>Ga0075318_1000044_pt1 | contig 11483 bp, 10 predicted proteins | sample MayberryNE_TuleB_2_FD_120050 | JGI IMG/M metagenome (GOLD analysis project Ga0075318, IMG submission 120050) | Natural and restored wetland microbial communities from the San Francisco Bay, California, USA, that impact long-term carbon... | ecosystem: Environmental > Terrestrial > Soil >...
AGCCGGTTGAGGTCCTTCACCCACCTCCACACCCCCCGGTGTCCGGGCTGGTCGAGGAGATGCCAGTCGATGCCGGCATCCTGGTCCCACTCCCTCCACTGGCCGAACTCCTGCCCCATGAAGAGGAGTTTCTTCCCCGGATGGGTATACATGTATCCCAGGAGGAGTCGCAGGTTCGCCCGTTTCTGCCACTCGTCCCCCGGCATCCTGGAGAGCAGAGAGCCTTTCTCATGGACCACCTCGTCGTGGGAGAGAGGAAGGACGAAGTTCTCCGAGAACGCGTAGCAGAGGGAGAACGTAAGGTCCCCCTGGTGATACTTCCGGTGAACAGGGTCTTTCTTGAAGAACTCCAGGGTGTCGTGCATCCAGCCCATGTTCCACTTCATGCCGAAGCCGAGCCCCCCGGTATAGGGCGGTTTTGTTACCTGGGGCCATGCGGTGGACTCCTCGGCGATCATCATGATGTCCGGGTGCCGCTCGTAGCACGCCCGGTTCAGGTTCCTGATGAAGTGCATCGCCTCGTAGTTCTCCCGCCCCCCGTCACGGTTGGGGATCCATTCTCCCTCCTTTCGGCCATAGTCCAGGTAGAGCATGGAGGCGACCCCGTCGACCCGAAGCCCGTCGGCATGGTAGTGCTCCAGCCAGAAGAGCGCACTTGAGATCAGGAATGCCTGCACCTCGTATCTCCCGTAGTTGAAGATGTTGCTCTTCCACTCGGGATGAAACCCCCGTGCCGGGTCGGCATGCTCGTAGAGGTGGGTCCCGTCGAAGAACCCGAGCCCGTACTCGTCATCCGGGAAATGGGACGGGACCCAGTCGAGGATGACCCCGATCCCGTTCCGGTGCAGGGAGTCGATAAGAAACATGAGGTCTTCCGGGGTCCCGTACCGGCTGGTGGGAGCGAAGTAGCCCTCGGTCTGGTAACCCCAGGAGCCGTAGAAGGGGTGCTCCATGACCGGGAGGAACTCGACATGGGTGAACCCGGTCTCGAGGAGATAGTCCGTGAGAGGTTCTGCCAGCCCCCGGTAACCCGGGGAGCGCCAGTTCTCCTCCGCGATCCGGCACCACGAGCCGAGGTGCATCTCGTAAATGGAGATTGGGGCGGAGAGTGCATTCCGGGAAAGGCGATCATGCATCCATTCCCTGTCACCCCAGTGATAATTGAGTTCCCGTACCACGGAGGCGGTCCGGGGAGGGATCTCCCAGTAACGGGCGAACGGGTCTCCCTTGTCCACGGCGTAGCCGTTCAGCCGGGAGACGATATGATACTTGTACCTTGTCCCCTGCTCGACCCCGGTGATGAATCCTTCCCATATGCCGGAACTGTCCCACCGCAGGGTCAGGGGATGGGCCCGGGGCCGCCACCCGTTGAAGTCCCCGATGACCGAGACGGACACTGCATTGGGGGCCCAAACCGAGAAGAAAGTCCCCGTCTCTCCTTCCACGCTCCCGGTATGGGATCCGAGACGGTCTCCCAGCTGGTAATGAGTTCCCTGCCGGAAGAGATAGATGTCAAGGTCGGAGAGGCGGGGTGAGGAGGTGATTACGCGGTGCCGGCGGGACGCCTCGCCGGTGCACCCGTCATTATTGCCGGTCATCGGTGTTCTCTCCCATGGCCTTCCGGTACACATCCTCCATCCGGGAGGTGATCGTGCCCCAGTCAAATTTAGCCAGAACTTTTCTTCTTCCGGCGACACCCAGGGCCCGCATGCGGACCGGGTCGTCGATCACGTAATTGATCCCCCAGGCGATGGACTCCGGGCGTACAGGGACCTTGATCCCGTCCACAAAATTGTCGATATTCTCCGAGAGCCCACCCACCTCGGTGGCCACCACCCCCCGCTCCGCGCTCCAGGCCTCGGTGAGCACCAGCCCGAAGGGCTCGTTCCGGCTGGGTATGACCACCAGGTCGCAGGCATTCAGCACCCGGAGATGCTCGTCATCCGGCAGAAAACCCAGGAATTGCACCGGGAGCGACCGGCTCTTCTCCTTGAGCCCGGCGCTCATCGGCCCCTCCCCGACGATAAGGAACTGCACGTCCCATCGTTTACGGAGCACCAGCGGGATGGCCGAAACAAGCAGGTCGGGACCTTTCTGGTAGACGAGCCGGCCGACAAAGAGCACCACCGGTGCCAGGGGGTGGATCCCGTAGGCCATCTTCACCTGCCCGGGGTCGACCCGTACCCTGTAGCGGTCAGGGAAGATACCGTTCGGTATCACCGTGATCTTGTCCTCCGGGACGTTGTAGAGCCACATCACCTCGGTCTTGGTATGTTTCGAGACCGTGGTGACCTGCTTTGCGATATAGCCCTCGTACCACTCCTTGGCGGATATCTCGCCGAATTCCCACCAATCGCCGAAATGACCTCCGTTTCTCCCGTACTCCGTGGAATGGTAGGTAAGGACGGTGTTTCTCGACCGGAGGGCGTCCATCGCCTCGATGAAGTGCCAGTCATGGAAATGGATGATATCGAAGGGTGGGTCGTCATACTCCTCGAATTCACGGAGCAGGAGGGCGCTCATGTCCCGGCAGAACGCGATGATGTTCTCACCGTGGGGCTGGCAGTAATGGTACCGCACCCCGTTGATCTCCCTGCCCCCGCCACCCCCCCGGGTAAAATAATGCACCTCGTGGTCTTTTGCCAGTGTCTCGGCAAGATACGTCGCGGCAGGAGCCAGCCCTCCGATCTTTACGGAATAGAGTGATTCCCAGGCGAAAAAGGCTATTTTACGCGGTTCCATAAGTCCAGCAGTCTCCGTTCGACAAATACCCTCACTTCCTCCCTGCTCCCGCTCCGGTCCACGCTCCCGGCCAGCACGGGGTCCTCGAGCACGTCCTGTATCCAGCGTGCAAAATCATGCCGTTCCTGGTGGAACGCAAAGACCTGGTCCGGGGTGTAAGTGAGCATCTGGGCGAACTCGTCCAGGCTGTAGGCCGAGAATCCGGTCGTGCGATCCCCGGTCGAGAAATGGAATGCCTTTTCCGGGGGAAGACAGCGGAGCGTCCGGGCGGCATTCCTGTGCCGGTGCCGGTTCGCCGATTTCTCCTCGCAGTGCGAGAGTATCCTCATGTAGGTGGCGAAATATTCATAGACCTCCTGGTTGCTCAGGAAATGCGGGGTCCTCCCGCAGGTCCCGGACTTCATCTCCATGCGGCGAAAATGGTCATCCGCCTGAAGGTTGCGCCACGTCGATGCATCGGGCATCAAAGGTCCCGCGTTCATCACCGCGATAAATGCCGAGTGCTGCAGTATCGAGGTCATCCCCCCGAGGGTGCAGGGGGTATCCAGGGTATGCAAGCCCGGGTCCCTCGTGGGCAGCTCGCATTCCGGCAGGGATGCCGCTACCTTCGAGGGGAGGCAGGTGCCTATTCCCGCGTCATGCATCGCTTCGGGGAGGCGGGAGAGGAACTCTGCCAGGTCATCCCGCTCGTTCGCAGGCCGGGAAAAGATCTCCCCGTCGAGAAATATGTGCACGCACCTTCCGGGAGAGGTGGCTATCCAGGAGGCATACTTCTCAGGAGTGAGGGGGTACTCGTCCCAGTCACCTGAAAAGAACCGGAACGCGATATCGTCCGCGAGGCTGCAGTTGGTCGTCAGGACCGGCAGTCCCCTGCAGGAGTACACGAGATCGGTGTTCATCTCGGAGAAGAAGTTGTCAAATCCCTCGGTATATGCGGCTGAAAATCCCAGGCTTTTCAGGACCGGGACCAGGGCCGGGTTAAAGGAGATATTGGTGTTGTCAAAGACCCGGGGGGTGACCCCGAACAACTCCTCCATGGCACGCGAGTGCAGCCGGACCTGGGCTTCGAACTCGGAGAGGTCCGGAAACAGCCCGGCGACACTGCGATAATAGGTCTCGCCCAGCAGTTCCGAATTGCGATGGGAGACCACCTGGCAGAGGAGGTCGAGCCGCTCCGGTTCGAACCGGGATAACAATTCACTTACCGTCCCTGACACGGAGAACGTGCAGTGCATCCCCCGGTCCAGCCACCCGGAAAGGACCTCTGCAAGAGGGACGAGCGAATCTTTTACATACCGCCCGAACTCTTCCCGGTTGCCCGGAGAAAAATACGCCTCCGGTAGATCCTTTGGGTTTCCTGCAGTGCCGGGCGAAAAACGGGAGTTGATCTGGAGGGACCGGTGGAATCCGAATCCGAAGCAGACCTCCGGAGGCCCGGCCTCACGAGAGGGGACCATTGACATCCGTTATACTGTTAATATATATAATTTAAACTGCGATTTCACTCGATATACTCGATAGTCGGCTTTTCCTGATCAGCATGGTGCGGTCAGACCACGAGCCCGGAGTATCCCGGATTCCGCCTTTGTCCGAAACGGTATCGACGGATCCGATAGGAACATGCCTGACGGACGAGGGGGAATTGCACTCCTTTTCGAATTACTTTTGAGAGGTCGTGGTGGTGAATTCAATATCCCCATGCGCAGGATAACGATATTTTCCCTGAGGGACCCTGATCTCGAAACATGCCCCCTTCCCCGGCTCCCCTGCCTCAGATATGGATATCCCGGTGATTGAAAGGATCTCCCTGGAGAGGAAGAGGCCCAGGCCGGTATGTTTTCCAAATCCGTGTCGGAAGATGGCCTGCTTGACGTCTTCCGGCACACCTACCCCGTCGTCCCGGTATTCGATCACAAGGTCATCTCCGTCATGCCGTGAAGTAAAGGAGATAGTGGTCGCCCACTCTCCATGGCGGAGTGTATTCTCGACGAGGTTGTAGAAGACCTTCCCGATCAGAGGGTCAGCGTAGATCTCGAGACCGGAAAGGTCGGGTTCCATGGTGACTCCCTCAAGCGTGAGCAGTTCAGACAGCTCTTTGATCATCATCGCCACATCCTGCCAGCGAGGGGAATGCACCCCTATGTCCTGGTAGTAACGGGTGAATTCGATCTGGCGCTGGATCTGCTGTTCAATTTCCATCTGCTTCCGGATTAGTGTCCTCACATCCGGCTCCGAGACATCTTCCAGTGCGATCTCCGTGTAGGCCAAGAGCGCGGTAAGCGAATTCAGGATGTCATGGCGGGTGATGGAAGAGAGGATATTCAGTTTCTCGTTGGCCTTCTGCAGGGCAGACTCGGTCCTTTTCAGCTCCGTGATGTCGACGATCACCCCGACAAGTCCCTGCAGGGCCCCATCCGCACTCCTGAATGTCGACTTGTAGTTGATCACATCACGGTCCTGCATGCCCGGTTGGCGGATGTGAGTCTCGTAGACCTGGGCTCCGGTATTTTGAAAGAGCTCGTTGTCCTTTGAGGTGACGAGGGCAGCGGACTCGGGAGACAGGATCTCATTGACGGTCTTCCCGATGATCTCTTCCCGGGGAAGGCCGACATAGTCTGAGAACGCGGTATTACAACCCAGGAACCTGCCATTCCGGTCCTTGTAGAAGACCGGGTTGACGATGGTGTCCATGAGCAGCTGGAGGAAACGCCGCTCTTCTTCGTGGGCTTTTTGCAGGCGGACCCGCTCGCTGATATCAAAGGCGATGGTCGAGGCCCCGATCACTATGCCAGCGGGGTCCTTCACCGGTGAAAGGGAGAGGGCGACCTGGATCTTTTTCCCGTCCTTTCTCATCCGGACAGTCTCGTAGCGTTCGATGGACTCCCCCTTTCCTATTCGCTCAAGGAGAGCGGGTACATCGTCCGGGTATCCCGGAGGCACAAGGATATTGATGGGTTTTCCGATAACCTCGCCAGCCCGGTACCCGTAGAGCTTCTCCGCCCCGACGTTCCAGTCGGTGACGGTTCCGTCCAGTGTCTTGCCGATGATGGCCTCGCTCGAAGAAGAGACGATGGCCGCGAGACGGCTTTGTATGGCCTCCATTCTCTTGCGAGGGGTAATATCGCTCATGATTCCTTCCACGGCAACCGGGCGGCCATGTTCATCCCGGACGGCGACCCCTTTGATCAACACCCACCGGATATCGCCATTTTTTGTCCCGATCTGGAATTCAAGGCCTTCTGTCGCCTCGTCACTGGCCAATCTCTCGAAGTATGAGCTGACCCGCTCCCGGTACTTGGGAAGAACCACCTCCCCGATATACCAGTCGGCACTGGAGAACTCTTCCCGGGAATACCCCGAGATCTCCGAGATCTCCCGGTTCAGGTACTGGAATTTCCCGTCGGGGACCGAGACTCTGAAGATGATGTCGGGCACGTTGGATGCGAGCCTGCGGAACCGCTCTTCCTTCTTCTCCGCTTCCTGGCGTTCCCGCTGGATTGCGGTGGTGAGGTATGCCACCACTGCACCGATGAGTATGAAAAGTGCTCCCCGGGCCAGCGCCGACTCGATGATCACCTCCTGGGCCGGGTCTGCCAGCGCCACCATTCCGGTGTACACTATCGCGATCCCGATGGCGAACAGGACTCCCCAGCGGGGGTAAAAATATGCCGCCAGGATAATGGGGATATAAAAAATATGCGGGATCACGATGCTGATCCCCTCGACGAGGCCGTAATAGTTTATTGCCAGGGCTATGACGGTGGTAACCGCGATGAGGTGCAGGGAATACCGTCGTACGCCATTACCGCCCGAACGTCGATCTTCTGCCACTGATCAGAAAGTTCGAGAGTGAACCGGCATTATAGTTTGCCAGGCGCTATAGTCCGCGGGCATTGGAAATACCGGAAGAGGGGGAGAGAGAGGGGGAATTCGTGAGGTAACCCCGCGGCTGGTGAGGGTCATGTTGCAACCGCGCCCTGCCTCTGCACGGCATGGTTGTACAACAGGATCAGGATAATCAGCAGGAGCGTGCCTATCACGTAACTCCCGATCACATCGCTCGCCCAGTGGGCCCCTACGTATATCCTGGAGGGAGCGATCGCCACGATCAGTGTCCCACACACCGTCACGACCAGCAGACGGAGCCAGCCGGTGAGATGTACCCATCCGAGATAGGCCAGGAACCCGAAGAAGACGACAAAGAAGAGGACGTGTCCGCTGGGAAAACTGTACTGGTCTATGGCCAGGAAGAGTTCGACCGGGTTTAGGGGGTAGAGGGGAGGACGGGGACGGCCGACCAGCACCTTGAGGATGGCGGTGAGCACCACGCTGCTCGCCGTGGCCAGCACGTACACCGCTTCGATACGCATCCGCCTGAGGTAGAAGATAAGGGTGACGGAGCCGATCAGGATCGCCTCGGCCAGCGGTGCACCGAGAGCGCTCACCCCCACCATAAAACTGGAAAATACAGGATTTTTTATCTCCTGGAGTTCATGGGTTACTTTGAGATCGAAAGGGAATACCGCGAAGAGGTGTGCGGCGATCGACAGCCCGATCCCACAGGCAAGCAGCAGGAGGATCACGCTCTCTACCTTAAGATCCATCGCATACTCTTGACGTTATCAGGGCGAATAATGTTTCTACCCGGGTCCTCCGGGATCTCCCGCACGAAAATTTCTCCCCGGATCCGGTTCCGGTTCCGGCAGGGAATTTCCTCCGGCCGGGATTTGCAGAAAGCTTTATTTAATCCTGCCCTATTCCTTCCCCCTAAAGGTAACGACATGATCGAACGACTTCACGAAAGTTCAGGAAAAAACATTGGGTTCCGGCTTGCCGGGAAGCTGACCGAGGCGGATTACCTGAATGCCCTTTCCCCGGAGATCGAGAAGAGCATCAAGGAATTCACCCACATCAATGTACTCCTCCTGGTGGAGAACTTCAAGGGGTGGACCGTCGGAGGCGCCTGGGAGGACTTCATGCTCGGCCCCAAGTTCCGGGAAGTGGAGAAGCTCGCGGTGGTGGTCGACGAGACCTGGGACGAGTGGATGACCTGGCTGTTCCGGTTCTTTTCCACCCTCACCGGGATAAAACTCAAATTCTTTAAAAAAGAGCGCCTGCAGGAAGCATGGGACTGGATAAAGAGCGAAGAGAAGGAGAAGTAATCGCCCGCCCCGGGCTCAACATCCGAAAGAGGGTAATGATGGTCGCAGCAAAGTCTTGGAAAGAGGCGAAGGAGATCGCAGAGAAGGAAGGCGAGGAGCTGGTCTTCCATAATTTCGACACCGGGGAGTACGGGACATGCCCCCGGTCGAAGAGATTCGGGTGCTACAGGAAGGGAGAGTTCATCGAGGAACGCTGTATCTGCATCCCGGCTAAATTCACCACAGACGAACTCGAGGAGAAGGAGAAGAAGTTCCTGGAAGAAAACCCGGAGTGGGGGAAAGGAGAGGAGTAACCGCTGCCGGACAAATTTTCTCGGGCAGCGCCTCCCCGGGAGAGTTCCGGGTAAAAAACCGTTTCCGGAAGGAAACGAAGCATGCTGGTCTTTGGCCCGGATAAATTCGGGGCACTCATTTTCCTGCGCCCGGAGTCCGGCCGCGGTCATGGAGTCGAACGCTCGTGGAAAATCTCCAGAAATCAGCTCCATGACGACCGGGATACCAGGCGAAGTATCACGTGCTTCACGGGCAGATAGTATTCCTGACAATGGGAGTCTACCGATTCGAGAACAGGTATTCTGCCCCGAGCCGGGAGCAGCGGGACCGGTATATGAAGGGGGACTGCGAGGAGCATACGTTTGGTCCTGAAGGGCAGATCCTGCTGGTGGTGTACGACGAAGCGGTGTACATCAAGGACGATATCGATAATGTCAGAATCCTTTTCACCGGAGTAAAAGACAAAGAGAAGGCCTACGACGAGGTGCGGAGGCTTATGGAGCATCACCAGCAGAAAGAGGAACGGGAGGACCCGTTCCGGGCCGGGAATGGTCTATAAGAGTCAGGGATTTTACTACCTTCTCGCCAGAATGTTTTCAAAAAGAATAGTTACGTATCTTAGATTCATGCCTTTTATTAAAAACGGGATAATATACATGTAGCCGGTGAATGCCAAGAATGACAAAGGACGTGACATCCGAATTTGAAGCCGAACTTCGTAGCTTCTTCGTTCTCTCGCTCTTCAACATGGTTTTCGGAGCCCTGGCGATGGCGTTTGGGATACAGTTCATCGTGACCGCAGGGGTGGCATTGCAGAACAATGGGCTGCTTACCATTCCCCTGTTCATCCAGGTGCTGGTAGGCCTCGCTGCCGCGGTGCTCGGCCTGTGGTGGATCCGCTCCACGATAAAGATATTTCGTGGAGTGAACGAGGTGCGAAGGGAGTACCGGGCAACTAAAAAACCGGTCCCCGGCGAGACCCTCACCGGGCTGATCGTGAGGATGATGGCTCATTACCGGGAGAATAAAATGACCATCCGGGCGATGACGGTTATCTGCGCCCTTGGAGGTCTTGTCTACCTCGCCCTGGGTATTACCAATATTTTCCAGGGTGTCGCATGGGTAATGGCCCCGGGAAGTGCGATCTCCCCCGAATTCGCGTTCCTTGCCGCGGGGATCAACCTGACAATCGGATTGGTGAGCCTCTTCTCTTCAACCTGGTTCCACCGCTATTCTGCGAGCTGGGACGCGAGGCTGGACCAAGCCAGCCTGTCCGAAGAGATCCTGAAAAAGACCCTGGACCAGGAGACCGGATGACCGGCCGGAGGACCCAGTATGAGATTTACTGGGAGATCCTTGTTTTTTGCAGGACTCCCCGGGCCTTTACGGTAGTTATCAACCGGTGCGACCTCAACTCGAAGACCGGCCAGGAGTACCTGGAGTTCCTGGTCGGGAAGGGATACCTGGAGCGGGTTCAGGAAGGGGAGAGGACCAACTACCGTGCGACCGAAAGGGCGAAGGAATACACAGTTCTCTTCTCCGAGCTCTACCAGAGACTCTTCGATACGATTCCCGGGTTCAAGTTATAAGGGCGGATTGGGGGCATCCCCTTTTTCTGGCCCTGAATTGAACACTTTTGTGATCCGTCCGCCCCCGAAAAAAAGCTCATTGGTGACAACGAAACTGGTGGACTATTTCCTGTAGGTATGTGCTTCCAGCGTCCCGGCGGAGTAGACCATAACGTTCAAAGACCGGCCCTTCGAGAACCCCCGCATCCGGTCGTCATAGACTTTCTGCACGTGCCGGAGACCCCTCTTCGTGAAATAATCCTGTATCAGTTCGAGGAACGACAATTCCTGGGAAAGGACCGCGTTCTCGTACTCCCTGGTCTCCCGGGCGAGTTCAGTGCACTGCTCCGGGGGGATCCCGTGGTGATATTCACCGTGTTCGTTCAGTCCCGAGACCTGCCTCCAGTCCACATTTCCTTCCGCATCGGGCTCCCGGTGGAGCATAGCCGGGTAGATGCGGCAGATGGAGGGTCTCTGGTCGTAGATCCTGCACCTGCCGTTCTCCAGGAACCAGCAGGACCCGGCCGGGTCCCCCTGAGATCGCAACGCATACCCCGAGACATAGAACGTGCCGTTCTGGTCGCAGAACTCGGGGTCCGGAGCAGGCTCGAGGGCTCGGGGGTCGAGGGATCGGATCGTCCCGACATCGCGATCGAGTAAAAACACGTGTCCGTTGAAGGCTCGGGTGCAGCACTTCCCGCAGCAGGTGCAGGAAAATCCCACCTCCCGGATCACCCCGGCAAGCCGCTCCAGGGGATACTCAAAAAGGCGGTTTTGCTCCTGTGAGAGGGCCATGATACGATAGGGGATGGGTACAAGGGAGATTTCGACCACCGTTCCAGGTAGTAGTGGGTGACGGGATGGAGAAAAGGTATCGGTGAGGACATATATTCCCCTGATATTATGGAGGAAGATCGGGAGGGCGAGGCCCGTACCGCACTCACGTTCAGGAGACGGTCCCCGGGAGAAAGGCACGCCGGCCTCTCCGGCTTATTCGTTCAGGGTCCCGACCTTTTTGAAATCGATATGGGCATGGTAGGGATCGGTCCGTAACAGACTGACGCGGACCTTCTGGCCGACCCGGAGTCCTTCGTCGCTCTCGGTGACTTTTCCCTCCGCAGGAGGATCGGTGAGCCTGACAAAACTGCCGTGCTCCGTGACCCCGGTGACGAACGCCTCGAAGACATCCCCGATCCTGTCCCGGAGAAGCACCGCGGCCGAGGCCTTCCGCATGAACCGCTCCACCTTCTGGGACGCCTTATCCCTCCCCGTCAGCCATTCGGCGTGTTCGGTCAGCTCCTGAAGGGAATACGGGGAATGGCGGTTGCCCAGGACCGATTTGATCAGCCGCTGGTTGATGAGATCCACGTAGCGCCGGTTCGGGGCGGTGGCATGGGTATAATCGATGACCGCGAGCGCGAAATGCCCGATCGGTTCCTCGCCGGGAACGTAGGCCACGTATTCCCCGTGCCCGATCAGTTTTACGATAGTGAGGGAAAGGTCGGGGAACCGGTCGGGATCGGCCTCTCTCCTCCGGTTTAGAAATTGTGAGAGCGCTTTTGCATCCGGTCCGGGAGGAAGGTGCTCCCCGAATTTCGCCGCGGTATCTACGATCTCGTCCCAGTGAAGTGGAACCCTCACAATCCGCTGGACCATTGGAATGCCCGCCTTACCGAGCGTGATCACCATCGTCTCGTTTGCCCCCACCATGAACTCTTCGATCACGGAACGGGCGGCA
>Ga0075318_1000045_pt1 | contig 11438 bp, 10 predicted proteins | sample MayberryNE_TuleB_2_FD_120050 | JGI IMG/M metagenome (GOLD analysis project Ga0075318, IMG submission 120050) | Natural and restored wetland microbial communities from the San Francisco Bay, California, USA, that impact long-term carbon... | ecosystem: Environmental > Terrestrial > Soil >...
AAGAACAAGAAACTAATGCGATAAAGGCGCAGCCCAGGGCAGTGAGTGCTAGTAGAAACTTCCTCATACGTGACAAATTCCATCAATAAACAATAAAAAAGAAAAAGGTATTATAGTGCAAGAAAGAGGGTCATGCACCTTCCTTATCAAAATTTCATAAATTCTCTCCTAATTCTTATTTGTTCTTTTTTAACAGAAAGGCAGTCCACGCCGCTAATAATTCAACTGCAGCATGAAAAACAAAACAAACATTTTAAACACCTAGTTGGCATTCCTAGAGTGTCGCTTTTTAACCATAATTTTATTAAGATTCGACTCAAGATGCTCATTTATCACCAAATAAACTCTACTTTCTCGTCGAATTTCGCCCCATTCTTCTTAAAAATCGCCGACCCGAGGAATGTCGGACCTAAGCTTTGCATTAGCAAATCGCCCCAGTATGAGGGAGCAAATGGGTAAGTTATTTCATGCACGTTCCTTAGTGCCAACTTTATGATAGAATCGCAAAATTGCAACAAGAACCCAAACCTAAATCAATTCAATTAAAGATGCGGGTTCTCTACATCAGTTTATCGCAATGTTATCAATTCACTTAGAAGCACAGATTCCTCAACACTTGGCCGGATTGCGACTCGACCAGGCATTAATCCGCTTATTTCCACAATATTCTCGAACCCAATACCAACATTGGATACGGCAAGGTCTCGTTAGCCTAGATGGTCAGAAAAATCGCCCAAAGGATAGCGTCCAAACAGGGCAGAGAGTGACCATCACGGCAAACCTAGTCAGTAAAACACAGGACAAACCCCAAAATATTGCGCTAAAAATTATTTATGAAGATGAGAATTTACTCATCGTCGACAAACCTTCTGGATTGATTGTTCATCCTGGAGCCGGCCACTCCGACTCGACGCTAGTCAATGGCCTACTTCACTATGACCCCTTGCTAGAAAAGCTGCCTCGCGCTGGCCTCATTCATCGGCTTGATAAAGAAACCTCGGGACTACTGCTCGTTGCTCGCCAGCTCGAAACCTATACTGCTCTGGTTAACGCCATGAAATTACGACAAATACATAGAGAATACCAGTGTATCGTTCAAGGACTCCTGATTTCCGGCCGCAGCATTGAAGCTCCCATAGGCAGGCATCCTCGACAGCGTACCCAAATGGCGGTGATGAAGACTGGCAAAATGGCCGTAACCCATTATAGAATTATTGAAAAATTTCAAGCCCATACCCATCTTCGCGTTCAACTTGAAACGGGGCGAACCCATCAAATTAGAGTACACCTAAGCCACATCGGCAATCCTATTCTTGGTGATCCTCTTTACTTAAAGCAACTGCGCTTTCCTCCAGGACTCTGTCCTTCCTTAAAAGAACGAATCAAACATTTTCCACGCCAAGCACTTCATGCAACAAAACTCGAGCTTTTACATCCAAATAATGGTAAATTGTTAACGCTAAAATCACCTTTCCCCCAAGACATACAGGAATTACTCACTCATTTGAAAAACAGCTGCTCAACATGACTATGATTAATCAAAGAAACTATATCCTGCCTGACTGGCCTGCAGCTGTAACTGTTCGCGCCTACACTACGACACGTAGCGCAGGACATAGCCAGCCGCCCTTTGACAGTTTTAACTTAGCAAATCACGTCAATGATAATGCAGATGCGGTGAACAGTAACCGCCGGTCTTTAATAAAAGACCTTAACCTTCCTACTGAACCAAAATGGTTATGTCAAACTCACAGTCACAAAGCAGTCTGTCTGGAAACAACAACCTTTCCTTGTGAAGCAGATGCTAGCTTCACTCAAACACGGCATCTTGTTTGCGCTGTCCTTACAGCCGACTGTTTGCCACTACTCGTATGTAACACCCAAGGCACAGAGGTTGCAGCGATACATGCTGGCTGGAAAGGTCTATTAAATGGGGTAATTGAATCAACCCTTAAAGCAATGTCCTCATCACCAAACGATCTTCTCGTCTGGATGGGCCCAGCGCTAGGCCCTCAGTATTTTGCTGTCAGTGAGGCTCTCTATGCTGACTTTTTAAACGAGCACCCTGATTACCAGAGAGGATTTATTAAGAAGGACAAACGATGGCAGTTAGATTGTTACGCCATCGGTCGTTTGCAATTACAACGCCTTGGCGTGACTCAAATTTATGGTGGTCAATTTTGCACTTATGAAGAAAACTCCAAGTTTTATTCTTATCGACGGGATAACGGTATTACGGGAAGGATGGCAAGCATCATTTTTATTAGCTGATGTTAGATAATTGATTTGTATTCTGTGAAGAGGCAAAAATGAAAAAAATTCTTATTTTAGTGTTCCTTTTAATTCCTTTAACTAGTCTTGGCCACATCCCCACCCAAGTGGACGGAAAAACCTTTCCAAGTCTTGCCCCCATGCTGCAAAAAGTAACGCCAGCAGTTGTTAATATTATGGTGGAGAAAAAACAAACTTTTGTTACTGAATCAGAAAGAGAAACCCCTTTTCCCTCTTCCGATGGCAACAACAACACGCACACTTTTGCAGTTGGCTCTGGCGTTATTATTAATTCTAAAGAAGGGTTGATCATTACCAATGCCCATGTGGTCAATCAACAGAAATTGATGATTGTCACTCTAAAGGATGGCAGACATTATCGTGCGACTCTAGTAGGAAAGGACGATGGTTTTGACATTGCGGTACTCCATATTAAAGCATCTAACTTACAAGCCATTCCTTTTGGCGATTCCGACAAATTACAAGTGGGTAATTTTGTCGCTGCCATTGGCAGTCCCTTTGGCTTAACACAGACCGTCACCTCTGGTGTGATCAGCGCCCTGAATCGTAGCGAACCTAAGATTGAAGGGTTTCAAAGTTTTATTCAGACAGATGCTCCTATTAACCCTGGTAATTCAGGGGGGGCTCTGGTCAATCTCCAGGGGGAATTAATTGGCATGAATACTGCAATTATTTCTCCTGGTTATGGCAATATTGGGATTGGTTTTTCGATTCCAAGCAACATGATCCAGAGTGTTGTCACACAATTGATTCGCTATGGCCAAGTCAAGCGCGGTATGCTGGGCGTCATCGCACAAAACATCTCCCCAACTTTGGCTTCTGCATTTCATATCCAACCAGACCAAGGCGTCATTGTCACTAAAGTGGTACCTGGATCTGCAGCACAAAAAGCAGGTATTAAATCAGAGGATATTATCCTGGAAATTAATAATAAGAAAATCCAAAATTCTGTCCAGTTGCGTAATATGCTGGGTATCATGCGTCCTGGCACCTCACTTAAGATTTTAATTTCACGTAATCAAACTCAAGAAATACTTAAGGTTACGGTTGGCGATCCTAAAAAAATAGAGCAGCAAATTACTCTGCCTTTCTTATCAGGCTTGCGCTTACAAAACTTCAAAGAACTGGAAGCAGATGGGCAGGAAATTGTTGGGGTGCTCGTGACCGATGTCTCACCCGACAGCCAAGGTATGCTGGCAGGATTAAATCCTGGAGATGTGATTACGACAGCAAACACAGAGCCCGTCGATTCCATTAAAACGCTAACAAAGATTGTTCTCAAACATCCAAAGCAACTGCTGCTCTCCATTGCACGGGGAGACGGTAATCTTTTCATCGTTATTGAGCCCGAGGAGGATTAATAAATCCATTCCGATGGTATCATAGTTAAAAATGACATCAGGAATCTCGGGTTTGGACTTTACAAACAGATGCTCAAGGTTTGGCACAGCCTATCAATTTTTGGGGGGGTATTGTCAGGGCTACTCATGTTCCATTAGCCAGGCTAAGCTATCGTAGGCTAGCCTCACTCTACCAGGAAAGATCACTTTTTGGCGGAAATGAGTGATTACACTCATTCTCTTAATTTAAGGAAGTCCATTTTAGGGAGAAATAAATGGAAAAACAAAAAAAATTAGTTACATTAACGTTAGCGGCCGTTGTCAGCACGGGTCTTACTGTTGCCTCTGGCCAAGCTATGGCAGCAGGTAAAATGAAGATGGAAAAATGTTATGGTATCGCCAAAGCAGGGATGAATGACTGTGGTGGGAAAGGTACCGGGCATAGTTGTCAAGGCCAATCTAAGGTTAGTGGTGAGAGAAATAATTGGTTATTGGTGCCTAAAGGCACTTGCAACAAGATTGTTGGTGGAAGAAAGACTCCAGGTAAGAAGCTCTGACGATCAATTTTAGTCAAGCTTGTTTTCGTGAGCTTTGTGAAACGACAATGCAGCAGGCCGATTCAAGGTGCAGGAGTCGGCCTGCGCTCTTGTCATTATAGTTACATCTTGCAGCATCGTCCGCCGATACCTTGGTTTGAAGCATTGTCCGATAATTATATGGTCGACGGAGGTCCGGCTTTACATTATTTGGATGTCGTACGAGAACACTATCCTATGGTGTTGCATGGTGTTGGTCTTTCCTTGGGCTCTACCGATCCCTTGAGTCAAGAGTATCTCAATAAACTGAGAACGTTGGTCCATCGAGTGAATCCCTCCTGGGTTTCTGATCATTTGTGTTGGATTTCTGTTAAAGGCCACTATTTTCATGATTTGCTTCCTTTACCTTACACCAAGGAAGTCATTCAACATGTCGCTGATCGCATTCGCCAGGTTCAAGATTGTTTAGGGTTGCCTATTTTAATCGAAAATGTATCGAGCTATTTTGAATACAATAAAAACGAAATGACCGAGTGGGAGTTTGTGAATACTGTGGCAGAAAAAGCTGATTGTTTTATCTTGTTAGATATCAACAATATTTACGTTAGCGCGATGAATCACCATTTTGATCCTCAAACTTACGTGCGAAGTATCGACTGCGAACGCGTTAAGCAATTTCATCTAGCCGGTTTTTCTGATAAACGACGTTTTTTATTTGATAGTCACGGTGAAATGATTCATCAACCCGTGTGGGATTTGTATCAAGTGGCATTAAGACGCTTTGGACCAATACCCACCCTGATTGAGTGGGATGAAAATATTCCTAAATTCCCAATCCTGCAAGCGGAAGCTGAAAAGGCACAGTCGATCATGAACGAAATGATGGAATCCATTCGATGCAACTAGAAGAATTACAACTCGATTTTTTACAAGCCTTTTTAGAACAGGAGGCCATGCCTTCTTTTTTAACAAACATCCGAAAAAGCCAACCACTTTCAGAACAAGAACGCTTAGCTCTCTATCAAGAGAGTATTACTGGATGCTTAACTAACGCCCTGCGAGAAACCTATTCTGTGTGTGAAAAATTAGTGGGCGAAAAATTTTTTATGAGAATGGCTTATGAGTATATTGACAAAACCCCATCGATATCCCCAACTCTTTTTAATTATGGGCATCGCTTTGTAGAGTTTGTTGCTAACTTTGAGCCAGCAAGCGTACTCCCCTATTTATCAGATGTCTGCCGTTTAGAGTGGGCTTGGCATCGCGCTTATTATGCGCCAGATCAACAAACAATGGATTTTAATACATTGGCAAAGATCAGCAATACACTTCAAAACGAAATTATTTTTAAGTTGCCTGCTGGAAGCACATTGTTGAAATCGAATTATCCTATTCATCGTATTTGGAATGCAAATCAAGATGTGAATGACAATGAATCTGTTATTCATTTAAAAGAGGGTGGTGCGTACTTGCTGATATGGCAAAAAAATATGGATGTGAAAATTGATGATTTAAACGAAGATGAATGGCAAATACTAGAAACCATCGAGAAAAAAATAAAATTGGGAGATCTCTGTAAACAAAATGAATCCACAATGAATCTCATTGCTTTATTACCGAAGCTCGTTGAGTGTGGTTGGATAGCTGATTTTGAAGTAACAACAGAGAGTGAGAAATAATTTTAGATCACAATCAATTAGAAGGAAAAAGACGAGACATTATCCAATCAGTTGAAGATCAGTTGAGGAAAAGAGTAAAAAATCTAACAATGCGATGGATTTTTCAAATCCTGGAAGGTATTATCGTGCACTTTTAAAAAAGTGACAGTTGTCAGCCAATTAACGAAGTCATCTTGAAGAAAAGTGAACTCCATCACCATCCTAGGAATGTCGCTTCTGGACTATTGAAGAGAGCTACCTATGCCCTATTTACAAATAGAGAATGACCTTAGCCTGATTAAGGCCACCAAGAAAATACTTACCCTTGCTCTCCCAATGGCAGGCAGTCAGCTGGTTAGTGTAGCGAGTGGATTCTTATGCATGGCAATGCTCGCCGCATTAGGCCATGACGTGCTTGCTGCAAGCGCCTTAATTTTTACAACGCAACTATCGATTATGGTTACTGGCATGTCCCTTTTATTTTCCTTGAGCGTCTTAGTCGGACATACATATGGTGCCAGGGATTATCCTGTGATCGGAAACTATGTTCAACAAGGATGGACGTTGGCACTAATCATTAGCATCCCTATTATGCTTCTCTTCTGGCATATTGATTCAGTACTCCTGTTCTTTGGGCAATCAAAAGAAACCGCTAGCATTGTACACATTTACTTTCATGCCTTTGTGTGGGCTGTAATCCCAAGCTTTTTATCAACTTGTAATATGCAATTTGGCTACGGTATCCATAAGAAGACCCTGATTCTCTCTGTCAGTGCCATGAGCGTTGTTGTTCTGTTAGCGATAGCATACGTACTGATCTTTGGAAAAATGGGCCTACCAAAACTAGGAGTAGCCGGTCTTGGGATCGCAACTGCAGCTCAATATAGTTTTTTCTTTATTTTTACGACATTATTTTTCTATTATGAAAAAAGCTTCCGCCGATTTGAGTTATTTCGTTACCGTGTACATCAGCATTCTGAGCACTTTATTCAAATGTTCAAAATTGCTTGGCCCATTAGCATACAAATGAGTGGCGAGATGCTTTCATTTTTTGTCGGCGGCATCCTGATTGGGTGGCTAGGAACAATAGCCCTTGCCGCATTTCAAATAGTAAACCAATACTACTTTTTAATTGTCATCCCTATCTTTTCTCTCTCTCAAGCCAGCGGTATTTTGGTTGGGCAGGCCTGTGGATCCAAACAATTCCATGAAATAAAGAAAATAAGTTATGCAAGTATTGGCATTGTTCTTGCGGCGAGCATTCTTGTGGCCTGTGTTCTTCTAGCATTTCCTAAACACTTGGTAGCATTCTATATAGATGTCACTAATTCAGAAAATATCGCAACATTACACTTAACAATTTTAATATTTACCGTCATTGCTTTTTCACAAATTTTTGATGCAGTCCGGAATATTGTGATAGGAATACTTCGCGGCTTGTTCGACACACGATTTCCAATGGTCATAAGCTTATTAACGATCTGGGTAATTGGCATGCCCCTCAGTTACATTTTCGCTTTTCCACTCAACTTTGGTGCCGTAGGATTTGTTTTCGGTGGGATGTTAGGCATGCTAACAGGTACAATCGTCATGCTCTATCGATGGTATGTTCGTATGAACAAGTATTAGAGAATTGGGTCGACTGTATTTTTTATTCTTGGGCTCTGTTATATCTGAATAAATACCTAAAATTCCCATTCCCTTATTCTTCTCGATAAAAAGGAGTCTTCTGTTTGATACTATCTGTAGATAGAATCCCATAATTATTCAAAATGAAGTTATCTGCAAAATAAATGCCCTGCTTTGAGCTAGAGAATGTGGAAGCAAAACAAGCACTTGCTTATCTAGATTTCTTATGAAACAATAGCTTCAATAATAAAGTAAAAGTTCCCGCTGCATGAAATTAAATAGAGAGAGGATTTTGTACTTCAAGCAATTTCCCTCTCTACAAATGTTGTTTTAGGGATCAGATTTTCAACTAACCAAGGAATCTCATTAAATGAAAAATTATTTTAATTATTTTAGCGAAATTTACAATGCTGCAAAAACATCAAATTTAAAGTTTCTTGAAGAGATCTCTAACAGCCGTTGTATTGACGAATGGGAATCTGGCAAGGATCACTTTTCAGCTATTACCCAGCTCGCTTACGAAGAGGATAGAAAATCTGTAGAACTCTTACTCAAGTACGGCTCCAACATAAACTATGCTGTCAAAGGGGCTGGACTAAGCGGGAATCTATCTTACATCAATCAATTGCTAAAACGTGGCGCTTCAATTAATTGGGCTATCTTAGGAACCTCTGAGGGAAAACATCGAACCATTACTGACAGGCTAAAAGAAAATCAAGATTATCATGAGTGGGTTATTAAAGGGGCTTGCTTAGGAGGAGACTTCGATTATGCCAAAGAATGCGTAGACAATTACCTAGGGCTTTCCGGAGAAAAAAATCTTATCGCTCTGATTGAAAATACTGCTCTAAGCGGAAATCAACAGCAAGCTAGAGATTTTATAGAACAGTATCAAGAACAAAATGATCTTCATCTATTAGTGAAACTTTACGAGGCCTTCTTCAGAGGTACAGTACAAGGCGCACACCCCCTAAGTTCAGAAGAAGAAGCGAGTTGGCGTCTATGTATGGGTAGCATAGCACAGGGAGCTGGGCGAGGAGGTCATTTTGAATTATTACGTGCATTATTAAAGCACTCAAACAGTACCTATGAGGCTATTAAAGGCCTCGCAGAAGCCGGACATTATGATTTGATGAAAGAATTGCTTACTTCAGAAAGCCATAAGTTCTCTGCAGTTTGTGGAGCGGCAGGCGGCGGACAGAGATTCCTACTTAAAATCTTAGTGCCACAAATCTCTTCCCCCAGCTCCAACTACTCTCTTCTTGCCGATGCACTCTCACCTTTAGCGAAACACATCTCTTTTGAATCGAAAAACGGACAACTTCTGTTTTTTTCTTTTTTCAAAAGAAAATTATTACAAAAAATGCTCCCCATTGCTCAAGAATGGTTGATCACCTTATTCGATGTAACAGTAACAAATAAGATTCTTGCTGTCTCTCACTATCAACACGAAAATAAACTCACTTACCCACAATCTTTAGCAATGGTTGAGATGGGTCAAGGAGCACTCTTTTTTATAATGATCATAGTGATGGGTGAAAAGTCTCATTTTATGAGTAAAACCATCTCAAAAATTTCTATGGATTTATGGTTCGCCTCTTTTTCCTTTCTACTGCCAACCCAATTGTCTAAAAATGAAATAGATGGACTAGGTTTTTTTATATGCCGGCAATACCTAAATGCCCAATTAAAAATCTATCAACTGGAAAATAAAAATAACCTACACAGAGATAAAGCAGAAAATTTTCAAAGAGCATTACCTTACGTCAACACTAAAGCAAAATTAGAAAGATTTGTTGAAGGCCAACTGACGATATTGGAAAACAAAGAGGTTCCTGCTAATCCTATCGAGAAACAGGGGTCAAAACAATTGGCTAAGAATACTAACGACAGATATTATAGTATTTTAAACTCCTGGGGTCGACTTCTTTCAGGTAGAGGTAGTGATGAAGAAACTCGTGCCTACGGTCCCCACTGCCTTTCCTAGGTCCGATGACATTTCGCTAGGCTGAGACAGAAATCGTGGATTTTCTAGAACCTAAGATCATTTGATCTTGATATCTTGACTAAACCGATTCACAAATACTAAAGCTTAAATAAAAGCCGCTGGGTAAGGTTAATCAGTTACCCTACCCAGCGAGCTATATTCTATAGCGCTGCACGCTAACATATAGAGGATTCTGCTAAAATCATCTCCATTGCCTTTTCTAGGTCAGTTTTTCCATTTCTCATCATTTTTCTAATGGTATTTTTTATTTTATGCCAGTAATGTTCAATAGGATTTAAATCTGTCGAGTATGGAGACAAATAGAATAATTGACATTTAGCATCCTCAATCGATTGTAAGCGCCTCACCAAGTACCCCTATTGCTTTGAAAAATAATTTGCGAGGCTATGATCATTAATAAATAAAAATAAAAGGATCTCAGCAATGCTCGAGCCCGAATTCACATAATAACTGCAATCCAGAACTGGCCCTATCATAACAAATATATTATTCAATAGATATTTTTCACCTGCGGGCATGTTGAATCTATATTTTTTGAATTGACGCCTGTCAAGGATACGTTAGCACCGCGGGCGAGCGTAGCGAGTCCTTGGGCGTCAATTCAAAAAATTAAATGTTAAGTGCCTGCGGGTTTTTAAACTGCTTTCAAAAATTATTCAAATACCTGGTTAGGTGCCCGAGAACCCAAGCATTTCCTTGGTCTGTTATTGAGACGGTTCAGGATAAACTGACACTTTTTATCATTCACTGGCCCAAATTCAGTTCCCTTAGGTAAATACTGCCTTATTAAACTATTTGTGTTTTCATTGGTGCCACGTTCCCAGGATGAATAAGGGTGCACAAAATAAAAATCGACGCCTAACAATTTGCTAATTTCCTTATGCCCAGAAAATTCTTTTCCATTGTCCGCAGTGATGGTGTGTACACCGCGACTTTTATACGGTTTTAGCAGACACGTCGTTGCCTCTGCCACAGACTCTGCATGTTTGCTTTCAACTTTATGACGGCGCTGTTGCGCCGTTTCTAATTAGTTGTTGTTTTTAAATTATTTTTTGGCCAGACTCCTTGGTTTTGATCGGTCTCGAACTACCGGTGTTATTGCGGAATTTCTGTTACTAAGTGCTATTATTAAATTGGATAGCTTTTATTATATAAGGAGAACGATCATGTCTATATTAACCTGGGTTTTGGCTTTTATTGTTATTGCTATCGTTGCAGCTGCACTTGGCTTTACTGGTATAGCAGGTGCAGCAGCAGGTATCGCAAAAATTATCTTTGTCATTTTCTTAGTATTGTTCGTCATATCGCTGATCATGTACCTCGTTAAAAGAAAAAAATAAACAAGTTAAAAATACCAATCAATCTTTTTTCATTCAAATGATGGAAGTGCTTGAAAAAATTAATAAGGGACTAATAATAGAGGGTGCTGTCACGTTAGGGAAGAAAATTATGAGACGAAATCTCCCATTTGATATTTACAAATATATTACGCCTAATAGCTGGCGCAGTATAACCGAAATTACATTAACTATCATTTTACAGATTACAGAATGCCAACAGGAAAATGATTTTTCCCATATTGCTCCACGGTTTGGTTTGAAAGATAGGTCAGAACTCGTTTCATTAAAGCTCTATGATGAAGGAAGTAGTAAAATGATTACCTGGAAGGAATATAAAGCATCCTTATAAATAGGCCATAGTTCCCGGTTTTATCCTGACGTCAGAATAGAGTACACTTTATTCTGACAATATAGCTCTGCACGATAACAGGTAGAGGATTCTGCTAAAATCATCTCCCTTGCTTTTTCTAGGTCAGTTTTTTCATTTCCCATCATTTTTCTAATGGTATTTTTTATTTTATGCCAGTAATGTTCAATAGGATTTAAATCTGGTGAGTATGGAGGCAAATAAAATAATTGACATTTAGCATCCTCAATCGATTTCTTTATAGTAAGCAATTTGTGAAAACTAGCAT
>Ga0075318_1000046_pt1 | contig 11347 bp, 9 predicted proteins | sample MayberryNE_TuleB_2_FD_120050 | JGI IMG/M metagenome (GOLD analysis project Ga0075318, IMG submission 120050) | Natural and restored wetland microbial communities from the San Francisco Bay, California, USA, that impact long-term carbon... | ecosystem: Environmental > Terrestrial > Soil > Wetlands...
AGTCCCACGTCCAGGATACCGGAAAAACTGCTGCCCGCCAGATCGTCCATCACTTCCCCGATAAGAGATTCCGCCTCCATATGGCACTGGCGGATATTTGCCAGGATATTGCCGCTGCCTTTTCTCATTACCTGGGTGATGGAGGTGATCTCCTGGGATATGAGAACCTGGAGCGGGTCGATGGTGGTATGTTCATAGAGGATGATGTGGGTAAACCTTCGGGGGATCCTCCTCTCGATCTCGACAACTCCCCCACCGATGGGGTTGAGCGGTACACCCCTCTTCAATAGGATCCCGTCCAGGGTCGAACTGCACATGGTGATGATGGCGGTCTCACCCGGAGGGACCACCAGATCTCCGATCTTTTTCCCCCCTTCAACGAAACGAACCAGCCCGCTTACACAGATTCCTGATTTATACGCATCCTTGAATATTGAAATGGAGGTTTCCAGATCTTTGTTATTCACCAGTGAAAGATTATAGACGACCTTCCCGGTCCCTTCCCGCGGGTCGAAGGTTACCTGCATGGCATAATCTTCAATAGTGTTGTTCACGAACTTCAGGGGGAGACTCATTAATAATTCTTCATTCATTGCAATAGAAAAATTGTTCTATAAGGCTGAAGGAAATGTACGATGATGGACCAGAAATTGCGGGAAAGGGCAAGGGTTGCCATGAGAGGCATCATCGCTGCGGCCGGGTACGAGGTGGCGGAAGTCGATCCTCCACTCGACCTCTCGGCGATAAAAGGAAATGAATGCCTTATTGTGATGATCAATGATGATATCGAAGAGATCAAGGAATTCGATACAACCAGATACACCGTGAAAAATGACGACCAGGAGCTCGCCTGCAGGAAACTCCTGCTCTCCTACGACGAGTCGGTCAGCGCGGATAATTGCCAGGTCTGGGGGGAGAAGGAGTTCATGCGCTACGCAGGGGAAGCAACCCTGGCCAAAGTTATGGACAGGGAGCTTGCAATGTCTTTTTCCGGGGAACCAGCCAGAGCGGAGCTGTCGCCCAGGCCCGAACCGGCGGTTGCAACAGGATCCGGGATCTCCGTCCCCCATCTTCCGGTCAAGGTAACTCGCCAGGCGGCCGAAAAGATTGCCAATACCCAGGGGGTCATCAGCCTGCGGTTCATGCCGCACTGGTATTACCACTATGTGAGCTCCGGCGAGCAGGTCTATAAAGAAAAGAGGATCCCGTTCGATTCAGAGGGCTACGGGGCCATGAATGCTATCAATGGCACTTGTATGGAGTGGGATCAGGCCTCCGCGGTTGATGCGGAAGTGCCTGGAGAGGCCGAGATCGTAAAACCCCATATCACCAAAGAAGAGGCTTCCGAACGGATCTTCAATGACCTCGTGGATAAACTGACCCAGCATGTCCGGCTCAGGCAGGAGAAGGGGGATGCAATATTTTACGAGGAAAAGGTGATCAAGCCTGAAAAGAAGAATATCGCCATAGAGATCAGCCAGGTCTATGTCCCGGTCTGGCAGGTAAGGGGTAAGAAGATCGTGGAGATCAACGCGTTCAACGGAGAGATACTTACCGAACCGATGGACGAGGGTGTGGAAATTTTATAGCGCCGATTATGATCACCATAATTGGAGGGGGTCCGGCGGGGCGTAACGCGGCCGTTCACCTTGCGAACGCAGGTGAAGAGGTCCGGCTGATCGAATCAGGTGGAAAAAATGGCATCGGAGGTCAATGCCTGCACTACGGATGTATGCTGGTCTGTGGGCTGAATGATGTGGCCAGGGTACGCGCACAGTCGGCCATTCTCAACCGCAGGGGAATATTTAAATCGGTCCCTGAGATCGATTTTACCGCACTTATAAACGGGCTTGGAGAGGTGCAGGGAAAGATTGCAGGATTTCTGGACCAGGAGACAAAGGATGCCGGAGTCGAGATAATTTACGGGAAAGAGGCCAGAGTACGGGGGAAAACGGTCCTGATAGAGGGTGAATCCCACGCCCCGGAACACCTGTTAATCGCGACAGGGTCAAGGCCCATGGTGCCAGATGTTCCCGGGGTCGGACTCCCGGGGGTTTATACTTCTCATTCCTTTTCCCGCCTCCGGACCCTCCCGGAAAAGGTAACCGTGGTGGGAGGAGGTATAATGGCGGCCGAATTTTCATTTATTTTTCATTCTCTCGGAAGCGCCGTGGACCTGGTGTCAAGGAGCGGGTTTCTCAAAAACCTGGATCCGAGGCTCCGTGCCGCGGCCTTAAGAGATCTATCCGGGGTGACTCTTCACGAAAATTCTCGCATGATCGACATCGGGGGGAAGAATAATGTCAATTCGATCCGCTTCGAATATGAGGGGGCGATAAAGGAGACAGAGTGCGATGCGATCTTCCTCGCGGCAGGACTCGTTCCCCGGTCAGAGTCCATAACCGGTCTGGATAAAGGACCTTCAGGTGAAATTCTGGTGAACCGGAAGATGCAGACTGGCGTTCCCGGTGTGTACGCAGCAGGGGATGTTACCGGATGTCCCTGCCTGACACCCGTAGCCCGCAGGGAAGGCATAGTTGCTGCAGAGAATATTCTCGGGAGAACCTGCGAGATGGACTACTCGGCCGTTCCCCAGTCATTGAATCTCATGTACGAGTACGCGTTCTCAGAAAAGGAAAGGAAAGAAGGGGTGTCGCTCTGGGTTCCGGGACCGGCGGGGCCAGGGACCTTCTGGAGTGTCCCGGACGGCCATACGGGCCTTGCAAAAGTGACGGCCGACCCCTATTCGGGAGAGATCGAGGAGATCGGCATTGCAGCACCCGCCGGAGGAATTATCGCCGCTTATACCACATTCCTGATCCGGATGGGAGCAAACGTCCATGATTTCGACAAATTCCTGGAGGTCCATCCCGAAGCAGACGGGTTGTCCTCCCTGATCAAATATGCCTCCCGGCGGTTTGAAAGAGAAAGAGAGAATTGACACCTTTTCAGGTCTGGGAGGATGCACCACGGATGCGGGGGGGGCAGCCCACGCGGTGTCTGCACGACAGGATTCCCGACGGCGAAGACCCTTTGGTATGACGCAACCGGTTAATCCGAGATCGAAGGGTCCAATTTCACGCGACCATTACCCGGTATTTTCCCACGAATGGACAATATCTATCAGATTGTCGGGCTTTTCGAGGACTGTCTCAATTTCTCCCAGATACACCCACCCGGTAGTCCGTCAGGGAGATGATCTCCCCTTCCCGCACCACCTGGCCCCCTATTATTCAGCGATGGCGGATGAGATAGATCATCAGTAATGTGCAGTTCACCACTCAGATCTTTCCCAGTAGCCGGGCGACCCCTGCTGCTGAAAGGTCCGGGCGCCCCGTGCGGTAGGAGCTCTTTTGCTGCGTGGATGCCAGGCAGGTCACCCGGAAAAGCGGTCTCGCTCACAAGGATACCACAATTGCCGTCTTCGAAAGGTCCCCTGCATGCCCTGCTCCCATATCTTCATCTTTTTTCAGCATGATCTACCATTACCATGCTCTTTCCCGGGAAGCCCCTCGACCAGACAATGGAACTCTTTTCGTCAAGACTCCGCCGTATCGAAGAGGATGTGGGCCCGCTCTCCCCAGTCCAGAAAATTCTTGTCACCACCGACGGGTCCGTCACCCGCCTGCTTGAGGCATTCACCGGCTCGGAAATAGGCATCGTCACCCTTAACCAGGAAACGGTCGAATCATCCCGGTCAGAATCCTCCGTTCTGGATATAAGGCCAGGAGAACTGATAAATCACCGGGTGGTTGAGATCCGTCGCAACGATACGGGGGGGCTGCTCCTCCATGCCACCTCTTTCACCCCACTCTCCCGCCTGGAACCGGAATGGCGCCAGGACCTGGTAAGGGCGGACATTCCGATAGGGAAAATTCTCGCCGGGCACAAAATAGAGGCACGGCGGGAACTCCTGGATGTCGGGCTTGAACCGGCAGGAGAGAAAATAGCGGGGGCATTCGGAATCGCTCCCGGAGATCTCCTGATTATAAGGGAATACAGGATTATCCATCGCGGCCTCCCGCTCATGGATATCCAGGAAAAATTTCCTTTACAATCCTTTTCCCGGGGGACAGGGGTTATTATCAGTGCTCCTTCCCGCCTCCATTTCGGGCTTATCGATCTTCACGGAGGACTGTCAAGGGTTGACGGAGGAATCGGCCTTGCCCTCTCGAATCCGCACACGATCCTTTCGGCGAGTATTGCCCGGGAATTACAGGCGGAAGGCGGTACTCCCGAAATGAACCGGAGGGCAGACACGGCTGCCCGCGCAATTCTTGCTCACCAGGGAATATCAGGCGGAGCTTTGCTCACCCTGCATTCCTCTCCCTCAGAGCATGTCGGGCTCGGATCCGGGACCGCCCTCGGCTTGTCAGCGGCACGGGCGGTGTGTGAACTCTACCGGCTCAATCTCTCTGTCCGCGAGATTGCGGGAATTATCGGACGAGGCGGAACCTCCGGGATAGGTACCGGTGCATTCGACCGCGGAGGTTTTCTCCTTGACGGAGGTCACAGTTTCGGAAAATTTGCCGATAAGGAGTCATTTCTGCCTTCCGCGGCATCAGAAGGAGTATGCCCACCTCCCGTAATCGCGAGACAGGACTTTCCGGAAGAGTGGAAGATCCTCCTGGTTACCCCGCACACGCTGCTCCGGATCTACGGCGATGAGGAACGGGAACTATTCACCCGTGCCTGCCCCGTCCCGGAGGCGGAAGTGGGAGAGACATGCCGCGAAGTGATCATGAGGGTCCTGCCCGGCCTGGTCGACCATGACCTCGACCTTTTCTCTGCAGGCATCAACCGGATCCAGCATCTTGGATTCAAGAAAGCGGAATGCACCCATCAGCCCCCGGTAGTGGAGGATCTCCTTCGTGCCGTGCGATCCGCCGGTGCAACCTGCGCCGGGATGAGCTCATTTGGCCCCACCGTCTTTTGTATCACCGATTCGCTACCTGATGGAATTGAGAGTGCTGCGCGTGAGGTTCTTCAGGACTCGCCGGCGTCTTTTATTCATACTTCGGCAGACAACAGGGGCGCGCTAATCCGGGCTTTATAGATCGGAGGATTTCGTGGCAATGCCTGACGGGATACCCCCCCTTTAACACCCTTTTATGATCGTCGGTTCCCACTTGTGAACATCAATGAATATATATGTGCACAGCTCACTCTATGGTATGAACCATGAGGCAAACCTCATTCACGGCCCGAACCATTCTGTATCCGGGTTTTGTTCTCCCGTCTCCTCAGGGGTGATGCCGGTGGACTGGCGGAGCGCGGTATAGACGATGCCGCGGCCCTTAACCTGGGCTATGACGAGTATTTTTCACTGGTAAAAGAACGGGATACCCCGATTTTTGTTCCGCTCTGTCTGGACTGCACCCTTCCGGACCTCTCTCCGCCGGAGGTCTATTCGGGCTTAAACCCCCCATGCGGTTTTCTGCTCGAATCGATGGAAGGACCCTCAAGGAATGCCAGGTACTCATTCCTGGGAACCAGTCCCGATCTCGAGATCCGACTGGGGAATACCGTACAGTACACCGGGAATGAATCGCTGATCTCGTTCTTTTCGAACCTTGTCGGCGAGAATCCTATCTCGAAACTGCAGAATCTCCTGGACAGGTACACCATGGCAGGTCCCCGTTTCCCTCGTTTCTCCGGCGGCCTGGTGGGATACTGCACCTATGATATGATCAGGGACCTGGAACCCCGGGTGAATATTTCCGGGCGAAGAACCCCGGAAGATTCTGCCCGGTTCATGTTTTCCAGAGAGAACCTGATATTTGACCACCAGGCGAAGATTCTGCGCATTATTTGTAATTCACTGGTGACACCCTTCACGAATCCTGAAGAGGAGTATCACCAGTGCAAAGCCAGGATTCATGATATCCGCAGAAGAGTGCAGAAGATAGCGGATGAAAATGCAGGTAAGCCCGCGGTCTCCACCACCTTCATCACGAGCGGAATTCAGCATTCCAACACATCACGCGAGGAATTCGAGGCTGCGGTAAAAACCGTCAAGGAGCACATCAGGGCAGGGGATATATTCCAGGCGGTAATTTCCCGGAGAATTGATTGCGCCCTGAAAGGGGATATTTTTACACTCTACGAGGCGCTCCGGAAGATCAATCCAAGTCCCTACATGTACTTCCTTGATTTTGGGGATACCAGGGTGATCGGATCCTCTCCCGAGATGCTGGTGCGGGTGGAAGGCCGGCAGGTTACCACGGTTCCGATTGCCGGGACCCGGCTCCGGGGCAGGACGCCGGACGAGGATGCACGCCTGGAGAAGTGCCTTCTGTCCGATGAAAAAGAGCGGGCGGAACACACTATGCTCGTGGATCTGGCAAGAAATGACCTCGGTCGCATATGCACGTATGGGACAGTAAAAGTAAAAGAGTTCATGAACGTGGAGAAATTCTCCCATGTCCAGCACCTCGTATCCGTGGTCGAAGGAGAACTTTCTCCGTCCCTCCATCCCACTACCGCCCTGGTCTCCTGCTTTCCGGCGGGCACGGTGACAGGTGCCCCCAAGATCCGGGCCATGGAGATCATCGACACGCTGGAGAGGGACCCCCGGGGGATCTACGCCGGCGCCGTGGGATACTTCGGCCTTGACGGAAACCTTGAGTTTGCGATCACCATAAGGACGATCGTGGTAAAGGACGGGGTCGCCTCGTTCCAGGTCGGAGCGGGAATCGTTGCCGATTCGGATCCGTCCAGGGAATGGGAAGAGACGGAGCTCAAGGCGGGAGCCATGCTCCGGGCGATTGGATCTGCGGGGGGGATACCCCCATGAACGTGCTGGTAATCGACTGCTTCGACAGTTTTACCTACAACCTTGTGCAGCAGGTCGGCAGTCTAGGCGGTACTCCCGTGGTAGTAACCTGCGATGCATCGCTCAATGAAGTTTCAGGGAGGAAGTTTGACCGGATAATCCTCTCTCCGGGGCCGGGAAAACCGGAAGACTCGGGGCTTTGCCTGGAGGTCCTGCAGACCATGAGCCGCACCATTCCTACCCTGGGAGTCTGCCTGGGCCACCAGGCCATTTGTTATGCCTTCGGGGGGGAGGTGACGAGAGCAGCTCACCTGGTCCACGGGAAGGTATCATCGATCTCTCATGATGGGCACGACATTTTCCTGGGGGTCTGCAACCCGTTCTCTGCGACGCGTTATCATTCACTGGTTGCGGAGCGCGAAAGTCTCCCAAAAGACCTGGAGGTATGTGCCACGAGCAGAGAAGACGGGTACGTGATGGGGGTCCGCCACCGGCGTTATCCAATTCGCGGGGTCCAGTTCCATCCCGAGAGCATCCTCACCCCGGAAGGAGACCTGATCCTCTTCAATTTCCTTAACATGCCGGCGGTGACGGCATGATCCGTGAAGCGTTGTCCCGCGTGGCAGAAGGAACCGACCTCCTTCCTCTGCAGGCGGAGGCGGTAATGAGGGACATAATGGAAGGGAGTGCCACCCCCGCACAAGTGGGAGCACTCCTGGCCGGTTTACGCGTAAAGAAGGAATCGTTCGATGAAATCCTCTCGTTTGCCAGGGTCCTCCGTGATCATTCCGTGCCGGTCCAGGTCGCGAACCCCGTTCTGGTCGTCGATACCTGCGGGACCGGCGGAGACGGTACAGGGAGTTTCAATATCAGTACCGCTTCGGCCCTCGTCGCGGCGGGAGCCGGGGTGCCGGTGGTCAAACACGGGAACCGTGGCGTGAGCAGCAGGTGCGGGTCATCCGATGTGATGACGGCCTTGGGGGTTACCGTGAATATCACCCCGGAAAAGGCCTCACATGTCCTGGAGAGGGCGGGAATGGTATTTCTCTATGCACCTCTCTACCATCCGTCCCTTGCCGGCGTATCGGGAATAAGAGCCGAACTGGGGATCCGGACCGTATTCAACCTTCTCGGCCCACTTGGCAATCCCGCCGGTGCCGGAAACCAGCTGCTTGGGGTATATGACCCCGAACTTACCGGAACCCTGGCCCGGGTTCTCCGGTCCCTGGGGGTCCGCCGTGCCATGGTGGTGCATGGGAACGGGATGGACGAGATCACCACCACCGGCCCGACAAAGGTCACCGAGCTCGCTCCGGGGGAGATCAGGGAGTATTCGATCCGGCCTGAGGATTACGGCATTGCCCGTGTCGGGGCGGATGACCTGCAGGGGAACAGCGTTGCTGAAAATGCAGATATTATCCTGGGCATTCTGGCAGGTGACCCGGGCCCGGCAAGGGACGTCGTCCTCCTGAATGCAGGAGCGGCAATATATCTCGGGGGGAGGGCAGCCACGCTTCATGAAGGGGTGGCTGCGGCGGCCCGTTCCATAGATTCACATAGTGCGCAGTATGTTCTCGACCGTCTGATCAGGGAGACGGGGTGTGAGTCATGATCCTTGATGATATCCTTACTCGCACCGTCGAACGTGTAGCTGCAATCCCTCCGGTTACGGGCGGGTACAACCGGAGGGCCCGGAGAAGCCTCGAGGCCGCGATAAGGGAGTCCAAATATGCACATTCTCCCAGGCATGCGGTGATTGCCGAGTTAAAATTCTCATCCCCCAGCAGAGGGTCCATCAGGCCATATTCCGATCCCAGGGGGTTGGCACTTGAATTCGTTGAAAATGGGTGCGTTGCCCTTTCGGTTCACACCGAACCGCATTTCTTCCATGGCTCGGCGGAGGACCTGCGGGCCGTGAGAGAGACGGTGCCCGTCCCGGTGCTGCGAAAAGATTTCATCATCGATCATCGGCAGCTTGAAGAGAGCCTCGATATGGGAGCGGACGCAGTCCTGCTTATCTCGGGAGTATTAAAGGACAGGCTGCCTTCATTTGTCGATCGATGCGGGGAACTTGACATTGAACCTCTCGTGGAGGTCAGAACCCGAAAAGATGTGGAGTATGCACTTGATTCGGATGCCAGAATCATCGGCATTAACAACCGCGATCTCACCACGCTGCAGGTAAGTCTCCGCCCGACTATCCAGCTGGGGGAGATGATCAGGGACTCGGGAAGGCTGGTGGTATCTGAGAGCGGTATCCTCTGGCCGTATGACCTCCGGTCGTTGAAGAACTATTGCGATGCCTACCTCATCGGGACGTCCCTGATGCGCTCGCAGTGTCCTGCCAAGGCCCTGGAGGGATTTGTATTCGGGTAAAAATCTGCGGGATAACCCGGGTGGGAGATGCCCTGTTCGCAGAGCAGGCGGGCGCCTCGGCAATCGGCATCGTGATGTGCAGCGACTCGCCGAGATCGGTGAGTTATAATCTGGCCGGAGACATTCTCACTGAGATGGGCCCGTTGACCGCCACGGTCATTGTAACCCATACCCGGAATCGGGCCGCTGTGAATGAAATACTGGGACTCAACCCGTGTGCGATCCAGATCTCCCATCCCTTTCAGGACCTTTCAGGAACGGGGGTAAAGATCATTCGTTCCATCAGACCTGGGGATCCGATTCCGGAAGACTGTGACGCACTGGTGGTAGATGCAAGCCAGGGAAAAGGACAACCCTACGATCCGGTATATGCACGGATGGTGGTAAAAAAATCGAAAATCCCGGTTATCCTTGCGGGCGGACTCACCCCCGGCAACGTGGCGCACGCCATCCGGGAGGTGCGCCCCTACGCGGTTGACGTTGCCTCCGGAGTGGAGTCGCGACCCGGAATTAAAGACCCCGGCCAGGTACAGGCCTTTATTGATGCATGCTTCAGGGAACAATAATGAAAAAAGGACGTTTCGGAGATTATGGCGGGCAATATGTGCCCGAGACCCTGATGGGTGCACTGGAAGAACTCGAGGAGGGATACTCCCAGTTCATGAAAGATCAGGAATATCGCGGGATTTTATCCCGGTACCTGACCGAATATGCGGGAAGGCCTACCAGGCTCACCTTTTGTGAAAATCTTTCCAGGCAGCTGGGTTGCAGGATCTATCTCAAGAGGGAGGACCTCCTCCACGGGGGAGCACACAAGATCAATAATACCCTCGGGCAGGCGCTCCTTGCCCGGTTCATGGGAAAAAGGCGGCTTATCGCGGAGACCGGTGCCGGCCAGCACGGGGTAGCCACCGCCATTGCGGGTGCAGCACTGGGCCTTCCGGTCGAGGTGTACATGGGAGCCACCGATGTGGCCCGGCAGAAGTTGAACGTATTCCGCATGCAACTGCTTGGAGCAAAGGTTATTCCCGTGGATAACGGGAGCAAAACACTCAAGGACGCGATAAACGAGGCGCTCAGGGACTGGGTGACAAACGTTTCGGACACCCACTACCTGATAGGGTCGGTGGTGGGCCCGCACCCCTTCCCGGAGATTGTCCGGGACTTCCAGTCGGTCATCGGAGAGGAGACCCGGGTCCAGATCCTGGAGCAGCAGGGGTGCCTCCCGGACGCGGTGGTCGCCTGCGTAGGGGGAGGTTCCAACGCCATAGGGATCTTCTATCCCTTCCTGAACGACCCGGTCTCACTCCACGGTGTGGAAGCGGGAGGCAAAGGGCTTTCCGGGAAGGAACACGGCGCCTCGCTCTGTGCGGGGAGCCGGGGAGTACTTCACGGTGCACTTTCCTATCTCCTGATGGACCAGGACGGGCAGATACTCCCCACACATAGCGTCTCGGCCGGGCTGGATTACCCGGGTGTAGGTCCCGAGCACAGCATGCTCAAGGATACAGGGAGGGTCCGGTACCATGCGGTCACGGACGAGCAGGCCCTGGATGCATTCTTCCTCCTCTCCCGCACGGAGGGTATCATCCCCGCCCTGGAATCATCCCATGCGATAGCGTACGCGGTCGAGCTGGCACAGCAATGCTCCAGGGATGACAGTATCATCATCAACCTCTCCGGGCGGGGGGACAAAGACGTAGAGGAAGTGGCCCGGCTGCGGGGGGTGGGGTGAATGAGCAGGATCGGCAATGCATTTTCGTCCCCGGATCGGCCGGCATTCATAGGTTATCTTGTCGGCGGGGACCCTGATTACGACAAGTCGCTGGATGCGGCCCGTATAATGCTCGATTCCGGCGTGGATATCCTGGAGATCGGCATGCCGTTCACCGATCCGCTGGCGGACGGCCCCACAATTCAGAGGGCTCACCAACGTGCTCTGGATCACGGGATGACGCAGGAAAAGGTCTTCCGGGTGGTGAGCTCGCTGCGGAGAGACTACGAGGCCCCCATAGTCCTGCTCGTATACGCCAACCATCTCTTCGCCCGGGGAATCCCGGAGTTCTATCGCAGCGCCGCTGAAGCAGGCGTTGACGGGGTCCTTGTGGTGGATCTTCCGCTCGAGGAATCGGAGGAGGTGCGCCGGGAAGCACTCCGGAACGGGATCGACCACATCTTCCTGGTCGCCCCCACCAC
>Ga0075318_1000048_pt1 | contig 11044 bp, 6 predicted proteins | sample MayberryNE_TuleB_2_FD_120050 | JGI IMG/M metagenome (GOLD analysis project Ga0075318, IMG submission 120050) | Natural and restored wetland microbial communities from the San Francisco Bay, California, USA, that impact long-term carbon... | ecosystem: Environmental > Terrestrial > Soil > Wetlands...
AGCAACAATATCATAATGGCCTTCTTGTATTTGCAGAGTTGGCCATTTTTTTAAGAATTCATTTTTTACTAGATTAAGATCTTCTTCGTTATACCCTGAAATTTTAACTATAACATATCGATAAAAAGAATTCACTGCTGGCTTTTTGTTTTTGAATTTTTTATCACAGAATCTTTTGATACTCTTGTAGAGGTCTGGAGTTTTTTTCTTTTCACCAGACTTAAACTCAATAATAATTCGATTTGTCCTATAATCATAATGATACCGTGCTGGCGGCACAGTACATTTTTTGATTGCTTTAGTTTTCTTATTTGAAAAAGTGATCTCTCCCTTCCACTCCGCCAACCGAAGCTGCTGCTTTACTTGAGCTGACGTCAAACCCTCCGGGAAAATAATAACTAAGTTTCTCTTGTTATCCTCCAGAATCCTTTTAACAAATCTCAAATTTTCATGATTGATTTGTAGTTGTTTGTTTTTTTTTCTTATCTTATTGAAATATAATTTTAATAAAATGATTCCACTACTTGTCAATCCCATTGGAATGCAGCCGAACACATTCCCTTTATCATCTGTTCTCAGCTCTATATTTCGATCATTAATTTTGGTTTTTTCACTTTTTTTTTCAATTTTTTCAATCTCATCCTGATTTTCTCTCAAATTATTATCTACATCAAATCCTTTTTCCTTTAGAAAATTCTTAAATTGACTGAAACCTATTCTAGTGGGATCAGTAAAATCAAGACACTTAACCTCAATTTGTTTGGTCGCCGAACATCTATAAATTTTTACTTTCTTATCCCTATGTTCTTCATAAAAAATTCCATCGTTGCATATTCCCTTCCGTGCTTTCCTTCTTATCGCGTCATCTAAGGACATTAAAGGTGAAGGACGGCCACTAAGTAAATCACCATCTTTCTGCTTGATGAAAAATCCCCAACAATGTGCATCTTGATCGAAACAGGAATAGAGCGGATACTGGAAAATTTTTCTTTTGCTTGATCTTCTCATGTTGCTTAAATCTCTATTTCAGTTAATTATATTTATTACTCCCTTTACTGTTACCATCTTTCTAAAATCTAACCCAATTTAACCATTTTTATTTTATAAAAACAAACATCAAATAACTCCCGTTGGAAATATTTAATTCCCAAAATAGGAACTCTTGTTTCTAGTTAAATTTACTCGTTTTTATCATGATGGGTCAAAGACAGAATGGCGAAAAATAAATGATGGCACTTCCCAGTTCTTTGAAAACAACCGGTAATAATGGAAATAGAAAGCGGTATTGTTAGTTTCATAACTCTTGCTTCACAAAACTTCATTAAAATTAAAAGAGTCAAATGGATTTAGGCGAAGACCAATTGGTGGATGGATAGAGGGCAAACAGGTCTTGCTTTTCTAAGTCGACCATGGCCGTCCTGCGGCTCTATAACGCTGCACGATAACATATAGGAAATTATAATGATGAGAAATGAAAAAACTGACCTAGAAAAGGCAATGGAGATGATTTTAGCAGAATCCTTTACATGTTAGCGTGCAGCGCTCTAGACAAACCGAACCAATGTAAACAACAGCGAAACACACACTCGTTTTAACAACCGACAGCCGTCAATATAAGAAGACGATCCCATTGAGCTCGACCGCGTTGACGACCGACAGTGGAGGGAATGATTGGCTACAAATCGCCGACAACAATGCCACGGTAGACAACCTTTCTGCATTAATTTCTTGAGAAATTTTTAAAATCTTCTCTATTTTTACAATTACAAAGAACGTGCACGAAATAACTTGGGCATTTGACCTTCAGGCTGGATTGAGATGACAACGTTCCGATTGAGGAAAATAGGAAGAATGGTCCTTTTATTTCGAGTGTTTTTCGCTTGAGGAACATTGGCAGATCGGCCCAAGATGAGAGAGCAAATGGGTAAGTTATTTCGTGCACGTTCCTAATGGTTTCGTAGAAAGGTATGGATAAACTGCCAATCACAATAGAAGAATGTCATCAAGTAATAAGATTGCTCCTCAATAAAGAGCAGAGAGCTCAGCACACGATGCTGCACACAATCTCTCTGATGAATTACGATTGAAAGTGACATTCGTTTTACGGGATTCAGCCCTTGTTGATCAATTAGGACTATTGACGCGGGCAGCTAGCTATTATCTCTCCTTTGTTATTGCTATTTTTATAGCAATAGAATTACTGACGAATAATAAATTATATCGACAATTTTCTGCGTAATGCCGTAAAATTTAAGCGCTTCTTAACGCTAATTTCTCTAACTCCTCGTGATATAGCAAAGCTTCTTGCTAATTGACTCTACAGGAGCTATTGTACGAAGTTATACTTCATCGGAAATTGTTGTCCTAAAGATTTCAATGGCTGGTTTCGTATCATCCTTTTAATCAATCCCTTAATTTAATTCGAGACCCTTTGTTAAATAATAGGATCCAGCTTAATACGATGTTTTTTATGTCTGTGATAACAATCTTGGGATTCATGTTATATGCGTATTTTTTAGGAAAATACAACAATAGAATTGTATTTTGGTTATAGGGGGAATGCCATGTCTTCAATAAAGTTACAAAAGGTCTGCCTGGATTATATTGTCAGAACAGGAAGCGATTCGATAAAAAAAACAGCCGTACATCTGTTTAGTAAATGTTTTAAAAAAACACCTGCAAACCAACCGCTCATGCGTAATACATCTTATCGAGCACTTAATAATATCGACTTAGAAATTCATACGGGTGATCGTATTGGTCTATTAGGCAGAAATGGGGCCGGTAAAAGTACTTTGTTAAGAGTCTTGGCTAAAGTGTACAAACCCAATTATGGACGCATTGATATTCAAGGAAAAATATCAAGTTTGTTCGATGTCAATCTTGGAATGAATATCGAAGCGACCGGTTATGAGAATATCATTAACTTATCTATCATGAGAGGAATTTCGAAGAAGAATGCTTATAAAATGATGAGTGAGATAGAATCATTTACTGATCTTGGTGAGTTTCTAAGCAATCCTGTTAGAACCTACTCAACCGGCATGCAGATGAAGCTCGCTTTTGCTGTGGCAACCAGTGGATCTTCGGATATTGTGCTGATTGATGAAATCATTGGTGCTGGCGATATGCATTTTATGGGAAAGGCAACGCAACGCTTGGAAAACACGATTGAATCAAGTCAGATTTTAGTTTTAACCAGCCATTCAAATGAGACAATTAAGCGTTTCTGTAATAAGGCGCTTGTTTTACATAAAGGTGAAATCCAATACTTTGGTGATATAAAATCAGGTATTTGCTACTATGAAGAACATCTTGGCTAGAGATCCAATGATTTTTCTAAAAGCTCACGATGGGCCAGAGGAAGCGAGTAAAAATTACGTTTGCGTGTTAATCTTGGCCAATTTTCAGATCAAAACCGTAACTTTCTCCTCATTCGCTCCCGCTAGTCCACGATACAGGTTGGCATAGGCCTTGGCCTGCTTATCTGCTGTAAAGAATTCTTTGCTTCTATTTTTTGCATTTCTTCCAAGTTCAGTCGCTTTTTCAGGGTTGTCTATTAAATACTGCATGGCATTACGAAGTTCATGGACCGATGCAGGAGTAACAACCAAACCCGTCTCGTTGTGTATATTGATATAGCTGGTTCCGGTTCCGATCTCACAAGAAATAAGCGGCTTGCCAAAGCTTGCTGCTTCGAGAAGAGAGATGCCAAAAGCTTCTGAGCGAAGATGAGAAGGAAAAACAAATCCATGGCATAGATGTAGCAAGGCAACCTTGTCTTCATCAGACACCAGCCCCAAGAAGTCCACATTGTGGAGGTTATTTTTCTTTGCATGCAGACGGAGTTCTCGTTCAACCCCATTAATACCAGCTATGGCTAATTGAATCTTCGTCCCTTTAATAGCATCTAAGGCAATGTACAAGCCTTTATAGTATCGCAATGCTCCAATAAACAGAAAGAAAGGTTGTTGGAGCCTATTTTGCCAATAGACTAACCTTTCACCATTTGGCTTTGGATAGCCGGTAATATCAATACCAATTGGGATGACCGAGGTTTTATTGGCAAAGTGATGCAGAACATCGCTAGACACAAAATAATTGGGTGATGTTGCAACAATGTGATCAACTGTTCCTAAAAAGCGATACATCAGAGGCTTGTAAAGCTTCCTCAATTTTTTTTGCTTTACAATGTCAGAGTGGTAGGTGACGATACTAGGTCTGTTTACACGACAGGCGCAATGCAATAAATCAGCAAAAGGGTTAGGGAAATGGTAATGGACGATATCCGCACAGATAGCTAGCTTTTTGAACACGGGGAATGCTGAAATAGAAAACCCAGTCGAAGCAATAACCAGATTTTGCTTCGCTTGGTAAATTGTATAGTTTCCCATGGTAATGGGATCTGGAGAAGGATTTTTTGCAAGGGAGAGAACCGTATTTTCTACATCGTATTTTGAGGTGCCGTTGCAAAGTGCATCTATGAAAACTTCAATGCCCCCTTTAGATTGAGGCAGCGCGGTTTTGCAGACGTGGAGCACATTTATTTTATCAGTCATGTCGTGTCTCGCGCTTGATCACAAGAGCTTCTTTGAAAACTTCCAGCGTCAATTGCGCTGTTTTTTCCCAGCTGTATTTTTTTGCATTTTCTATGGCTTTAGTTGAAAGCTCTTGCCTCAATGTGTCATTTGTCAGAAGCTTTTTGAGCCCCTCCCGAATACTTTCCACCGAGTATGGATCCACGAGTATTGCGCCTTCGCCAGCGACTTCAGGCATTGATGAAGTGTTTGAAGTGACTACTGGAACCCCGAAAGCTTGAGCTTCTAGAATTGGTAAGCCAAATCCTTCATACAGTGAGGGCATGACAAGGCAGTATGCCTGTTTGTATAAGTAAATCAGTTCTTGCTCTTTGACATAGCCACGAAGAACGACATTATCTTGAAGGCTTAATTTCATAATTTGTTCTTCTAGATTGACGCGACCCCACCCTTTGCCGCCAACAACGACTAGCTTGAATTTGTTTTTAAGCTCGTTGGGTAAGGTTGCATACGCGGTCAACAGCTGATTAAGGTTTTTTCTAGGTTCAATGCTCCCCACAAAAAGAAGATAGTGTTCCATTGAGAGAACAGGTTCAGGTTGCCCGGCAAAGTTTTTTGAATGAAAAAATTCTGAGGCAAGCGTAATATGACGGAGCTTGTGTCTGACAAGCTGGTATCTGGCATTTAGATCAGAAACTGTTGATAAAGAGTCTACCAAAATTAGATCTGCTTTGCGCAAGCTCGGAGGCATCAACATGGCCTCAAGTAAGAGTGTGCTTTTGCGCATTGTTCGTGGAACTATTCGCCAAGTTAAATCATGTATGGTTAATACGCTAGCCATTTTTTTTTGTAAAAACAACGGAAGTCGATGAGATGGTCCCCAAAAGAGATCTAGGCCATATTGTTTTACAATCAAAGGGAGACAAAACTCCGACCACAATTGGCGGATGATGGAGGATTTATAATTTCTTTGAACGACCGTGCCGTATTTAAGATTCGCATTTTGAATACGTATTGGAGCAGGGCTAAATAAAACTGACTCAATACCATTTTTGTCCAACTCTTTAATCACATTAAGACAGTAATAGCCAATCCCCGTTAGTTCTCTTGATAGGCAGCGTGCGTCAATTCCGATTCGCATTATAGTACATCCACTTAAGTGTTTCCTCCAGCGGTATAGGCTTCGGCGCCTTTTTTAGCTTCATGATTTTACTGTTGTCGCCAGCAATGCTTAACGGATCATTTTGCCTGACAAATTTAATATTCTGTTTTATTTTAACGCTGAAGCTGGAAACGTAGGAAAGCACTTTGATAATATAAGCAATTGAGTTGGATTTCCCTGATGAGATATTGTATGTCTCGCCGACCTGGCCTTCTTCTGCCAATGCCAAATAGCACTCCGCTGCAAACCGGATGTCCAAAAAGTCCCTTGCTAGATCTATCTGACCCAACTCAACCTCAGGACGCTGACTGACAAAAGCAGAAAGAATTTTAGGAACTAAGAAGTGCTCTGCTTGACCAATCCCAACGCAATTAAAAGGGCGTGTTATGAGTATCGGAAGTTTGTCAGACCAGAGCTTTGCCATATATTCCATAGCCAATTTGCTGACTGCATAGTCATTCACCGGCAGAGTTTCAGTTGTTTCAGCCGGATGTGATGCATGCCCGTACACCTGTCCACTTGAGGCCAAAATTACCTTGGAAACGGGAATGTTATGCTCCGCAAGTGCGGCAAGGAGATTGCGCGTACCAATGATATGAACATCATAGAATTGGGAAACCTCGTCACTTATAACAAATGATACTCCAGCGAAATGAACAACAATATCTGGCTGCACTTTTTGAAGAACATCACTAATATTGTCGTAATTCAATATATTCATCTTATAAATCGTGGATACATTTCTGCATTTTTCATTACTTTTAGACAAAGCAGTTCCAACAACATTGTATCCGTTCTTTTTGAAAGCCTCACCAACATAAAAACCTGTAAAACTGTTAACGCCAATTATTAAGCAAGTTTTCATTGTTACTCTAATTCCTGAATTCCTGTTTCACTTTCCTCAGGTCAAAATCAATCATGGCCTGGCAAAGCATTTCTAACGTGGTTTTTACTTCCCACCCAAGTTTCTCCTTGGCTTTTTTAGGGTTGCCAATAAGCAAGTCTACTTCGGTAGGACGGAAAAATTTCGGATTGATACGCATCACCACTTTGTTTGTTTTGGTATCGGTTGCGATCTCGTCAAGATCGGAGCCAGAAAATTCAACCTCCATGTCCGCGCATTTGAACGCCATTTTGAGAAAATCACGAATAGTTTCCGTACGCCCGGTCGCGAGAACATAGGTATCGGGTGTATCAGCCTGCAGCATGCGCCACATACCTTCCACGTATTCTTTAGCAAACCCCCAATCGCGCTTTGCATACAAATTTCCAAGTTCGAGACATTCTTGCATGCCCAATTTAATTCGAGCAACTGAGGAAGTGATTTTGCGTGTCACGAATTCTTTTCCCCGAAGAGGACTTTCATGGTTAAATAAAATACCGCAGCATCCAAAAATATCGTAAGCTTCTTGATAATTTAATGTAATCCAGTGCGCATAAAGCTTGGCAACGCCGTAAGGGCTGCGCGGATGGAATACGGTTCTCTCATCTTGCGGTATAGCGTGAACCTTGCCAAACATTTCAGAGGTACTTGCCTGGTAAAAGCGAATTTTCGGATTTATTAGGCGAATGGCCTCTAAAATATTCAAAACACCTAAGGCGGTAATCTGTGCTGTTGTATTGGGCTGATTGAAGCTGAGCTTCACAAAGCTTTGGGCCGCAAGGTTATAGACTTCATCTGGCTCGCACTCCCTGATCAGATTAATGCAGTTCCCCTGATCTGTCAGATCCAGCTCCTTCAGACACAAATGTGGGTGCCTGTCGATCCCCAATTCCTTAATGCGCCAAAAATCTACCGTACTGACTCTGCGGAAAGTTCCACAAACTCGATAGCCTTTCTCCAGCAGAAGCTGGGCAAGATAAGCCCCATCCTGCCCCGTGATGCCTGTGATGATTGCAGTTTTAGGTATCATATGATTTCTATTTCTGGAAATGGAAAAATAAAATGGCCGCCAGCATTCAAAAAGTCTTTCTCTCGCCTGAGGATGCTCTCTTTGAAATGCCAAGGAAGCACAATAAAATAATCTGGATTCATTGCCTGTGCTTCTTTTTCCGACACAATAGGAATCTGTGTTCCTGGTGTAACACGACCAAACTTCTCTTGATTAACTTCCGCAATAATAGGAAGATCAGCAGGCGTAAAGCCACAAAATTGGAGCGTTACATTCCCTTTTGTAGAAGCTCCATATCCAAAGACTTTCTTGCCATCAGCAACCAAAGCTCGAACTAAGCGCACTAGATCTTCTCTATGGCGAAATACCCGCTCTTCAAATTCACGAAACGGCTTCTCGGTATTTAAACCCATTCGATCTTCTTGTTCTAGTAACCAATGAATCACTGCGTGATTGGGTGTGAAATTAGTATTGGATACTTTTGCCGCAGTCACGGCGAAACTACCCCCATTAACATTATTCATCACCACATCAATCAATTTAAGATCAGCAGCATCAAGAATTTTTTTCACTACCGCTAACGAATAATATTCAATATGCTCATGGCAAATCGTGTCATAGGAGTTAGTCCGTAACATGGATGGCATATAGCTTTGCTCAAAGTGCCATATACCATCCTCTGCCAATATCGATGCTATTTCTCGCGCAAACTGAATAGGGTCTTCAAGATCATAAAACATCGCAATTGACGTGACAATTTTAGCGTGCTTTTTAGTTACACTTTTATAGCCATTGGCACTAAAAAATTCAGGAAGCAACTTGATCTCAGCAGGATAATAACTCGCAAATTTACGGCCTGTAGGGTCTATTCCTAATCGTTCCAAACCTGAAGTTGAATACGCCTTAAGGGTAGTTGCATCATTACTACCAATATCCAACACCAGATCGCCAGGTTTCGAATCCACCAAACGCTCTAAATAACGAATTTTATGAGCCAGATGATAAACCATTGATTGATTAAGACTCGATCGATAGCCATAGTTGTCGCCGTACATCTCATCTGGATTATAAGAATGCCGCAGCTGTAGAAGACCACTATCAGGACACCAAACTAAATCTAGTGGACCCTGAGTAATCTGCTCATTAGGATTTGGGAAAACACCTGTTAATGCTTGTTGTCCGAGGTTTAGAACTGAAATAAGATTCTTACTCTTGCCAACTCTGCAACAACTCACTTCTTTATAAACTTCCACCAATCTCCTCCTATCTGGCACTGTATTTTGATCATAAAGCCACTATTGACCGATCATTCTATGTTTAAGATCACATCCAACAATTGTTCAGCACTTTGCTCCCAAGTCTTTCTAGGCATTTTCGAAGTGTCTAAAAATCGTTTCGAAAAGTCACTGGTCCACCAATCATTAATTGAACTTGCTAGCTGATCAGGATGACTATCCTTTACGTAAGTTGCCCAATCACCAGCAATTTCATGGAAAACTGGGAGATCAGAACAAATAAGAGGGATACCATAATTTGCAGCTTCAACTAATGGTAAACCATAGCCCTCTCCCTTTGAAATGAAAAGCAACCCCGCTGCTTGTCTATAGAGCTCAGTGATTTCAAAATCTGTCGCATTCTCCAACAAGAATAATTTTTTATTTAATAATGGGTGATTTCGTAATCGATGCATTAATGAAGAAACTAACCAACCTTCCCTGCCTGCAACACAAAGTGACAATTCATGTCCCTGCGCCCATAATGCTTCCATAGCCTCTAATATAAGCGCATGAGATTTACGCGGCTCAATAGTACCCACAACGAGCAGATAAGGTTGTTTACTTAACTTGTTCTGTCCTGCCTTCTCTTTTGTGTCGATTTTTGCAGCTGGCAAATCTGATCCAAGATGCCAATAACTCACTATTGGTTTTCTAGTCAAGTCTCTCATCTGATTAATATGATTTTTCACCTCGTTGGCAACAGATTTTGAAATACAAATAAGTCCATCACTTGCCTTAACCGCACTGTAAAACCAACTTTCAAACCATTCTCGACCACCTGGCACAAAATTTACTGGCGACAAGGTCATTGGAAGCAAATCATAGATTACCGTATACACTAATGCGCCCGATGAACGAGCTTTAGCAAAAGTCTTATTAAACTCAGAATATCGCGCCCAGGAGGAATCCAACATCAAGAGCATATCGCCACGATGAAAAGCCATATCGGGCTTGTCTGTAGCAAAAAACAATCCTTGTTTTTCTAACCAGTGAGTAGCAGGTTGGAGCTCGCCATCCACCAGCTCCACAGCAATGGGATCAAACCCAGCCCGTTCTGAAAAATAAAGATTTCGTGTTATTTGCTTCACTACACGTTGAATGCCCGTCCCGTGGTCGTTTACTGCAATATGACTCACATCGATAAAGAGTTTACGGCGCTGAAATGAGATCTTAGAGACAGACTTCAAAAAGTTTATCGCCATGTTTAGAACGTTATCAGTATGATGATAACCTGCTAAATAAGGTGCAAGTTGCTGTGCCTGGTACTTCGGATCTGTCTTCAGTTGATGCGCTGAAAACTCATGAATTGCGGCAGTATACTGCGCAGCACAAAGTGCTGGAGCATGATGCTCTTTAACATAATCTCTCCCATTTTGAATAAACTGTGTTCGAAACTGAGCATCCAAGCAAAACTTATCTAAAGCAGAAGTTATTTCTGATCGCTCAGGATCCGCAGAAAGTTTAAAAATGACGCCGTCTGGATAATCTTTATAACTCGCATCATTATTAACAATAACAGGCACACCAAATCTAAGACAATCAAGCACACTCTTTGGAGTACCACCACGACTATTTATTCTAAGTTGGACAGCAAAATTTACTACTTGCAAATAATCCTCGTAGCACTCTGGTGTGACAAATCCTGTCACCCTGATGCGCCTAGCATAAGCACTTTGATTCATTGATTCTTTTAATCGACAAGCAAAGTCATCTTTAGCTAATTCGCCAACATATAACAAATAGACTTGAGAATTATTAATGACTTTAGCGCTAAGAAAAGCCTCTAGCAACCGATCGCCACACTTAGTCCAGACAATATGCCCAAAAGTAGCAATAAGAATATCATCTTCCTTATACCCCAATTTTGCACGCAATTGTTCTCTGGATTTTTGATTAATAAGTCGAGGTAGCTCCGCCATTTGTGGAATAATCTTAAATGGAGCTTGCCAACCTTCTGGGTGATGTTTTCTTGCAGTGTTTAAATTGAAAGGAGAATGAGAGATAATCCCCACAGCGTGGTCAAGCACTTTCTTTATACATGGCAGCGCGATCATCGCATCCCCGTTCTCATCCATTAAAAAATAACGGAGGGCGCGTGGCCCATGTGCTCGTAACATTTCTTTTTTATAACTGCCTTGTTTGCCGAGATGAAAATCAATATAGCCAAATAAACCG
>Ga0075318_1000049_pt1 | contig 10987 bp, 1 predicted proteins | sample MayberryNE_TuleB_2_FD_120050 | JGI IMG/M metagenome (GOLD analysis project Ga0075318, IMG submission 120050) | Natural and restored wetland microbial communities from the San Francisco Bay, California, USA, that impact long-term carbon... | ecosystem: Environmental > Terrestrial > Soil > Wetlands...
CCTCCTGTTGTTGGAACTGGATTTTAATCTGCTCGGCTTCGTAGCGAATTTCTTTGATCATCCCTTGTAAACCCGAAATAGGGGTACGAATGTCGTGACTCATGTTGGCAATGAATTCAGATTTTGCTTGACTGGCAGCTTGGGCCTCTTTTTGAGATTTCTTTAATTTTAATTCCATTTCATGACGATAGGTAATATCAATTGAAGTACCTACCACACCAATAACCTCCTTTTGATCGTTAAATAAAGGGGATTTTACTACAGAATATAATTTGCGTTCCCCAGTAGAAAGTCTAATTTCTTCCTCAAGAGCCTGTTTTTTTTTAGTCTCTAAAACCAACAAATCATGCTTTCGTAACACATCGTAATCTTCTCTCCATGAAAAATCTTTGTCAGTTTTACCAATGACTTCTTCGAAAGAAGAGAGGCCTACCATATCAAGAAATACTTTATTACATCCCAAATAAACCCCTTCAGAATCTTTCCAATAAACACATCCCGGCACGTCTCGAACAATTGATTTGAAGTTTGATAAAGATTCTTTCTTGTGAGATTCATCATAATCCATACTTTTACCTCTCCATGGAGATCAGACCGAAAAAGAGCCCTAGATTAAATATTCTAACAAAAGTTCTACAATAGGCAACATGAAATAGCAATAATATCCTGCAGGTACGTTGTGTTTGTAATGTTTTTTATAGTGTGTCCTCTACTTGTCTTTTTGGAAAAACCCATCAACTATTCGAGCTATCTGCCCTACATTTGAAGGTAAAAGCAAGGTAATGTGATTCCCCTCTGCCTCGAAAAGACGACAACGTTCTTTCAATAGTCTCTGCCATCCTTTTTCAGGATAAACTGGGTTAACAGCATCTGAATCTTTCGCAGCAAAATAATACACCTGCTCAATCCCTTTCTCAGCAGGTTGAGGCACATAATTAAATTGTGCTTCCATATGTTGTTTATACAAAGTCAAATAATGCTTCATTGTATTTTGAATTGTTTTATGATGTGAAGGCAATAACTTACCCGCTTTATTATAAAAATATCTGATCTGATCTTCAAAAGGAAGAGAGTAAAACTTTTCTTTATCAAACTCTACCTGAGCACCCACTTCCAAAAGATACACTAAAATATCTGAGTCCTTATCAAGCTTTTTGGGCATAAATTCGAAACCAGGAGTATCAAACAAAATGACTAAAGGAACTCGTTCACCGAAACACGCAATTTGTTGTGCTATCTCATAAGCTAACAGTCCACCAAATGATAATCCTCCTAAAAAATAAGGCCCTTTGCCTTGATACTGACGAATAATGTCAACATATTGATGACTAAGACGAACCACATCCAAATGATTACTTTTTGAGATTTCAGCACCCTCACTATTTAAACCCACAACGGAAATATCAGATTGAAGTGCTTCACAAAGGGATCGATAAATATAGGTTGTTCCTCCAACTGGATGTATTAAAAATAAAGTGTGAGGAGCTTTTCCTGCTTTTATTAATGTGAGTGCACTATCAAAATCTAGGGTATCTTCTTTAGAATGATCTTCAGAAAACTTTGAAACAACATAATCGACAAATGGGCCAAACTGTGGAACTCTCAACAAAGCATCTGGTGCTAATTTTATCGGCAAAAATCGATTAATTATTGCAATAAGATGAACGGCAGCAAGAGAATCACCTCCTAAGTTAAAAAAATCATCCGCTGATAAAAGATTAGTAAGACCTAGATGCGTTTTCCAAAGAGAACGCAACCAAGAATGAATAGACTCTGCCTTTTGTTCTTTACTTTGTAATGGGCTTAATAAACTGTTAGAAAATTGAAAAAAAGTAACGTCCTCTTTTAGAACATCTTGAGTAAGTCGTTGTTGAATAGGTAAAGTTGAAGCAATCACTTGGGAATCTGTTAACCCAGCGCACTGATCAATAACTGCAGTACCCGCTTTTCTTGAAAACCCTGTCGAGAGAAGCGATTTCCTCAAAGATTTTTGGAAAAGTTGTGTTTCCCTTACCGCCATACCCCCACTAGACCAGGTGTCCCAATTAATAGAAAGTGTCCTACCATAATACGCATTACGCCAATAAGAAAACGCATCAAGAAAGGCACTAGCACTATTGTAAACAGATTGAGAAGGGTAGCCCACTATCGCACTTAACGCAGAACACAATAGCATAAAATCTAACTCTGCCCCGACTGCATCTAAACACTGATGTAATATTAAAGTACCTTGTATTTTACTCGCAAATAACTCGGCAACTTGAGCAGTATTAATATGCCGAATTAAACCGCCTCCTCCTACACCTGCGGCATGAATGACTCCGTTTAATGCGCCAATCTTTTCCAGAATTGTATGGATTCTTTGTCTTAATTGGGTTTCTGAAGCAACATCACACTGCATTACGTACACCTGACTTCCTGTTTCACGTAGGCGATTAAGGCGTTGTAATATGGAAAATTGCTGAGGAGTTAAAGATTCGATGAATTGTTTATCTTGCCAGCGAGAGGAATCAGGAAAAGGAGATCTTTGCAATAGAACCAAATGTACAGAATGTTGCTGCGCTAAATATTCTGCAAAAGTTAAACCAATTTCTCCTAGCCCTCCAGTGATAAGATAAACTCCTCCTGCTCGGACAGGCAATGAGACGAAATGGTCTTTGCTAGGAATTTTTTCAAATGAAGCGAGACAGCGCATCCCGTAACGATACGCGAGAAGCGGCTCTTTGAAATGTTGAAGATCTTCACTCAATAAATTAAGAACACGACTTTCTAAATAATTTTCCTCGGAAAAAGGAACGCCCACATCAATTAATGTACACTTCATCTGATCAGACTCTCGGTTGATTGTTAATGCCGGCCCTAACAACGTGTGTTTAATCGGCTGAATCGTGTCGCCAAAAGAAATGAGCCAAAAATAATTGACTAGAACTTTCAAAGCAATAAAACAATTTTGTTTAAGCTCAACTAAACTGGATTGAATAATTTTTACAAAACAAGAAAAAGAAAACTGCTGATCTAACTCATTTATCTGGGAAACTTCTTTTTCCTCTTTTGTTAATGCCCAACAATAAATAACATTGGCTTTATCAAAATCATGCATTGAGATCGATTTAAAGAGAAGCTTGTAATCATCAAAACAATTAGGATTTATCGTAAAATGATTACCTGAAAGTTCATACTGGTCTCCATATTGAACGGTGTAAAGCTTCTGGGAACAATTAAAAACAGAAGTTTTTAACTGCCGAGCAAGACCTTGTTGATCACAAAACAAAACAGTTACAGTCTCCCGCAATGGCAAGTCACTTTCTAGAGAAGTGGTAACATTATCATAATGCCAACTGCGTCGATAACAATAAACAGTCTCTGGCTTTGAATCAACAACTTGTTCCTGAATATTTTTATTATAATCTGGCCAATAACGCACTCTTTCAAAAAGATAGCCAGGAAGATGAACCCTACGAACTGGTCGGTTTTGATAATAGTTTTGCCAATTAATAGAAAATCCTTCCTGCCACAACTGGCTAATTAAAGGTTCAAGAAACAAACTCTGATCTTTTTTTTCTTGATTACCGACCCTTCCTATAAATTCAATATTTAAAATATCTTTGGCAGAAAAAACAGATGGATATCCAGATTGAAAAATATTTAAATTGAAAAAGCACCAATCTTCTTTATCCGTTAAAATTACTCTAAAATTTGATTCAAGCGCTTGCTCAGAAGTAATGTGTTTTATCCAATAGTCTGGCGAACTTGCTTGCTCAGAAGTCATCCAATCCTGTGTAAGACTTGACAGTACAGGAATTGATAGTTTGGAACAAAAGGTAAGTAAATTGATTTTCTCCGCTAATTTTTCTTTATTCAAACTACTGTCATGCCATTTCACCTGTAAACCAACTAGGGTTAACGCATCAGTCAATGAAAGAACTCCCGATAAGCAAGCTGCCACATATTCACCATTTTTTATCCCTAACAAACATTGAGGAGTTAACCCCCAAGCAAACCACTGATAAGATAAAGCATACTGAACACTGAATAAAAGCAACTGTGGAATAAGTGTAACTTTGCATGAAGAACTATTTGAAAATTTATTGTTTTTACAATCATTATGTAATTTAATCGAGTAAAGCAAGTCTATTTCTTTATAACAATTCTCTAGCGTCTTTCTAAAAACGGGATATAACTTCTGTAAATTACAGAGTTCTTCTGAATGAATTTGTCCCGTATTTGAAAAGAAAAAGCAAAGATTCTTAGCCTTTGTCTTGTAACTTTCGAAATTTTTATTTTCTAATAAAGTCGTTTTTAACTCATGAATTGCTTCTTGTTTATTAGAAACCACTTTACTCAATCGATAAGGGAAATGACAACGACCCACGTGAAGGGTATAGGTAACTGATACAAAAGACTCTTTACTGGTTTCCAAGTAATCCAGTATTTGTTTGATTTGTTTTGATAATGCAGTAGGCGTTTTAGCTGAAACACCTAAAATAGATAACCCGTCCCACGGAATGGTGATTTCATTTTTGCTATCACAATACTCTTCAACTATCAAATGTACATTGGTTCCCCCAACCGCCAATGCACTAACCCCTGCCTTTCGGGTCTTTTGATTTGATTCCCACTCTTGACAATCAGTCACGACAGAAAAAGGAACTTGAGAAAAGTCAATGATGGGGTTTGGTGTTTCAAAGTGTAAACTTGGAACGAGTTTTTTATTTTTAAGACACAAAATTGTTTTAATCAAACCAGCCACACCTGCCGCCGCATCCAAGTGTCCTATATTTGTTTTAACTGAACCAATATAACAAGGGCGATCACGACGACTTCCTGCAAATAGAGTGTTCAATGCACTTAATTCAATACGATCTCCTTGCACAGTCCCCGTACCATGAGCCTCAATATAATCGATCTCATTAGGACAGACCCCCGCTGAGACTAGGGCCGATTGAATTAGCTCTTCTTGAGCCTGCTGGCAAGGCGTTGTCATACCCAACTTATGCCCACCATCATTATTAATCGCATACCCTCGAATGATTGCATCAATAGGGTCACCTGCACTCTGAGCTTCTGTAAATCGCTTTAGTACAACCACCCCAATTCCATTTCCTGGGACTGTTCCTTGTGCCTTCGCATCAAATGTACGGCAGTGGCCATCTGGAGAAAAAATTAACCCCGGCTGAAAAGGGTATCCCGATTTTAATGGCATAGTTAAACTAACCCCTCCTGCTAAAGCAAGATCACACTCCCTTGCCAACAAACTGCGCACTGCACTACACACGGAAACAAGTGATGTCGAGCAGCCTGTTTGCACTGTCATACTGGGTCCAGTCAAATTCAACTTAAAAGATACACGAGTACTTAAAAAATCTAATGCATTGTTGATATGAAGAGCGTACTCACCAAACTGGTGTACCAATTTATCATTAGAATTTAAATAAGTGGAAAGATAAGTCCTAAGATTAGTAGCACCAGCAAAAACACCTATTTTTCCGGCTTCTTTTTCTGAAATGTAGCCAGAATCTTCTAAAGCAAGCCAGCATGTTTCTAAAAAAAGGCGGTGCTGAGGGTCAATCAGCATCGCATCTGACTCATTTATATTGAAAAAAGATGAATCAAATTGATCTGCATTCTCAAGAAATCCTTTTGCTCTTATATAATTTTTTTCTTTTAATAGCGACTCAGAAACTCCCTCTTTAATCAAGATATCTGTGTCGAAAAAGGAAATCCCTTCCTTCCCCAAACAAAGCTGTTGCCAAAAACTAGCTAAATCAACAGCCCCTGGAAAGCAACCAGACATCCCAATTACGGCAATCAATTCATCAGAAGAAGAACCTGAAGACGAAGACGACCTTCCTTTTAAAATAGATGGTTTAGGAACAAGTTTTCTTTTTGAAGAGTCTTCCTTTTTAAAGTTTTCATGAGTCAACAGAGTTGATAAATATTCTGCTTGTTCACGAATCGTTACAAAATCAAATAATTGATTAAATGGAAACGTTTGTGAGAAAAATCTCTCCAGCTCAGAATGCAATGCTAATAAGTCAATAGATCCTCCTCCTGCTGAAAAAAAAGGAATATCCCAAGAAAAAGGAGAATCAGTGTGAAGAACACGCTTCCAGATTAATTCAATATTACGCATAACAGAAAACAAAGAGTCAACAGATATTACTTCCTGCGAGAGGTGAAGAGACTGTTTATAAACTTCTATCAGTTTTTTGTTATCGGTTTTTCCTTGTAAAGTGAGGGGGATGACAGACACAGGTAAAAATTGAGTGGGAACCATATAACGAGGTAATCGTTGTTTTAATTCATAAGCAAGTGTTGCTGAAGAAAAGGTTTCTTCTGAGGAAGCTTTATAAAAACCAATCAGTTGTGGTTCATCGATTTCAGTGACAAGAAGAACAACTGCTTCCTGTATGCCTGACAATTGTTTTAACACTATTTCAACTGCCTCAAGTTCAATCCGGTATCCTCTAAACTTAATTTGTTGGTCTTTACGACCAATGTACTCCCAATTTCCTTGGCGATCAGATCGAGCAAGATCACCAGTACAATAAAAGGGAAAGGGAAAGTCCTTAGCAAATGAAAGAAAAACAAACTTTTCACTATTCATCTCAGGTCTGTTGATATAACCTGGTGTGACTCCAGGTCCTGATAAACAAATTTCACCCACCACACCAGGTGGAACAACTTGTTGTGAAGAATTCAACAAGTAGCCTCGAGTATCACCAAAAGGTTGTCCAATGGGGCTTTTAGGTGTTTTTAAATCCTCTGGTCCAATACGATGATACGCTGCATGAACTGCCGCTTCCGTCAAGCCATACATGTTAATAAGCTGCGGTATTTCTAATCCATATTTTTTTACCCAGAAGAGTAAATCCATAGGAAGAAGCTTTTCAGCGCCAAAAATAACGTATCGCAAAGAGTCTATTTTTTCTGTTGATTTTTTCTCTTCATGTAATAAGGATTTAAAATAAGAAGGCGTTACGTTAAAAACAGTCACTTTATGATCTTTAATAAATCGATAAAGATATTGTGGGGATTTTGCCTGTTCTGGAGGAACTAAAAGAGCTGTCGCACCATGAGCCCAAGCACCCCATAATTCCCAAAAAGAAAAGTCAAAAACAAAAGAATGCAAAACACTCCACAGGTCATTCGAATCAAATTCGAATAACGAATCCGTGAGAGTAAAAAGTCTAGTGATGTTTTTTTGTTTAATAGGAACGCCTTTTGGTTTTCCAGTTGTTCCTGAAGAATAAATAATATAAACAATATCTTCCTCAGACTCTTTTTCACCACAAAAAGTAACAGGGAAAAATTTCGAACCTTCCTCCAGCTCATTAAGCTGGATCCAATATATAGTTCGATCCAATAAAACGGGTGGTTTCACTTCAGAGAAATAAATAACCGAATTAATTTCTGAATCATTTAATATTTCAGCAACAAAAGAAGAAGGGTAACTAGGCTCCAAAGGAACATAAGTAATTCGTAACTTAATCAATGCAAGCATCACGGGAAGTATCTTCACATCTTTTGGCAATAAAAGTGCGCAACGAGTTTGAACTTTTAACCCTAAATCAGATAAAAACTGAGCTTTCTGGTTCGATAACTGATCAAGTTCTTTATAGGTAAGAGAAACTTTGCCATCACTTGCTGCTATCAAATGAGGATGCTGATCTACTGAATTTTGAAATAGTGCCTGTAAAGAGAAAGTTGTTTTTTTTAGGTGAGCTCCAGTAAATCTATCCTGTTCTTTAGAACGCGTTGAAGTAAAATAAGGAACAGATTGAATACTCCACTGATTGACTACATTAATTTCTTTAATAAGATGTTGTAAATAGTGTAAAATTTCTTGAACAAACCAATCTTCATATTTTTCAACACAATAGTCAATAGAAAAAATAATTTGATGATCATCATAATCATACAAAAATGAAAGATCAAACAGGGTAGTTTTTTTTATAGGGTAAGGAAAAAACTCTGTCGAGATATTTTCAAGGGAAAATTCAGAGGGTGAGTATTTCGTTTGGGAAAATAGCAGATTATAACGAGAGCTACTATTTTCATTTTTGCTTAGTAACGATAAAATTTTATAATAGGGTATGTCTTGATATCGTTTGTCAGATCTTCTTTGGATTTTAACTTGATCCATCAACTCAAAAAATGAAGCCGCTTTATTTATTTTAATAGACAAAGGAAGTAAATTAACAAAAAAACCTAACCGTTGACGTTCATCACGTTTTCTAAGATTAACAGCATACAAAAGGCTAAATTGCTCCTGATGAGAAAATTTATAGAGAAGTAAAGCAACCAACGATAACAAAGTTAAAAAAACTGTCGATTTCGATTCAAAAGCGTATTTCTTTAATGCTCTGAGATATTCTTTTTCTAGAATAAGGTATTGGCGATTACTACGCCTTTCTTCCGCCTTTACCTCGGAAGGACTTTGACGAAAATCAAGCACTGAAGTACTGTGTTGTATCTTTTCCTTCCAATACAAACAAGATTCTGTCTCCAATTCAGAATAATGAGAATCCGATTGTTCTCGTTTCTCCAAAGTAAAATGACTCCTTTCATTATTATATAAAGTGGATATTTTCTTAAGCAAAATATTGGCTGAAAATCCATCCAGTAACAGATGTGGCACAGACACAATAAAATAATGTTGACTCTCTGTTTCTTGCAGCAATACAATTCGATAATTAGGATAGGAAAGAAAATCAATTGACTCACTAAAAACCCTCTCCATAATGTCTGATATAGACTTTTTGATATCACTCTTCCCAAGGTTCTCCCCCTCTTTCAAGGTGACAAACTCAGGTATTGGATTTTTATGGTGCAAAATTTGTTTGTGAATTCGATGTCCTTTTTTTATAAACTTAGTTTTAAAAAACTCATAAGAACTCAAAACTTGTGAAACAGATTGATTAAAACTTAAAACAGACAAAGGTCCAGATAACTGATAACAAAGTTGTGCATAATTCGTTAGTGCGTTAGGATGACGTTGGTAGTCTATCCATAGTGCATACTGATTTTTGCTAATTTCAGAGAGTTCTGACATAGTTGAAATATCCATTTTTCACATTGCTTCGTAATTTTTTATTTATTGAATATTTTTATTTTTTGAAATAAAACTTATTAATAATTTATGGCAATAAGTTGAATTAAAAAAACAGACTACTAAAAGTTGCTTTTCTAATAAACAAGAATAAAACAAGTTTTAATGCCCTCACTGATATTGGCTAACGAATACAACCAAAAGTTAGGACTCAAATACACTAACATAGTATTTATAACAAGCTTAATTTCTATGAAACACTTAAGGTAATTTTATGGTGTAATTTGCAAAATAGACTTATTGGAGCTTACCTACCGTATTTGGTTCTCCAATTCAATATGCTATAACCTTAACTGATCGCATTCAAAAAATAAATTCATGAGGAAAGCGGATCGCCCCATACTACCCTCTGTAGAGACCCATATACGACGATTCACGTAAATTTCATTTAATTATCACTTTAATTAAGTCTATCTATACAATAATTGCCCGCCTCACATTTGCTTACCTTAAATGTTCTCGACGCCATACTTCGCCTCTCAATTGTTTTTTTCTAATGGGCCCACATCATATCTTTCATTTTTTCTATTGTAAATAGGTTCATTAAACTCGACTATTCAGTTTTTTTAAAAAACTTATGACTTACCTTGATCACCCTAGATAACCCAATTTGATCATTTTCGTGTAGAATTTTCGTTTTGATTTATCAGACAGGGCGAAGAAAGTGCAATCTCTGTTTCCATGTCTCGCAATCGACATTTCCAAAAAATGTCGCTTAAAATCTCAGGTGATTTCATCATCGTTACTCACTTGCGAGTTGTGTTAGAAATTGAGTGAGCGCCTGCGTAAATGAGAGCGTGGCATCAACATTTACTGTTTCAGGCCATTGATCGCAGGTCATACGTTCACAACGATTATTAAGCGCTGCAATAAACACTGTCCGCGGGGAATGACTAAATAATTTAGCAAGGGGAGGAAACAAAGCGTGTGGATGAAAAATCCAGCGGATATTCTTCTGCTGGATAGAAGAATCCTCTATCGTCAATTTCAGTTGTTTCTCTATTTGGTGAGAAGAGAACTGAATGACATAACGGGGAATCGGTTTTGTGCCGATATTCGCTCCAATATAAACCCAAGCATACGCATTTTGTAATAAAGCAGGATGCGCTTGTAAGAATCGCTGCAATCCCATTAAATAATATTCTTGCCCTGTTGTTGAGACAAAATAAATCGGCCTTTTCAGATGCTGCTCTTTTTTTAAGACCTTGGCCGCTAAGAGCATTGCCGTAACCCCCGTACCACGCTCAGCCGCAGCGGACCACCAAGCACTTCGCGGTACAATCACCACAATAGGATGCGATGCAGAGGCCTGATCAGTACCCGCAATCTTTCCTATTACATTATAGGCCGTCGCTCTCTCATAGCGAATCTGAGTGTTAAATTTTACTGGATTATTGATTTCCGCATAAATTTCAGCAAAATTGCCAATATCACTGCTCAACAACATCGCCGGGGTGGGATAATGACGATTTAAATCAATCGATAATGGCACCAGTCCGGCATACCCCCCTTGAGTAACTCCAATGACAGCACGATAACGGCCAGACGCCACTGCTGTTTTAAATTCTTGTAGACTCTCCGCTCGCAACCGTGACGTTCCGGAGGTTGGGGTCACATAAATATGAATAACAGGTATCGTTTTATCTTGCCCAATAAAACCCAAAGGCCCGCCAATAGAGTATTCACCAGTCGGCTTCGCATTCAATAAGGGCATCCCTGGTAAGATCCGGGAATTTATCCGATCTATTTTCATCGACACCATCGCTGTCCTTGAGACCGGGCGATGAAACGTATAGCCTTCTTTCACCACCGCTAAATGAAGCCGTTTAAATTTCGTTTCAATCCATTTTGCAGCTCGTAAATCGATAGTTGATC
>Ga0075318_1000050_pt1 | contig 10956 bp, 10 predicted proteins | sample MayberryNE_TuleB_2_FD_120050 | JGI IMG/M metagenome (GOLD analysis project Ga0075318, IMG submission 120050) | Natural and restored wetland microbial communities from the San Francisco Bay, California, USA, that impact long-term carbon... | ecosystem: Environmental > Terrestrial > Soil >...
AAAAAAGATCTTCATACTCGTGTTATTCATGCCGGTCAGTCTCCAGACCCTCTAACAGGCGCAGTGATGCCCCCTATTTATGCCACTTCAACCTACGCACAACAAAGTCCGGGGAACTCTAAAGGATACGACTATTCTCGCTCTGGCAACCCAACCCGAGCCGCCCTTGAACGCTGCCTTGCCGACTTAGAATCCGGAAATGCTGGATTTGCCTTTGCCTCTGGCATGGCCGCGATCGCCACCGTCCTAGAGCTCTTAAAACCGGGTGATCATGTTGTCGCATTAAACGACCTTTACGGAGGAACTCATCGGCTTTTCCAAAAAGTTCGCTCCCGCTCCGCAGGCTTGACCTTCTCATTTGTCGATTTTTCCAACCTAGAACAAGTGAGAAATGCTATTCAGCCCAACACCAAAATGCTGTGGATTGAATCACCGAGCAACCCAATGCTGCAATTAGTCGACTTGCAGCAAGTTGCCAAAATCGCCCAATCTTATCAACTGATCAGTGTTGCCGATAATACATTCGCCACTCCAATCATCCAACGCCCACTCGAATATGGCTTTGACCTCGTTGTTCACTCCACCACAAAATATTTAAACGGTCATTCAGACATTATTGGTGGCGCCGTTATTGTCGGCAATAATAAAACACTCGCTGAGGAAATTCTCTTTCTGCAAAATGCAACTGGCGCTATTGCAAGCCCATTTGACAGTTTCTTAGCGCTTCGCGGCCTTAAAACACTGGCAATACGAATGGAACGCCACTGTCAAAATGCTCTAGCCTTAGCGCAATGGCTCAGTCAACAACCACAAGTCAAAACCGTCCACTATCCTGGACTCAAAACTCACCCTCAACATTCCTTAGCTCAACAGCAAATGCAGTATTTTGGAGGGATGATCTCAGTAGAATTAAAAGCAACACCTCAACAAACAGTGAAAGTACTTGAACACTGCCAATTATTTACCCTGGCAGAAAGCTTAGGCGGTGTAGAAAGCCTCATTGAGCACCCAGGGCTGATGACCCATGCATCGATACCTCTAGAAAAACGCCTTTCTCTAGGGATAAGTGACAACCTTATTCGTCTTTCGGTAGGTATTGAATCACTTCAAGATTTAAAAGAAGACTTACAGCAAGCTTTCCAACAATGTCAAAGTTAATCCTTCTTTTTATTTTTTGAGCTGGTCCTTGATGAACTTGTGTTATCCTCACCCTTATCCTCAACCACCGGTAGCGTCGACTCAATGGGTGGCAACACAAACACTTGAGGCCCTATCCTACTGAGGAAACGAAAATCATTAATGAACTCATCATCTAAATCTTGAAAGATCATGCGCGGACGTTTTAACTGCCAAAGCTGTTGTTTACGAATTTTCTGATAGAGACGCTTTGCATCCTCCTGCGATACTTTTTTTCCATTAACATAAGCAACCACACTCAACTCAGGCTTACCCTGCGGACTTTGACTCGAGTGAATGAACACAGTTTGAATATCTGAACGATAAAAATCCTGCCGAGCTTTTTCAAGCTGCTGTGTATTGACCCACCCTACTTTCCCTGTAGCAGGATCCCCTACTTCACACCAGAGCCCTTTGCGATAAATAGGAACAAGCACCGCATTTCCTGGAAGTTCCTGAACTATCTTATTAGAATCCGGAGCAGAAAATAAACGTATCGGGTTATTATCAACCGCTGGAGAAGAGGCCAGCGCCTGCAGGGCCAAAAAACTAATTAGGAAACTTAAGAGCTGTCTTAATAACATTCTAATTTTCATAATCTTCTTCCTATTCTTAAACACAGTCCCCAATACTATCAAAAATAATCATGAGGACAGTGGAAAATTAGACTGAAAAAACTGATGAATCGTAACCAACATCGCAAACGATATCGAAAAACCTCACGAAACCGACACCATTTTGTCCTGGGCCAATAACCATAAGGGCTCAACGCAATATTTTTAGGCAAAGAATCTTGGGGGTTGGCGCTATAAGAAGCAGTCATGATATTCTCCTAATAATTGAGCTCCACACTTTCTTATATTTGACAACACAAAAACGAAAAGTCTTTTCGTTTTTGTTGATAAAAACATCAGCCTTCTTTTCTTCCCTTTTTCTCACATCTCAACGGGAAAGATGTTTGTAAAAGTGAATATTATTTTTAAACGCCTTTGCCGAGGACATCTTAAAGCTTCAATCCTAGAATGACAAGACCAGAAAATATTTTATTCCTTTTACTACCTCCCCCATAACGTAAAAAAGAAAATTCAATTATTCTATGCTACCATGGGCGTCCCAAAATTCTTTACTTCTTTGCACGAGATAATTAAACATGACAAATCCTATCTTATTTACTTCCGAATCAGTCTCGGAAGGCCACCCCGACAAAATGGCAGACCAAGTATCAGATGCTATTCTCGACGCGATATTGGCTCAAGATAAACATGCCCGTGTAGCTTGTGAAACATTGATAAAATCTGGAATGGTCATTGTTGCCGGAGAAATCAGTACTAAAGCATGGGTAGATGTTGAGAAAATCACACGTGAAACCATTCTTAAAATTGGATACAACAGCCCAACCTATGGTTTTGATGGCGAAAGCTGCGCTGTTATTTCAGCAATAGGAAAACAATCAGATGACATTGCTTTAGGGGTTGATGGACGTGGCTATGAAGCTCTAGGCGCAGGAGACCAGGGACTTATGTTTGGATATGCCACTAACGAAACAGACGTTCTAATGCCCGCCCCCATCACTTACGCCCATCGCCTTGTCAAGCAACAAGCTCTATTACGTAAACAAGGGAAGCTCACTTGGCTACGCCCAGATGCAAAAAGTCAACTCACTTTCCGCTATGAAGAGAATGCGCCTTCAGCAATTACCTGCGTTGTCCTCTCTACCCAACACGACCCTGACATTAAGAGAGAGACTCTTGTTGAAGCAATCATGGAAGACATCATCAAGCCTGTCTTACCGGCAAAATGGCTTAGCAAAGAAACAAAATATTATATCAACCCCACTGGGCGTTTTGTGATAGGAGGCCCCGTTGGTGATTGCGGATTGACTGGACGAAAAATAATCGTTGACACCTATGGTGGCATGGCACGCCATGGCGGAGGATGCTTTTCAGGAAAAGATCCTTCGAAAGTTGATCGCTCAGCCGCTTATGCTGCCCGTTACGTTGCCAAAAACATCGTAGCGGCAGGCTTAGCAGATCGCTGTGAAATACAAATCTCTTACGCCATAGGTCTTTCAGAACCAACTTCAATTAGTATTGAAACATTTGGCACAAATAAAATTTCTAATGAGCGCATCATTCAGCTCATTGCAGAATTCTTCCCTCTTAGCCCAAGCCAGATCATTAAAAATCTAAACCTACTACGCCCAATTTATTTAAAAACAGCCAGCTACGGTCACTTTGGTCGAAATGAGGAAGAGTTTTCTTGGGAAAAAACAGACAAAGCCGCTGAATTAAGAGAAGCTCTCTGCACCATTTAATGAATCTTAACGAATCTCTGGAGTAATACCTTATGCCAAAAGTAACTCAAGACTATCAAGTTGCTGATCTGAATTTAGCAACGTGGGGACGCAAAGAAATTGCTATCGCTGAAACCGAGATGCCCGGCCTAATGGCCTTACGCAAAGCTTATTGCTCTACGAAACCCTTACAGGGCGCACGAATTGCTGGCTGCTTACATATGACGATCCAAACAGCCGTACTAATTGAGACCTTGGTCGCCCTTGGCGCTCAAGTCCGCTGGTCTTCCTGCAATGTTTACTCTACCCAAGATCATGCCGCAGCAGCAATTGCAAAAGCAAAGATACCTGTTTTTGCCTGGAAAGGAGAAAGCGAAGAAGAATACTTAAGATGCATTGAAAAAACACTCCTTGGCCCAAATGACTGGAAGCCTAATTTATTGCTAGACGACGGCGGCGACCTCACCGTCATGGTACATGAGCGCTTCCCTGAGCTCTTAGGGAATATTAAAGGTCTATCAGAAGAAACTACAACCGGCGTCCATCGACTCTACGAAATGGAAAAAGAAAAAACCCTAAAAATAGCTGCTATCAATGTAAATAACTCTGTGACAAAATCCAAATTTGATAATTTATACGGTTGTCGAGAATCACTCGTTGATTCAATAAAACGCGCTACTGATGTCATGATCGCTGGGAAAATTGCTATCGTTTGCGGTTATGGGGATGTAGGTAAAGGCTGCGCTCAGGCTCTACGAGGGCTTGGGGCAACAGTCTGGGTCACCGAAATTGATCCAATATGCGCCTTACAAGCTGCAATGGAAGGTTACCGCGTGGTTTCTTTAGATGAAACAGCCTCTCAAGGAGACCTCTTTGTAACAGCAACAGGATGCTGTCATGTTATTACTCATCATCATATGCAACAGATGAAAAACCAAGCGATCGTCTGTAATATTGGACACTTTGATCTCGAAATCGATGTCGCCTCATTGCAGCCTTATAAGTGGGAAGAAATAAAACCACAAGTTGACCATGTGATCTTTCCAGACGGGAAGAGAATTATCCTTCTTGCCAGGGGCCGATTAGTTAATTTAGGCTGCGCGACCGGACACCCTAGCTTTGTTATGTCGAACTCATTTACCAACCAAGTGATGGCACAAATTGAGTTATGGAAGCACAATGAAAAATATAGCATTGGCGTTCATCTGTTGCCAAAACATCTTGATGAGCAAGTCGCTGCGTTCCATTTGGAAAAGGTAGGAGCAAAGCTAACTCAATTAACTCAGCAACAAGCCGATTATTTAGGACTCAAAAAGGAAGGCCCTTACAAGCCAGATTATTATCGCTATTAGTTACTATTAGTTGTTAACCCGACATTCCCAGGGATGTCGGGCCTGTACTTCCTGCCAATATAAAATATCAACAGGCTCTAATAGATTTGATGAATTTTTTCTTTAACTTCCTTTAGAGTTTTTTCAGCGACTTGATTTGCTTTTTCAGCACCTCGTTGTAATACACGCAAGACATAACCAGACTCTCTTTTATACTCAGCTCGCCGCTTTTGAATTGGCTCAAGCAATGCAACAAGTAAATCAACTAATTTTTTCTTGCAAGCGACATCTCCAACCTCACCATTCCTATACTTTTCCTTCATCGACTCAACCCATCCTTTATCTGGATTAAAAGCATCATGAAAAATCCAAAGTGGATTATTTTCTACTGTCCCTGGATCACTGGCACGCAAACGTTTAGGATCAGTATACATACTCATCACTTTTTTTTGGACAATATCAGGAGGATCGCTTAAGAAGATAGCATTGTTAAAGGATTTGCTCATTTTAAGCAGCTGCCCATTTTCTGCAGGCCCACCTAAACCAACGAGTCGATTTGTCCGCCCTAACTTCCACTCAACTACTGGAAAAACCCCCCCTTGCTCCAAAGAATCTTCATCCTTACTATGAGAGCTCACGCCACAATACAGCTGATTAAAGCGACGAGCCACTTCACGAGTTAACTCAAGATGTGGAATTTGATCTTCTCCCACTGGCACAAGTTCAGCCTTAAAAGACAAAATATCGGAAACTTGCAAAATGGGATACCACAAAAAACCCATTGAATAGTGATGCCCCAGCTTCTTGTCACGTATCTCATCTTTTATAGTTGGGTTTCGCATCAAACGAGGATAAGGAATAAGCATGCTCAGCCAAGTTGCCAGTTCGTAAATAGCTGGTACTTCAGATTCAATAAAGATACAGCTCTTCTCTGGTTCAATTCCTACAGAGAGGTAATCTAGCGCTATATCAAGAGTACTTTCACGAACCGCTTGAGGCTGGTCCTCCCTAGTAGTAAAAGCATGAGCGTTTGCTAACAAAAAATAGCAGTCGTAAGATTCTTGCAACGCAATACGATTTTCGATGGAACCAACCCAGTGCCCTAAGTGCAGGCGACCTGTCGGCGTATCTCCCGTCAACAAACACGGCTTGTTTGAATTTACAGACATTTATCCCCCTCAACAATGAACACTGGCATCATCTCCGACCCAATAAGAACTGTCAATAAACCCAACCAGTGTCGGTCAGCTGTTTTTTATTTCAAATATTCCCGTGTTGATAGCGCTGAGCTAGCTGAAAATAATACTCAGCAGAGTAATCAATACGATCTAATTCCTCTTGGGCAAGCTTTCTTATTTGTCTTGCTGGACGCCCCATCCACAGGTATCCAGATTTCAAAATAGTACCTGGAGTTACTAGACTCCCCGCAGCAACTAATACACCGCTTTCAACAACCACACGGTCCATTAAACAAGAACCCATACCAATCAACGAGCGCCCTTCTATGCAACAGCCATGTAACAAAACCCGATGACCAATTGTAACCTGATTGCCAACAACAACGTCATCTCCTTTTTGATTAAAAGAGCTTGGGTGATTCACATGAATGACAACCCCATCTTGCAAATTACTTTTCCTGCCAATCGTAATCGCATTAACATCTCCCCTTAAAACAGTCATTGGCCAAACAGAGCTCCCTTCCTCAAGAAAGACTTGACCAATAATAACAGCACTTTGGTCAATATAAACATTTTCCGCAATTTGAGGAGATTGGTTTTCAAATGTCCTAATCATATGTTATACCTTGATTTTGTTCATCCGACATTCCTAGAAGATCGCTTTTCAACCAGAGTGTTGTTGAAAGTTGAAATTCGACTCATTCTGTTCAAAAATCGCTAAATCCCAGAGATTGGCAGGTTTGCCGCGATAAGTTCAACATTCCCAATGTCAGAGTTATAATACAAAAAAAGGGATGTGTGCCAAACGCGGAGGCTAATTACCGAAAAGGTTAATTTTAAACTGACATTCTAAGAATACCAGTTTAAAATTAACCTGCCATTTTCGAACCAAACATGAAAGAGACCAATGAAAGAAACTTTACCGCAGTTTGATGCAATTAATCCAGATACCATTGAAGCCAAGCTTAAGCAACTCCTTAATCGGAATAAAGGTTTTATTGATGACCGACTAGCAAAAGGACCGCCCTTCACTTGGGATAATTTTATAGAACCTATAGAGACACTCGAAGATGAGCTTCATCAGTTTTGGTCTATTACGTCTCACCTTAACAGTGTCACCAACACCCCCGTACTGAGAAAAGTATACAATACCTGCCTACCACAGCTTTCAGATTACTCAACTCAGTTGTTACATAATAAAGAATACTATGAAGCAATACGTTTTATCGCCGCAGTAGATCAAAAAGAAAAGAATCTTGACTTTGCGCAAAAAAAAATGATTGAAAATGCTCTGCGGGATTTTAAATTAGCAGGAGTTTCCTTGGCCCCAGAAGAAAAAGAAAAATTCGCAAACCTTTCAAAAACGCTGTGGCAACTGACAACCAAATTTGGGGAAAACGTACTAGATGCCACCCAAGCGTGGACGAAACTTATTAGTAACAAGTCAATACTCTCAGGCCTTCCCCAACATGCTCTCGAAACAGCAGCTGCAGCAGCGCAGAAGCAATCGAAACAAGGATGGCTATTTACCTTAGAAGCCCCTTCTTTTTTAGCAGTAATGACGCATGCTGATTCACAAGACTTGCGAAAAGAAATGTATCTCGCTTTTATTACCAAAGCATCTCAACAAAGTCCTTCGGGCCCTCAATTTGATAACACTGAAATTATCAGTACAATATTAAAAACCCGATTACAGCTTGCCCGGCTACTCGGCTTTGAACATTACGCAGAATACTCACTGGCAACAAAAATGGCTGAAAACACAACAGTCGTTATTGATTTTCTAAACAGTTTAGCTGAAGCTTCCTTGGAGAAAGCACGCTCCGAATTCGCAGAACTTCAACATTTCTCTGAAACAGAGTATTCACTTAATACCTTAGAACCCTGGGATATCGCTTATATCAGTGAAAAATTACGCAAAGCTCGTTATGATATTTCTCAAGAAGAACTACGCCCGTACTTTCCAGAATATCAAGTTCTCACTGGATTATTTCATATAGTCCATAAACTATTTGGAGTCACCTTCAAACCTGTTCCTTACCCTAGCACTTGGCACCAAGATGTGAAATGCTTTTCCATTTATGATAAAGACAACGCACTGCTTAGCCATTGCTATTTCGACCTTTATGCACGAAAAAATAAACGCAGCGGCGCCTGGATGGATGATTATCGTACTCGCCGAATAAATAATAACTGTATTCAAACGCCAATTGCATTCGTTGTCTGCAATTTCAACGCGCCAGTTGGTAACGACCCTGCTTTATTCACGCATGATGACGTCGTCACCCTATTTCATGAGCTCGGTCACGCTCTGCAACACATGCTAACAAAAATTAACTACCCAGCTGTCTCAGGCATTCATGGAGTTCCTTGGGATGCGGTAGAGCTTCCTAGCCAGTTTCTAGAGCACTGGGCATACGAAAAAGAAGGGGTCGCATTGATATCAAAACACTATCAAACCCAATCTCCCCTGCCCGATCACCTCTTCAAAAAGCTCCATAATGCAAAAAACTTTCAATCTGCTCTCCAAATGGTACGGCAGCTTGAGTTTGCTTTATTTGATTTTAGATTACACGCTGAATTTGACCCTAATAGAAAAAACCATGTTGTGGATATCTTACAGGAAGTTCGCTCCAAGGTTCGAGTCTTACCTAGCTCTGAGCTTGATCATTTCCAAAATAGCTTCTCTCATATCTTTTCTGGAGGCTATGCCGCCGGATACTATAGTTATAAGTGGGCTGAAGTAATGGCAAGTGATGCATTCTCCACCTTTAAAGAAAAAGGTCTCTTCAATGCCGACTGTAGCCATAAATTCTTAAAGACCTTCCTAGAAATGGGGGGAGCTAAAGATCCTCTCAGTTTATTTATTGAATGCTTCAGTCATCGACCTAGGATTGAAGCTCTGTTAAAAGAAACAGGTATTCTAAGTGAACACTAACAAAGGATGATCCCTCTCATGCTTAAGTCTCAGAAAAATAAACTAAAAAAGGTTGCTGCTGAAGAAGCATTAAAATACATTAAACAAGGATGGGTAATAGGAGTTGGCTCTGGGTCAACAATGAATCTTTTTATTGAACAACTGGCGGCAGAAAAAAATAAAATTGAGGGTGCCGTAGCCAGCTCTAAAGCAACAGAAGAAAAACTTCGTTCTTATGGTATTCCACTCTACGACTTAAACAATGTTTCTGAATTACCCCTCTACATTGACAGCGCAGATGAACTAAACCAGCATCTTTATTTAAACAAAGGGGGGGGCGGCGCCCTCACACGTGAAAAAATTATTGCTGCAGTCGCTAAAACATTCTTATGTATTGCAGACTGCAGCAAAAAAGTTGAGTTACTCGGTAATTTTCCTGTTGCTCTTGAAGTCATTCCAATGGCAAGGAGTTATGTTGCAAGAGAGATGGTGAAACTTGGAGGAACACCGGAGTATCGAGAAAGATTCATAACAGACAATGGTAATGTCATTCTTGACGTTTACAATCTTGACTTAACCAATATCACTAAAATGGAGGAAACAATAAACAATATCACAGGGGTTGTTTGTAATGGGATTTTTGCAAAACGGCCTGCAGATATAGCGATCGTTGCAGAGACAGGGAAACCCATCACACTGAAACGATAGAGCCGACATTCCTACTTCAATTCCTGCAGGCCGCAGTTCTATTTTGCCGCTCTAATTATTACAATATTTTTTACTGCGCTTAGATCCGCTTACAGCGATAGACAAACTCCCTCATTCTAAATTACTAGTTGACCTCCTCCTCACCATAAATGACATTGACCTCCTTCAATTCAACACCGAGGTCAGTTCCTATTTCATTGCCGTGCTGCTGCACTTGCTCCACTCAAGACAACGTGCCTCACCGCTAAGATATCTTTTGCCGCATTTACATTGGTCAATATTCTTAGGATGTCACTTCTTGATAAGTTTTTTATTACTCCGGAGGGGGGTCGCCTTTCCGAATAGATTCTTGAGAAATCATCCTGGAAACATTATTACAATTTTGTAAACAATATTTCACAAGCTCATTGAGCTTAATCTCGCTGACATCAATCCCCAAGAGCCTTTTAATCCCTGTTTGTAAGCTATCTTTAAAAAGCTCTATATCAAACGTTAAAGGATTATCACCCCCATTGAGAAGAGAAATGCTATTTACTTTTCCTATGTTGCGATTAGAAGCATTTAAGGACACCTCAGCAACAGAAGAAACGCGACGAATAAATTTCAGTCCGTCTTCAGAACCAGACAACAACCAACCTGGATCGATATCCAACCACTTACAATAGCGCATTAAAGTATCAGGACTTAAAGAACGCTTTCCTGTTTCATGCTGTGAATATGTTGACTCAGGAATACCATGCTTAATAGCAAACTCACGCGCTGAACGGCAGCCAAACGATTTGCGAGCTCCCCTTAGGCGGTTACCAATTTCTTGATCTAAAAGAGACATATTCTTCTTAACTTCCTGTTTATTTTATACTACGGAGACAAAACTACCATTTGCAGAATAACATTTCAAGATACTATTAAAGAAAAAATAAATAAATCTGTAAGCTCTTCCATCATTAATTGCTTACACCAATTTCATCCTTGCTATTATTCTCCTTGCGAGTATAATCTCTCCCTCCAAAGCTCTGGTTAACCTTTCTCTTTCTGTATTTTTCTACCCAGAAGCTAACATCAAAAAGATTATGGAGGAATCTTATTTATGCTAGTCCTTACCAGGTCTGTCGGAGAACGCTTAATTATTGCTGATGGACAAATAAGCATTGATATTATTGAAATCAAGGGAAACCAAGTTCGCATAGGCATTCACGCACCTAAAGAAACCACTATTCACCGTGAAGAAATCTTTAAAAAGATCCAATCTGAAAAAGAGTATGAAAGACCTTAATTGTTTTTAAGAACCATAATGCCACATTGTGCTGTTTTTTTATATCACTCTTAATCTATCCTTAATATCCCCTTAAGATT
>Ga0075318_1000051_pt1 | contig 10879 bp, 14 predicted proteins | sample MayberryNE_TuleB_2_FD_120050 | JGI IMG/M metagenome (GOLD analysis project Ga0075318, IMG submission 120050) | Natural and restored wetland microbial communities from the San Francisco Bay, California, USA, that impact long-term carbon... | ecosystem: Environmental > Terrestrial > Soil >...
CAGGGAAAAAAGCCGGTGAGAAAGCGCCTTCTCGAGCGCATCGAGCCCTCCGTTGTCCGGGAGTTCCAGGCGTTTCTTTATTCTCTTCGCTTCGATGGCGGAGAATCTCATCCAGACCTCCATGTCGCATGCGATAGCTGCTTCCATACCGAACCTGGCCTCTACGGCAAGAAACCAGAGCCCGTCGATGGCATGCCAGTTCCTCGCCGCATCCACCAGTTCCAGCCCGGACGAATCCTGAAAGGGACGATTCATCATTGACACCGGGTAAATGTGCCCCCTGAAGAATATATATGCGCCGGGCAAACTGGTGTCCCGGTGAAAATGAGAGTGAATGGTGCCGGCCTGCACGTCTTAAATCCCACAGTGTGAATGGACAGATAATCCCGGATTCTCCCCGGGCTATCTTATCCAGCCCCGATCCTGCGGGTGGGAATTCTATTCGTCATCACCCGGCCTGAAAATCAGGCCGGACCCCTCCCTGTGTTCATATCAGGTCAAAGAGGATTATGAGGTCGTTGAAGTCGATGTGTCCGTTCCCGTTATAATCGAATATCCCGTCGGGCTGGTTCGTTTCTATCCAGTCCATATTATTGAAGTACAGGAGCAGGTCTGAAAAATCGAGCCTCCCGTTCCCGTTCAGGTCTTCGTACTTCCCGTCCCTGTCCAGGTCGGCCGGGTAGCGATCGGTACCCGGGAACATCAGGAATGGACCCCCTGTGACCCGGACGAAATTGTAACGCTCCGCAAAACTGCTCCCCGCTTCGTTCCATGCAGTCAGGGCCACTGTGTAATTCCCGGGGGCAAGGTAGGTGTGGGAGGGATTTTGCTCTTCCGAGAATGTTCCGTCACCGAAACTCCAGTTCCACCGGGCGGGTACGTTCCCGGAGGCATCACTGAACCGGATTTCCAGGGGAGCATCCCCTGATAACGGTACCCCGGAAAAGTCGATACCAGGAGCTGCCGGAGTCGGTTCGGGGGAAGGAGTAGCAGTGGGAGTAGCAGTGGGAGTAGCCGTGGGAGTAGCCGTGGGCGAAGGGGTGACCGGGTGATGCATGGAGAGCGCGACCGATCGTATTCCGCTCGAAAAGAACATGGTCTGATCCGCCTTCACCCCGTTTATCAGGAATTCAAGTCTGATCGGCTGATGACTTGCGCTGTCCGCTTCGGTCGGCTGGACCATGAGCCGGGTCGCGAACACGCAGCTCGAACCATACTGGCCCGCCGCGGAGGTGACGATGCTCCCCCGCACCTCGCCATTGATCGTAGCCTGGACCAGCGTGCCCGCCGGAGCAGGCAATCCGTCTATCGTTACGCTTCCGTAATACTGCCCTGCAGCAGGAACAAATGCGGCTGCGGGGCTGGAAAATATCAGAAAAATACACAACATTATTGCGGGAGCTATAGCTCCCAGAAAGTGCCGATATCTCATATGCCACCGATCTAACCTCTTCCCGGCAGACAATAAAGGTAATGGGCGGAGTAGTGCGGGGGGTAGAAATTACGGATCAATGGTGCCAGGGTATTCATTTTCGGGTAACCCGGCATGCATAGACACATGATAACACCTTTTTTTGTGCCCCCGGTTGGTCCATATCGGAATCAGCCGGAAAAAGGATATATTACCCTGAAAATAAGTAAGTACATCCGATACCCGGTGAAGCAATGCGTTCCGGACCTATCTGGAATTTTCAGAAGAAGTGATACATATGGCTGGCACTCGTGGACATTTTGAGAATGGAGTCTGGGTCGAAGAAAAGATCCCTGACGAACCCTCGAAGGGGGGCGCGGCAAAGGCCGAAGAGATGGAGAAGAAGATTGACCAGGTATCGACCGATTTTTCCAGGGTAATGGGGAACATCGTGGGACTCGCGAAGGACCTGATCACTACTGAAGATGGCCACAAGGTCATTCAGAAAAAGATCGATGAAGCCGGGAAGAACATTGACGCCGCCATCAAGGACATGGTCAAAGAAGCCCGGAAGTCAGTAAAGCCCGAGGGGGCCAAAGAAGAAAAGAAGAACATCAAGGTAGGATGATCAGAACGCCATCCGGAAGAGAGGGATCCTTCCGGATGCCGCCCGTTTTTTCCCCATAAAGCAGAGCATTTATGGGGACCAAGGTGAATTTCTCTTTTATCCGATCAGGAGGTTAAAACCTTGAAAATTCGTGCTTATTTATGCTATGGCCTGGTACTGGTCTGTCTGGTTCTCGCGGCGCAGCCGGCGACCGCCAAAGTCTTGTATTTAGACCAGCAGGACAACGGAAGGATGATCGAAGCCCGGGTCAATGACCTGGTGATAATCTCTCTTTCCGAGAACCCTACCACCGGCTACCAGTGGGACGTCCAGACGTCGGACGGAATGTCCCTGAAGTCGGATGTGTTCAAGAGACCATTTTCCTATCCTCCAAGGGCGGGAGCAGGAGGGGTCCATACGTGGGATTATGTGATTACCGGGGCAGGTATGCAGGAGTTCTCGGCGACCTATCATCCCGCATGGATGCCGGCCGGAGAGGATGACCAGCGTTACGCTCTCACATTCGATGTGCAGCCTGCGGCCAGTTTTTCTAACCTCATCGCCGGGAAGGGAAATTCTCCCACCGCGGCCCAGCTGCTGGCCCGCTACCGGGGAAACTCCCCCTCATGACTTTTTCCACTTATTTCGAAGGGATTTTAACTTTTTTCCTCAACCTATAATGGTATGACCCAATGCGTCCACCATCACGATAAAAGTCCGGTCGAACAATGCCGGATATGCGGCAACCAATGCTGTGACGAGTGCATTCACACCCCCACCCGTATCTGCCACGGCTGCCTGATGAAGATCGGGGTTCTTATCCTGGTGGTGATGGTGATCGCATCGTACATGGTCTGGTTCGGGGTATTCTAACCCTTACCGGTTCCGGGGAGACCGTCGATCCCCGGTGAATACGGCTTGATATCAATGACCGGGGTCTGATCGATTGCATCAAGCCCGGCGACCTCGATGCAGCCCTCAGCGATGCCTCTGACCTCCACAACACACAATCCGATCGGGTTGGGACGGTTCGGCGAGCGGGTGGCGAATACAGGTTTTCTCTCCGAACTCCCCGGGGGTGTTGCGAACATGATATCACGTTTCGCTCTGTCAAGCCAGTAGAGGACGATTATATGCCGGGCCCCTCCCAGGTCTCCTACACCCTCCCGGAACGGCCAGAATATGGCGATCTTCGAAACCACTTCAGGGGCCAGGCGGCCCTGCCGCGGGGCGTCCTCCATGGTACGATAAGGCGACCTGACAACTCCGATCGGCCGGAGCGTAAACTCGTCCGATGAACATTTCATTTCGGTTCACTTCCTTTGTTCTCGTACCATTATGGGCTTCCGGACGAGAAAGGTCACGGTCATGTGGTAATTTTCCTGTCCAGGAATACATGGGGATGAAAACAGGGGATGAAAACGGGGGATGAAAACGCACCTGATCCAATCCAAAGATCGGTCCCTAACCCCCGGATTCGGACTCACAGGCGAGGGAGGGGAAAGGACTCATATACCTTCGACGCGTAATCCCGGAAAGAGGCGTGAATCATGGGACACATGGGTGAGGTCGCTCGCGACTTCATATTGAAAGATCAGAACGAGGGAGAATTTCGACTGTCCGATCACCTTGGGAAGAAAGTTATTCTCTCCTTCCACCCACTGGCCTGGACAGATTTTTGTGCGGCGCAGGTAAAGGCGCTCGAGGAGCATTTCGATACATTTTCGGCACTCAACACCGTTGCGGTGGGGATAAGCATCGATTCCCTCCAGTCCAAGAGGGCATGGGCGAAAAAACTCGGGATCTCCCGGACTCCGATGCTGGCCGATTTCTGGCCTCACGGTGAAGTGGCAACGAAGTTCGGGCTTTTCCGTGAGAAGAACGGGTTCTCCGAACGGGCACACATAGTGCTTGACGAGGAACACCGGATGATCTTTTTCAGAATATATCCTATCCATTCTGTCCCGGACATCAGGGAGATCATCGATCTGCTGGAGAAGACAAAACCCGGGGATACGTCCGGATAATTTTTTTTTGGGGGGGGACAATGGATGAAAACAGACGGAAAAATCTGGAAGAGCTTCTCAGCCGGCCTGATATCGGGTTTAATGACGTCGCGGCGGCAGACCTTGAACGATACGACAGGGCACTGACCCATTGTTCCGCGGCCCATTCCGACCCGGGGTTGCCGGGTTCTGAAGAAAACAATGAAAGGCTGGAATTTTTGGGAGACCGGGTCCTGAACCTTATCGTGGCCGAATATCTCTTTCGTGCGGACCACCTGAACGAAGGCGAGATGACCCAGAGGATGGAGGTCACTATGAATCAGAACCTGGCGTCGTTCGTCCCCACCATGGGAATCGGACTGGAGTCTCTGATCCGGCTCGGCCCGGGGCAGGATCTCAATTCACGGATAATCGCCGGGGCGTTCGAAGCGTTTATCGGAGCTCTTTATCTGAATCTCGGGATGCGACGAACCAAAAAGATCGTGCTGAGTCTCCTGGCAGACGAGATCAAAAATTTCTCCGCCGAACGGAATCACAAGAAGAAACTGCAGGAATATCTGCAGAAAAATCATCGCCCCATTCCAATCTATAAATTTACCGCTCAGGACGGGCCGGATCACCGTCCTGTCTTCACCTATCAGGTGCTGATCGAGGGGAGGTTGTACGGGGAAGGGATAGGGTCCAGCAAAGCGGAAGCAACACAGAACGCGGCCATGCTGGCGCTGGAAAGGATCAGAAAGGAAGAGTAGGGGATCGGGGCGGATGCAAGAACTTATGTGATGAGGGGCATATCCTTCCTCCGATCTGTATGTTCCACACAATTCTCATTGCGGTTGATGGTTCGCCCATTACGCACAAGGTCCTGCAGGTGGGGATCGATGAAGCCATGATCTGGAGTTCCCGTATGCACCTCGTCTACGTGATCGAGTCCGGATGGCCTGAAGGCGACGTCGCCAGGGAACTTACCATACGCGAGATGGAAGAGGACTCGGAGGTGTTGCTCCGGTCCATCCAGGACGAGATCGAGTCCCGGGGTGGCATAGTGACCCTCCATAAAAAGCACGGGCATGCCGGGGAAGAGATCGTCAGGGCGGCCGGGGAACTCAAAGCCGACCTCGTAATCGTGGGTTCTGTGGGAAAGAGTCAGGTAAAAAGGATGCTTGCGGGAAGCGTGAGTACATTCGTGGTCACGCACTCTCCCGTGACTACCATGGTGGTCAAGCCCTGAACCGCCAGGAAGAAATTTCTCTTCTCTTTTTGGCAATTCGGGCTGTCAGGATGTCACCAGCAGATATTTGAACTACGCAAAGAAAAATATGGGCTCACCGGAGAAGGAGCAAGACTGATGAAGAACCAAACGGGCACCTGGGACGAATCCACTCCGACAACGGCCCGGAATCGGACCGTGATCATGCTGATGGTCCTGATCGGGACGGCGATGGCGGTCGTGGACGGGATCGTTGTCAGTATCGCCCTTCCCACGATCACCGATTTCTTTGCGGTCGGGGTGACCGGGTCCCAGTGGGTGATCACAGGGTATCTGGTTACCGAGACCTCCCTACTTCTTATCTTTGGAAAAATATCGGAGTACACCGGGAAGAGGAAGCTTTTCCTCTCAGGTATCGCGCTTTTCACCCTCAGTTCGCTGGCCTGCGGCCTCTCTACAAGTTTAGCCGAACTTGTAATGTTCAGGGTCCTCCAGGCCACCGGCGGCGCCATGATCTTCTCCATCAGTGCCGCCATGCTCTTCGAGATCTTTCCCACGGGCGAGCAGGGAAGAGCCATGGGCTATGTGGGGGCCACGATCGCCATTGCCAGCCTTGCCGCCCCTGTGCTGGGGGGTTTCCTCACCGATGCAGTGGGTTGGGAGTACATCTTCCTGATCAATGTCCCCATCGGGGCGGTAATCTTCCCCCTGGCGCTGAAATACCTGAATCTTCGAGAGAAGAAGAAGGAGCGCCTGGAAATGGACTGGGTGGGAGCATTCTCCATGATTCTGTTCATGGTCGCCATCATTCTTTTTATGGGCGATCTTGCCGGAGGACCGGGCCTGGGGCCGGTCACCGTCGGGTACCTGCTCCTGTTCATCGCCTCTTTCGGGGTGTTCCTGGTAAACGAGAGCCGGCACCGCGACCCCCTTCTCGACCTTTCTATCTTCAGGAACAGGAAATTTACGCTTCCCAGTATCGCCATGATACTGCTTTTTATCTCGTTTTTCATGGTGAACCTGGTCGGGCCGTTCTATTTCGAAGGGGTGATGGGACTGCAGCCCTCGCAGGTCGGGCTGGTATTCCTGATCGCCCCCATCATCATGATAATCGCCTCGCCGCTGAGTGGATGGCTCTACGACCGATACCAGTACCGATTTACCGCGGCGGCAGGAATATTCCTCTGCGGCATATCCATGCTCCTTTTGAGTTACGGCGCCCTCGCCATGGACCTCGGGATCATCGTGCTCACCTTCGTCCCCCTTTCCATAGGCAGTGCGCTCTTCCAGAGCCCCAACAATACCGAGATCATGCGGGCCCTTCCCAAGGAAAAACTCGGGATCGCGTCGAGTCTCAGTGCGACCATCAGAAACCTGGGGATGACACTGGGGGTATCGCTCTCCAGCATTCTCCTGGCATACCAGCTCCTCCTCGTGGGATATTCGGGACCGGTCACCAGGGCTGACCCTGCACTCCTCGCCGGGTCGATCAGCGTGATCATGGTGGTGGGGGCCGCTTTTTGCTTTATCGGCACGATCTTCTCGGCGATGCGTAATATCGGTCCCCGTGAAGATTAAGGCCGGACAAGATTCGGGAACAGTCTGAAATTTAATCAGCACCTTTATTTTATCCACCGGTCACCTTTGGGTGTGTACGGGGTCCATCCTCTTCCCTACGATTATCGTGACGATCTCATCACACTCCACGCCGGTCCGGAGGGGGAGTCCTCCAGGTACCTCAGGGTTATCGACGGGGAGCGTGTGGAAAAGATCCTTGGAGACGATGAGAAACATCTCCTCATCAACCCGGTCGAGCCGATAAACCTCCCTGTGCCCCTGGGCAGGCACCTGGAGATCGCGTTTCCTCCCGTGGTGTTACGCCCCGGAGCGGAAAGGAAGATCTATCTCACGTTTCCGGTGGAGATCGGGGTATTCCTGGGGTGGGAAGGAAACTATGATATCCTGGACCTGTTCTCTTTTGCGCCCGTAAAATTTTCCCTGTATGGGACGCCGAACACGGGGATAATCACCCGCTGGTACTACAGCGCGACTCACGGATCTCCTCCCGGTGTTGACCGGCTCCGTGAAGGCGTGCTGGAATTAACCCTTAAAAACCGGTCTGCCGACTATATCGAGGTCTCCAGAACGATATTCGAGAGAAGTGAAATGCGTATTTTCTACGGCGAACTGGTTGCAATGACCGCGGTGATGGAGATCTATTCACATGTCGTGGCGCAGACCATCTTTTCATCACGCCAGGCCTTTCCCGGTCTTGCCGAATCACTTTCCCTCTATACCGCCCAGAAAATTCCCGTAGTGCAGCACAAAGGCTTTCTCATGGAGCATGGTGTGGTATGATCCCCGAAGCGCTCAATATTACTTTCAACCAGATCCTCGAACTCAGGGAGCAGCATATTCTTGGAAACATCACCTACACCAGGATCGCCTTCTTCATCATCAGCCTCGTGGTCGCGTTTTTCGTGGCGAAGATCGTGGGACTTTACCTGCGGAAAAAGTTCGGGCACCGGATGAAGAAAGACCAGCTCAAATTCTTCATCAGGGTTGTCCAGGTGGTTATTTTTATCATTGCCATCGGTATTGCCGTCCCTAGCTTTCTCGACGTGAGCTTCACCCTAGTTCTTATCGCACTTGCCGGGGTCCTGATAGTAGTAGCATTTTCCAGTCAGAAGGTGATCTCCAACTTTGTCTCGGGAGCAGCGCTCCACCAGGAGCGGGTGATATCTGCCGGGGACTTTGTCGAGATCGGAGGAGTGAGCGGAACTGTTGAGGGGATCAAACTTTTCTCAACCCTGGTGCGGACCACCGCGGGAGTATTCGTACGCGTCCCCAATGACCAGGTGTACGGTACCCAGGTCTCAAATTATTATGCGAACGCCGCCAGGAGATACGAATATACCCTGGGGATCCGGTACCAGGACGACGAGGACAAGGCCATCGGGCTGCTCACAGCATACCTGGAAAAATTTCCTTTCGCGCTGAAAAACCCTCCTCCGGACGTATTTGTGAGCGATATCGATTCGAACTCCGTGGTCATCAAGGCCCGGATATGGTTCCCCTCGGAGTGGGCGAATACCCGGGACGACATCTCGCTTCGCACCGGCATACTCCCCGGAATGAAAAAGACCCTGGAAGAATCGGGGATCGAACTGCCCTATACTCAGCAGGTCATTCATTTTGCCCAAAAACCCTTTTCTCTTCAGGTTGAGGGGAAAAAAGAGGGAGAGAGATGATTCCCGTCGCCGTGAAGGCTCACGACCCTAGGAAAACTCCTGCCAGGGAGGAGCTGAAATCCGGGTCAGATTTATCTCCTGGTACGTATATTGCAGGAACATCCTCATGAAAGATGCAGCCATCCGTCTTGCGGAACAGATAATGAACTGGGACCGGGAGGACATATACCGCCTGCGGGATATGATCAACGATCTTGACAGGCTGGTGGATGAACATTTTCCCGGAGAACAGTTCATCGACCTTTCCCTGCTTCCTTCGGTCCCCATTCCCGAACTCGACGTGGCATGTGTCCCATACCCTGTATGGGCCATGGATGTTCACGAGAAGTGCCTGGTGGGAGACCGGGAACTGTGGATAGAGTCCCTCGAGGACCTGTTATACGGCCACCGTTGTCCTCCTGATCAACTGTCCTGAAAAAGTAGTCCTGACGGATTAATCGGGCCCCCACGGTCAGGGTCAGCTCGGGGTGACAATTCGCGTGAATCGTGCAGGTGTGGTCTTCACGATGCAGGCTCGGATCGCTTTCATGCCGACCGCCCGGTATCCGGATCTTCCTGGACCGGAATCTCACTCTGCCGGGGGGATACCCGACCATTTCGCAACCGCAAGGGCAAAATCCCGGGGAGCGACCGATCCTAACAACACCCGGGTCCCGTCTTTTCGTTCAAAAATAATCCCCTGGTCCCCGCATACGGTGCAGACGTATCCTTTCCATTTGTACCGAATCCCCCAGCCCCCGTATTCCCGCGTCGAACGCCAGGAGGCAACCCGGTAGCGTGCGAGTTCACTCCAGGGGATAGTGCGATACGTCGTGTAAACGGGAAAAAACTGGTACCGTACTCCTTCCGGCCCGACTTCCACCTCGAGGGCGAGGATCGCAAAGAAAACGGGGAACCCCAGGCCGAAGGCGACAACTGCCGCTGCATAGACCGGGTCAGATACCTCATTCAGATCCGGCGAACTGCCCGGGAGGACGATGCTGACTGCCATGAAGAGAGAAAACACCGCAAGCCCGAGAAGGAGCACCCAGAGCAGCGGCTGATTGAAATGCTGTCTCTCCCTGTAGTGGGACGGAGCATGGGAAGTGTCGGTGTTCATCAGGGAGGTACCCGGGTATGGGTGGGGAGGAAGATGCCCCGCCTGTCCCGAGAGATATTCCTTGAATCTTCTTTTCTCCCGTCTCCCGCGCTCATGAAGGAATTTTATGCAAGGAAGTCCCGGTTCAGGAAGGAACAAGTTCTGCAGGCACTCTTTCCTGATTCGCTTCTTTGCTCACCAGGCAGAATATCCCGCCGATAAGCATGATGAGGTCGAGAGGAGGAAGCACCGAGGAGATTATTGCCAGGATCCCTGCCCGGTTGAAGTCCTTCTTCTCGGTCGAGATCAACGCAAAAAAACCGATGATCAGGCCGATTACCTTCAGCACGAGGAGAGGTATGATGATCAGCAGGGGGATGGTCATGCTGGCCCCCAGTCCCGAGATGCTCCCGGCGCTATAGATGATGGCAGCGATGGCGGACAGGATGATAATAATCAGGATGCCGAGCACGATAGCCACGAGGATCAGGATCTTCCCGATCTTGGCTTCTGCACTAATTCCCTCAATATTCAGCATTAGTACCCAATGTAGCTCGACGGTCTGGAATAATTAACCTGTTGCTGGTTACCAGCGGAAGAACGCAGGGTGCGGGGGACTCCCCGGTTCCACCCGTGATGAACCCGGAACATCCCGGAGATCCAGGGTTCGGGGCGGGCATTTTCGCGCAGAACCACTACGTTGCCGACATTTGATCGACGCGATTCAGTTCTTCTCGTCCTGGACAGCCGGACAGAAATTGCAAATTGAATAAAAAACATCCTGTTCTTTGTCCCGGATCGGGCATATGTACGCAGCGTCCCGCGGTTCGACCCGGAACCCCCCCGGGAAGGGGGTGCCGACGGGATGACCGGGAAGTTCCAGGACGAACATTGCGAATGCGCTGACAAGATAATAGAAAAGCCTGTGGAACGGGGAGTAAAGGTGAGCCACGTACTCGGGGCCGTCTTCCCAGCAGAAACATCCTTCTGGGGCCATCCTGCAGAAGGAGAGAAATAGGTCATGATCTCTTACGGGGGCGGTCATGGAGAGGAACGAGCCCTCCCGGTCCATGAGAAGTAGGCGATGATGCATACCAAAAAGTTGTTCCAGGAAAAAGGGGCGTATAGACTCACGATAGGGAGTGGGCAACCGGTTTATCTCGTGTTGCAGCCTTCCGCAGATGACCTGCAGGTCATACATCGAATAGTATCCTATCTCTCTGGCAAGGACCGTCCCCAGCTCGCCCCGGGTCTGCGACAGGGAGACTCTTTCGCAGATCGCGGAGATCCGGGAGAACTCCGGTCGTAACCGCATCCCG
>Ga0075318_1000052_pt1 | contig 10655 bp, 7 predicted proteins | sample MayberryNE_TuleB_2_FD_120050 | JGI IMG/M metagenome (GOLD analysis project Ga0075318, IMG submission 120050) | Natural and restored wetland microbial communities from the San Francisco Bay, California, USA, that impact long-term carbon... | ecosystem: Environmental > Terrestrial > Soil > Wetlands...
GCCCCTTGGCGCCGACCAGCGGATAGGGGTTCGCGTGCAGGTGATTGCTCCGGTTGTCTGCCGCAGCCTCTCCAGTCGGCCCATCGGCAGGTGCGGACGCGGGCCCCAGCTCGCTATTGACGCCATCGGGCGGCGCAACCGCGGCGACGCGGACCCATGTGCCTCGGTGCTGGGCGTCGCCCTGACTCTCGATGCTGGCCGCGTTGTTGAGCAGCAGCGCGAGGTAGTTGCAGTTGACCTGCGCCCCGGCGAGGTGGTTCACCGTCGGCGTCAGCTCCTGCACCGTGTTGCGCAGGCCGTGGATGCCGAGCGAGACCTGCGGGTCCTCGGCGAAGGCCTCGAGCGATCTGAACGTGAGCGTCAGCTGGTGGTTGAGCGAGGCGGCGCGGCGCACCTGCGTGGTGCCGACGTCGAACGCCTCGGCGAGCAGCGGCGCCGAGGTGCGCAGCGCGGCGGTGCCCGGCTGCAGGTCGCGGAAGAAGCCGGCGGCGTTGCGCAGCAGCGGCCGCTCGATCGGGAACGAGCGGATCGCCGTGTCGAGCGCCGCGGGCCCGCCGCTGATCGAGTCCTGGAGGTACGGGACGGAGATCGCCGCGAACGCGTCGAACGTCGTCGCGAGGTTGCGGAACAGCTGCCCCTGCTGCTCGGCGACCGGCGCGACGGCGGCGGCCGTCTGCTCGAGCGCGCGGAAGAAGCGGCCGAGCTGCGTCTGCGGGTCGGCGAGGTTCTTGAGGACCGGGATCGCGTTCTTCGTGAGCGGGTCGAGCGCGACGATCGCCTCGTTGATGCTCGTGCCGCGTCCCGCGAGCGCGTCGCCGAACTCGGTCAGGTTCACCTGGTTGGCGGCCCGCGTCGGTCTGTCGAACATGCTGAAGAAGTCGTCGAACTCGACCGGTCTCGGCGTCGCGTTTCTCAGCGGCAGCGTGCCGCCTTCCGGGATGCCTCTCGAGGAGCTGCCGCGCGTGACCTCGATGTACTTGAGGCCGAGCGGCGAGCGCGGCCGCACGATGATCGTCGAGTCGGCCGGCAGCGGCTTGACGTTCGTCTCGAGCTTGACGTGCAGTCTCGCCGTGACGGAGCCGTTCGCGTGCGTCTGCGGCTCGATGGTGTCGATGATCCCGACGCGGTCGCCGCCGATCCGCACCTCGTTGCCGGTGACGAGGTTCGACGCGTTGGGCAGCTCCATCCAGAGGCCGTAGGTCGGCACGAACGGCAGGCCGTTGTTCGCGTTGTAGGCGAGGAAGACGGCGACGATCACGACGAGCACCGTCGCCGCGCCGATCAGCACGGGGTTCGCCGCCACGGATGTGCTGCGCCGGTTCATCGCTCGCCGCTCCCGAGCAGGTAGCCCAGCAGACCGGTGCCGGCAGGCGCGCCGCTTGCCGGCGCGCCGGCGGACCCGGTGGCCGAGCCCGTCGTGCCCGTGCCCGTAGGCGGTGCGTCGACGAGCGACGCCGACCCGGCGCCGCTTCCGCCGGCGGTCGCGGCGGCGTCTGCGGCTGAGCTGGCCGCCGCCGACGAGGCAGTGCTCGGCTTGATCGCAGGTTGCCTGGTGAACGTCGCACCACACTGGAAGAAGTTCTGGATGACTGAATAGGGCAGACAAGTAGCCGGGACGACGAGGAACGTCCGCAGGAAGTGGCCCACCGAGTCGAACCCGTTCCCCGTTCCCATCGTGAACAGGATCACGTCCATGAGCCGCTCGATCCCATGCTGGTCTCTGAGGCTCACGACCCCGTTCGCGAGCGTTCTCGCGAACGGCTTCGCCTCGTCGGCGAAGGCGCGGATGTCTCTGATCAGCGGCTCGGAGGCGGGCAGCGCTCTGGAGCCCTCGTCGGCGAGGTCGCCGAGCGTACGGAACGTCGGCAGCGCCGCCTGGCTGAACGGGCCGAGCTGCTCGAACAGCGTGTTGACCGACGGCGCCGCGGCGCGCAGGTCGCGCATCACCGGCGTGCCGGCCGCCGCGAACGAGCCCAGGTCGCGCATCGTCGGCGTGAGCTGGCGCAGGAACTCGGGGAACTTCGCGAAGTTCTGCTCGAGCGCGTCGCCGCGCGCGGCCGTCGCCTGGGCGGTCACGCCGGCCTTGTCGATGAAGTCGCTGATCGCGCGGCTCTGCGCCGCCACCGGCGCCAGCGCCGCGTCCGACTCGGTCGCGAGGTTCGCGAGCACTCTGTTCTGCGCGGCGAGGATCTCGAGCACTCTGTCGAGCTGGTAGAGCGCCGGGTCCGCGCGGCGGATCACCTTTCTCAGCTCGTCGCCGTTGCCGGCGAGGCCGACGCCGAGCTCGTTGATGATCAGCGCGAAGCGCTGGCGCTCCGGCATCCGCATGATGTTGTTCAGCATGTCCAGGTCGACCGGCGCCGAGGTGTTGCTCACCGGCAGCAGGTACTGGCCCTTGTTGGGGCCGGCCTGGATCTGGCGCAGCGACGGCGCGGGCTCGCTGTTCGCGCCCTTCGGCTGCGTCGGCTCGCACGCGACGAACTTCTCGCCGATCAGCGACTGGAGTCTGATCGTGCAGTAGGCGTCCTGCTTGAAGTCCTTGAAGGCGGGGTCGTCGATCCGCAGGACGATCGCCGCCTTGTTGTCCCGCGTCACGTCGAGCGACTCGATCGTGCCGACCTTGACGCCGGAGATCTTCACGTCCTCGCCGGGCACGAGGAAGCTCGCGCTGTCGAAGATCGCGCGCACCTCGTAGGTCCCGCCGCCGCTGCCGGAGGCGCCGGTGCCGAGCACGAGCACGACGAGCGCGGCGACGAGCAGCAGGCCGCCGGCCAGCGCGCGCTTCGCGGTCGGTGAGAGGCTCGATCTCATGGGCCGGAGAGCACGTCCGAGGGGTTGCAGTCGAAGCCGGCGGGTGCGAACGGGTTCGAGCCGTCGGGCCGCGGCTGGCTGGCGGCGCCCGGGCAGCGGCGGGTGAAGCCGCTCGTGAGCCCTTCGAGCCGCTGGTCGGGCGAGACCGGCTCGAGCGAGCCGCCGGAGCTGTTCGCCTGGTATCGGAAGGCGCCGAAGATCGGCATCACGCGCGCGTAGTGGCCGTTCGCGTCGTAGTTGGCGGCCGACTGGCCGAAGTCGCGGAACCAGCCGACGAGGTCGGGCGCGTAGGGGCGCAGGAAGTCGATGTCGGGCTGGCCCTTGCGCATCGCCGTGACCGAGCTCTCGAACGCCTTGCTGCCGACCCGCTGGAGCTGCGGCAGGTGCTGGACCGCGTCGGTGGCGTCGTTGAACGCGCCCGGCTGGTGGACGATCGCGCTGAGGTTCTCGAACGTCGGCGTCGCCTCGTTGAGCAGCGGCGTGAGCTGGCGGAAGAATCTCGGCAGCACGGCGGCGGCCGGCTTGGACGCCTGCAGCAGCGGTTCGAGGTCGTCGAGCGTGGAGCGCAGGTCGACGAACGTGGAGTTGCCCTCGCGCAGCGCGTCCGGCAGCACGGCCAGCCCCTGCGAGAGCGAGGCGTTCTCGGCCGCGATCGACCCCATCATCGTGTTGAGGTTGCCCACGAGCGAGGTCAGCTGCGGCGCGCGCTGCGCGACCGCGCCGGTGACGCTCGCCCCCGCGACGATCGCGCGCTGAAGCGTGCCCTGGTCGCGCGCGATCTCCTTCACGAGCTGGTCGGTCGTGGAGAGGAACGGGCTGAAGTATCTGGCCGACTCGTTGACGTTCGCGCCCTGGCCCTCGTACTGCGCCGCGGAGCCCTGGATGACCTCCTGCAGGCCCTTGCGCGTTCTCGGGTCGAGCGTGTTGAAGAGCTGGTCGAGGTCGACGACCGAGGTCGTCTGCTCGACGCCGAGGCGACCGCCCGCGGGGATCTCGGGCGCGTTGTTCGGCCCAGGCGAGAGCGCGATGTAGCGGTTCGCGACGCCGGAGAGCGAGGTGAGGCGGATCGTCGCCGTCGTGCCCTCGTGCAGCGGCGCGTACGGCTTCTCGACGCTGATCACGACCTCGGCCTGGTTGTCGTTCGTCAGCACGATGTCGTCGACCCCGCCGACGCGGCGGCCGCCGACCTGCACCTCGTCGCCCTTCACGAGCTGGCCCGCGTTCTGGAAGATGAGCTTGTACTGGTCGCCGCCGCCGCCCGACAGGAGGACGATCGCCAGCACGGCGACCACGGCGAGCAGCGCGCCCAGGACGGCGCCGCGGGCGATCGTCATCGAACGGTCACTCCATCCCGAGCGGGCCGTCGGACTCCCCCGTCAGGAACTGCCGCACGAACGGGTTGGCGGACTCGAACAGCTCCGAGGCCGGACCCGACTCGACGATGCGGCCGCGCCACAGCACCGCGATGAACTCCGCGACGCGGCGCGCGCTCATGATGTCGTGCGTGATGACGACGTAGGAGCCGCCGTTCTCCTGGTGGACCTCCTTGATCAGCTCGCACAGCAGCGCCGTGCGGACCGGGTCGAGGCCGGAGTCCGGCTCGTCGAAGAGCACGATGCGCGGGTCGAGCACGAGCGCGCGCGCGAAGCCGGCGCGCTTGCGCATGCCGCCGGAGAGCTCGTTCGGCATCTTGTCGCCGGAGTCGCCGAGGCCGACCTCCTTCAGGCGCCGGTTGACGATCTCGGCGATCTCGTCCTCGCCCTTGTCGGTGTGCTGGCGCAGCGGGAAGGCGACGTTGTCGTAGAGGTTCATCGAGCCGAACAGCGCGCCGTCCTGGAACAGGACGCCGAACTTCTTGCGCATCTCGAACAGCTCCACGTCGGGCATGCTCGGGACCGACTCGCCCTCCACGAGGATGTCGCCGCTGTCCGGGTACAGCAGCCCGACCATGTGCTTGATGCAGACCGACTTGCCGGTGCCCGACGGCCCGAGGATCATCGAGATCTTGCCCTCGGGGATGCCGAGGTTCAGCCCGCGCAGCACGCGGTTGCGGCCGAAGGCCTTGTGCACGTCTATGAACTGGATCGCGTCGTCGACGCCGTCGACGGCGTGGTGCGCCTCGCTGTGGTACTGGAACTCGTCGTCGCCGGCTCTGTCGGCGCCCGAGCGGAACGAGACGTGCGGCGAGGCCGCCGGCTCGTCCTCGTAGGCCTCGATCGCGTCGGGCCCGGCGTCGTCGGGCTCGCCCTCCGGCGCCCCGTCGGCGGCCTCCAGCTCCTCGACCTCAGGCTCGACTTGAGCCTGAGACTCTTCGTCGAGACGGTCGCGGTCGAAGTCCGAGCGGCTCACGTTGGCCTCCTGTCGGCGGGCTCGAGCATCAGCGGATCACGTTGATCTCGGGATGGGTGGCGAGCAGCGTCTGCGTGAACACGTAGTTGAACGCGAACACCCCCATGAAGGCTATGACGACGGCCTGGTTGACGGCGCGCCCCACGCCCGCCGCCCCGCCGGAGGCCGTCATCCCCTTGTAACAGCAGACGATCGCGATGATCGCCCCGAACAGCGTCGTCTTCAGCACCGAGCCCCACAGGTCGGTCGTGGAGGCGTTGGTGAAGAACGTCGCCCAGAACGGCCCGAGCGGCTCGTTGTAGACGAGCGTCGCCAGGATGCCGCCGAAGATGCCGAACAGCAGCGCGTAGATGTCGAACAGGCCGGTCACCAGCATCAGCGCCAGGAAGCGCGGCACGACGAGGTTCTTGACCGGGTCGACCCCCAGCACCTGCAGCGCGTCGAGCTCCTCGCGGATCTTGCGCGCCCCCAGGTCGGCCGTGATCGCGGTGCCGGCGACGCCGGCGAGCACGATCGCCGTCACGAACGGCGCGAACTCGCGGATCGAGGCGAGCACGAAGAAGCCGCCGAGGCGGTCGAGCGCGCCGAACAGCACGAGGAAGTTCGCCGCCTGCAGGCCCGGCGCGGCGTAGCCGAACGCCACCGTCGAGACCAGCAGCGGGAACCAGCACAGCTTCAGCGCGAACAGGAACTGCGAGACGAACTCGCCGCCGTACGGGTAGGGCGGCCGGATCGCCGAGACGATCGTCTTGCCCGTGAGGATCATCATGTCGCCGATCTCCTCGAGGGCGTTCCTCGTCGGCAAGAACGCTCGATCGGCGCCTGCTCGGACCATTCTCCTAACGTCCTCCTGTCGGACACACACGGGACGCCTGAATGGCGCCTCCGACCGGACAGGGTATGGCAGGAATGTGACGGTTGCCAAACGTGAACCGTTGAGCTTCTGTGAAGGGAACAGCGCGTTCTATATATCGATGGCATCGGGCGATGCGCCGATCTCGCCTATCGGCGGGCGCCCGCCCGGCCCCGTGCTATGTTCGCGCCGCCGTGCCCGGCAGGAGCCCCATCGTCAGAGGCGCCACGGCAGCCACCGCGGCTGTCGCGTTGGCGCTCGCCGGCTGCGGCGGCTCCGACGGGCCCGCGCCCGAGCAGGCGGCCACCTACCCGGTCGCGGTCGCGGCGAGCTTCCCGGGGCACCAGAGACTCGCCGAGAGCGTCGAGCTGAGAATCGCCGTCCACAACGCGGGCACGCGCACGATCCCGAACGTCGTCGCGACGATCGAGACCGGCGCCGGCCCCGACGGCACCGCCGTGCAGGCGTTCGGCGCGCGCATCGAGGGCAAGGGCCTGGCGTCCCACTCGCGGCCGGTGTGGATCGTCGACGCCGGCCCGCACAGCGGCGACACCGCCTACGCGAACACGTGGGCGCTCGGCGCGATCAGACCGCGCGCCACCAGAGTCTTCACCTGGCACGTCGTGCCGGTCAGAGCCGGCCGCTACACCCTGCGCTACCGCCTCGCCGGCTCCACCACCGGCCGCTCGCAGCTGCGCCTGCGCGACGGCGGCGCCGCCGCCGGCAGACTCACGGTCCACGTGAGCGGCAAGCCGGCCGAGGTGCGGGTCTTGCAGGACGGCACGATCGTGCCAGTCTCCGGCTGATCCGGCATCGGCATCTCGTTAACCGTTGTGAGGGCCCGCAGCGAAAACGCTGCGGGCCCTCACGGTGCACGGACCGGCGCCGCCCGTCATTACGGCGCCGGAACCGAGACGGTGCGGCGGCGGGCGGGGATCCCTCCCCGCCTGCGTCCCCGGCCCCGCGGGTCCATCCAGCCCGCGGGACCGAGAACCGCCGCCGCCCAGCTCAGACGGTCGCCGCGGCGTCGGGGTGGGCCTGGAGCGTCTCCTCGCCCGACTCGCCGGTGCGGATCCGGTACGCCTGCTCGACGGGGATGACGAACACCTTGCCGTCGCCGATCGACCCGGTCCGCGCGTGGCGCAGGATCGTGTCGACGATCGTCTGCACGTCGCCGGCGGCGACCACGCACTCGATCTTGATCTTCGGCCGCAGGTAGTTCGTCACCGACGAACCGCGGTACTGCTCGGTGATGCCCTTCTGGCGCCCCGACCCCTTCACCTCGGTGATCGACATCGAGGGGAAGCCGAGGTCGAGCAGCTCCGCGCGGATCGGCTCGAACGCCTCGTGGCGGATGTATGCGACGACGAGCTTCATGCCGGCACCTCCGTCGGGGTCGCCGCGGGCGCCGAGAAGCCCCCGCCCCCGGACGGGCGGATCGAGCCGGCGCCGATCAGCTCGGGCACCGGGATGAACTGCTCCGGGTAGCCGTACATGCCGTGCTCGGTGATGTCGAGGCCGGCGTCCTCGATCTCCTCGGAGACGCGGAGGCCGAAGGCCGCCTTGATCGCGCCGAAGGTGATGAACGACAGCACGAAGACCGTGGTGAACGTGATCCCCACGGCGGCCGCCTGGACGCCGAGCTGCTTCAACGAGCCGCTGTAGATCAGGCCCGGGTCGCCGACGCCGACCGAGCTGGCCAGCCGCGGCGAGGTGAAGATGCCGCAGGACAGCGTGCCCCACACGCCGGCGAGGCCGTGCGCGGAGAGCGCGCCCACCGGGTCGTCGAGCTTCTTGTCGATCGCGAACACGCACACGACCACCAGCAGGCCGGCGACGAGGCCGATCAGCGGGGCCGCCCAGATCTCGACGTAGCCGGACGGGGCGGTGATCGCGACGAGGCCGGCGATCGCGCCGTTGCCGATCATGCCGACGTCGAGCTTTCTCGTCAGCAGCCAGATCATGATCATCGCGCCCATGACGCCGCCCGCGGCGCCCATGTTCGTGACGGTCACGACCTCGCCGAAGGCGTTGCCCGTGGTGCCGAGCGTCGAGCCGCCGTTGAAGCCGAACCAGCCGATCCACAGGATCACGACGCCGAGGCCGAAGAGCGGCATGTTGTGGCCGGGGATCACGCGCGCTCTGCCGTCGGGGCCGTACTTGCCCTTGCGCGGGCCGAGCAGCAGCAGCGCGGCGAACGCGGCCGTCGCGCCGGTGAGGTGGACGATCGACGAGCCGGCGAAGTCCTGGACGCCGTTGCCGATTCTGGTGAACAGCCCGCCGCCCCAGCCCCAGTGGGCGATGATCGGGTAGATCACGGCCGCGAAGACGACCGCGTAGATCACGTAGGCGCCGAACTTGATGCGCTCGAGCGTGGTCCCCCACACGATCGCGAGCGAGACGCAGGCGAACGCGAGCTGGAAGATGAAGAACGCCGCGGTGCCGCCCGTGGCGGGTTCGCCGGCGACGTCGCGACCGACCTGGAAGAAGAAGCCGGAGTCGCCGGCGAGCCAGCCGCCGCCGCCGAAGGCGATGCCGAAGCCGACGATCCACCAGACGATCGACCCGAGCGAGAAGTTCACCAGGATCTTCGCGACGCCCATCCCGGCGTTCTTGCCGCGCGAGAAGCCGATCTCGAGCAGCAGGAACCCGGCCTGCATGAAGATGACCAGTGCCGCGGCGACGAGGATCCACGTGTTGTTGAGCTCGTCGGCGACTGTCTCTACTGGAGTGGCTGCCATCGAACTGGTCGGCAACAGCAGCATCACGAGCAGCCCGAACACGGCCGCGCGCCCCCAACGGGGTCTGAACATGAATCCTCCTGAGGTGACGGACTGACGGTTGATGGCGCCGAGTCTCGGGGAGGACCGGCGCGCGATCTTTGGCCAGATGGCGAGAGATCGCGCCGGACGTTTCGCCACGGCAGGCGCGACGGCGCTCAGCCGGGGCCGTGCGCCACACCGAGCAGGGGCGGCCCCTTATAGTCCCGCGCGAGGGCGCGTTCGCCTCGCCGTCGGGCGCACCTCGCCAGCGTCCCTTTGGACATGCGGATAGTGTCGGGACGCCGCCGCCTTCGTAGGCTCGCCCCGCACGGAAATCACTGAGAGGGAAACCCGTCCATGGCCAAGATCCGTCAGCAGAACGTCAGCGCAGCCCAGTGGTCGCCGAACGGCGCCACGCTCGGCTCGCTCGATCTGACCCATCCCGACAACCAGGTCTTCGGCGAGAACGTCTTCAGCGTCGCCGAGCAGCGCCAGCGCCTGCCGAAGCCCGTCTTCAAGCAGCTGCAGGCGACGCTCGAGCAGGGCGAGGCGCTCGACAGCTCGCTCGCCGACGCCGTCGCGCTCGCGATGAAGGAATGGGCGCTGGAGAAGGGCGCGACGCACTACGCGCACTGGTTCCAGCCGCTGACCGGCTCGACGGCGGAGAAGCACGACTCCTTCTACAACCCGGTCGGCGACGGCACCGCGATCGCCGAGTTCTCCGGCAAGGAGCTGATCCAGGGCGAGCCCGACGCGTCCTCCTTCCCCACCGGCGGCATCCGCGCCACCTTCGAGGCGCGCGGCTACACCGCCTGGGACCCGACCAGCCCGGCGTTCATCCTCGAGAACCCGAACGGCGCGCTGCTCTGCATCCCGACCGCGTTCACGTCGTGGACCGGCGAGGCGCTCGACCACAAGATCCCGCTGCTGCGCTCGATGGAGGCGCTCTCCGGCGCCGCGATCCGCGCGCTCAAGCTGCTCGGCGACGACGCCGCCGCGCGCGTCTTCACGACGGTCGGGCCCGAGCAGGAGTACTTCCTGATCGACGAGCAGTACTACTTCGAGCGTCCCGACCTCGTGACGACCGGGCGCACGCTGTTCGGCGCCCAGCCGCCGAAGGGCCACGAGCTCGACGACCACTACTTCGGCTCGATCCCCGAGCGCGTGCTGGCGTGCATGCTCGAGACCGAGCGCGAGCTGCAGAAGCTCGGCGTGCCGGTCAAGACGCGCCACAACGAGGTCGCGCCGGCGCAGTACGAGATCGCGCCGATCTTCGAGAACTCCAACGTCGGCTCCGACCACCAGCAGCTGACGATGCAGGTGCTGCAGAACGTCGCGCGCCGCTACGGCCTCGTGTGCCTGCTGCACGAGAAGCCGTTCGCGGGCGTGAACGGGTCCGGCAAGCACAACAACTGGTCGATGGGCACCGACACGGGCATGAACCTGCTCGAGCCCGGCGACACGCCGCACGAGAACCTGTCGTTCCTGTTCTTCGCGACGGCCGTGATCCAGGCGGTCGACATCCACCAGGGCCTGCTGCGCGCGACGGTCGCCGGCGCCGGCCAGGACCACCGCCTCGGCGCGAACGAGGCGCCGCCGGCGATCATCTCGATCTTCCTCGGCACTGACCTCGAAGCTGTGTACGACGCGATCGAGAGCGGCAAGGCGGGCGCGAGCAAGCCGGGATCGTTCCTCGGGCTCGGCACGCCCGTGCTGCCACCGCTGCCGCTCCACGGCGGCGACCGCAACCGGACGAGCCCGTTCGCCTTCACCGGGAACAAGTTCGAGTTCAGGGCGCTCGGATCGAGCATGTCCCCCGCGCTGCCGAACACGGTGCTGAACACGATCGTCGCGGAGGCGATCGACGACCTCGCAGGCAA
>Ga0075318_1000053_pt1 | contig 10463 bp, 10 predicted proteins | sample MayberryNE_TuleB_2_FD_120050 | JGI IMG/M metagenome (GOLD analysis project Ga0075318, IMG submission 120050) | Natural and restored wetland microbial communities from the San Francisco Bay, California, USA, that impact long-term carbon... | ecosystem: Environmental > Terrestrial > Soil >...
AGTCAGAAATTTAATTAAAAAAGAGCAGGAAAGACAAGATTCTGTTATTTCTTTGATTGCTTCAGAAAATTTTGCCAGTGATGAGGTTAGGTATGCCCTTGGGAGTTGTTTGACTAATAAATATGCAGAGGGTTATCCTAATAAGCGCTATTACGGAGGATGTGAGTATGTTGACTTAGTAGAACAGTTAGCGATTGATCGAGCTAAAGAGCTTTTCTCCGCTGATTATGCTAATGTTCAACCGCACTCGGGTTCGCAAGCAAACGCAGCTGCTTATATGGCTATGATTTCCCCTGGCGACACTCTCTTGGGGATGGATCTAACTTGTGGTGGACATTTAACTCACGGCGCTCCTGTCAATTTCTCAGGAAAATTTTATAAAGCTATTCACTATGGCGTGACTGCAGAAGAGGGAGTGATTGATTATAATCATGTTGAGCGTTTGGCAAATAAACATAAACCTCAGTTGATTGTGGCTGGTTTTTCTGCTTATTCAGGGATTGTGGATTGGCAACGTTTCCGTGATATTGCTGATGAAATAGGCGCTTTTTTTATGGTGGATATGGCGCATGTGGCTGGGCTCGTGGCCGCTGGGCTCTATCCGTCCCCAGTTCAGATTGCTGATGTTACAACATCCACTACTCATAAGACCTTACGTGGTCCACGTGGTGGGCTTATTCTAGCAAAGAATAATCCAGAATTAATTAAGCGGTTAAATTCAGCTGTTTTTCCTGGTATGCAGGGAGGGCCCCTGATGCATGTCATTGCTGCAAAAGCGGTTGCTTTTAAAGAAGCTTTGAAGCCTGAATTTAAAAGCTATCAGCAGCAAGTGGTCACGAATGCCAAAGCGATGGCAGCCGTTATTATGGGCAGAGGCTATAAGATTGTTGCCAATGGCACAGAAAACCATATGTTTTTAATTGATTTGATTGATAAGGGAATAACAGGTAAAACAGGTGAAGAGGTTCTTGATCGTGCTCATATTACTGTTAACAAGAACACAGTTCCTAATGAGCCAAAATCACCCTTTGTCACGAGTGGATTACGTATTGGTACCCCCGCGGTGACAACAAGGAATTTTAAGAAACCAGAAGTGGAGTTATTAGCTCATTGGATTTGTGATATTTTAGACGATGTTAGTAATGAAAGTGTGATTGCGCGAGTGAAAGCACAGGTAATAGAGGTTTGTAAAAAATTTCCTGTTTACACGTGTGATCAATGAATTGGATGCCTTATTTCCTATTAGTTAAAATTTCCAACCGATATTCCTAGGAAGTCGCTTTTAAGAGAAAGAGTCTTTCTGTTTAGTTAGAGGAGGAGGTTTGTGTATTGTCCTTACTGTAGTGTAGAAGAAACTAAAGTAATTGACTCTCGTTTAGTTAATGATGGTTCTAAAGTACGCCGAAGACGAGAATGTATTCGTTGTGCGGAACGTTTTACTACCTATGAGTCTATTGAGTGGGTCTTACCTCGTATTATTAAACGAGATGGAACACATTCTGCTTTTAATGAAAATAAGCTGAGAGCAGGGATTCTAAAAGCTCTAGAGAAGCGCCCGATCAGTGTTGAACAGATTGATGCGGTCGTGCAGTGTATTATCCACTGCCTACGCTCTGGGGGTGAGAGAGAGGTGTCTTCCCAGTACATAGGGGAGTTAGTAATGAAAGAGTTACGATCATTAGATGAGGTTGCTTATGTTCGTTTTGCTTCGGTCTACCGCAGCTTTCAAGACGTAAATGCATTCCATGAAGAAATTCGGCGATTACAAAATCAGGAGTCCAATGAGTCAGCAGTTTAATAAGGCATTGGGAAAGAAAGCTCGTCATCGTGCTCGACGTTTAGCGCTTCAGGGTTTGTATCAGTGGAATTACTCTCATAACGAAATTGATGAGCTGTTAACAATGTTGCTGGAAACTCAGCGTGGAATGAAATTAGATAGAGCTTATTTTGAGCGTCTTACAAGGGGTGTGGTACAGGAAGTTGATAAAATTGATAAGGTCTTAGAATCTTTTCTTGATAGAAGACTAGGTGAGTTAAATCCTATTGAGTTAGCAATTCTCCGTATTGCCAGCTATGAAATGCTGTTTCAAGTTGAAATTCCCTACACAGTGATCATTAATGAGGCGGTTGAGTTAGCAAAAAGTTTTGGCGCTGACCAGGGACATCGTTATGTGAATGCTGTATTAGATAAAGTTTCTTTTAAATATCGTCGCTTAGAGCGGTGTTGAAAAATTTAAGGTCCTATCTTAGGTGATGTGGCTGGCTATCCTAATCCGGACACAGAATTCAGGATAGATAGGCAAATGAATAATCGAATAGACGTTAAATGCCAGTGCGTTTGATCTCATTATTGTTCTTATTTCAATAAAGCGAATACCTGTAGGAAAAGGAAATATCTCCAAATTCTCGTTTATTACCGACAACCCCCGACTTATAGTTGAATTTACCCTCATTCTGTTTAAAAATCGATGACCCACCCTAGGGGTGTCGGCCATAGAATCTGCTGTGATTTTATTGTGACAACTTTAACTGTGGAGATTAGGTTAAAACAGAGAAAGGTATGTTATCATTGCTACACTTAGTTCCTTTAGAAAAGTAGCTGATCCTCAGAAATAATTTTTGTGCAAAGCGCAAAATAAAATGATGACTGTCATTCTTAGGAGTATTGGTTATGAGGTATATGTCTTAGATTGATACAGTCTCAGCGTTAAGATAATGATGGAGAAATAAAAATGAAAGATGACCTGGCTAAGTTTCGAAATGCTATTGCAGAAGCTCTTCAGTATGAAAAAAATAAGGAGATGCTGGAACAATGGAATCAAAGTAAAAATATGGTTGTTTTTGAAGAAGGAGATTTTTCTGATCCAGCTGATATTGACAAAAAAACGAATACGTATCGATTAAAGTCAGGAATTCGTATCAAGTCGTCAGGAGTCGGGGCGGATATTGATCCAGTAATTATAATTTTTAATCCTAATTTATTGGCCAATGATCATGGATTTCCTTTACCTTTAACAGATGATTGCACCAAAATAACCTGCCAATTAACGAATAGCCGCGATGAGCTTTATATTTTTGGCGAGGAGAATATTATGAAGTTTAAAGAATTTATTGAAAAGCATAATATTTTGTCTCAAAAGAACAAAGAGAGCTCTCCGAGCGATCAGCCCAAGGGGGAAGAGCGCCATATCTTGATGACTGGTCTTTCTTCAGCACAAGCGGGGCTATTTAGTAGTAAACAGGAGCGACTTCGTGATAATTCTGGGAACTCTTCAACTTCTTCGCACTCTCCTTCAGGTTCAGCGAAGAAGCCGACTAAAAAAGGGAGTGGTGACAATCAGCCCTTGCTTCACGATGAAGAACGCCAGCGACTTTCTTGTTGCTGCAACTGTGTTGTGTTGTAAAAGTCGAAACTTTTTCCCGACGGATTATCTGTCACTCGATATTCCTAGGAGGTCGTTTCCACTAGAATTTTGTTGAAATTCGGCTTGAAATACTTATTTATCACTAAATAAGAATCCGCTTTCTTGTCGAATTTCATCTTAATCCTTTCAATAGGGCCTATAGTGAGATTGGTATTAATTTATCCTATGTGTTGCGTGACACAAACTCAAATTTGATTTCCTTCTTTAATCTAGAGTCAAGATCTTAAAACTCGGGAGCCTCTAAATCCTTGCAGTTCTTAGAGCAGAGGAAGGTATGTTATTATTGCTACAGTAACTCGTTTAGGGAAGTTATTGAGCTGATCTTCAGAAATAATTTTCGTGCAAAACAAAATTCTTATGAGGGATATAGCTTAAAAATAAAGATGGCCTAAGAGTTAAGTGTAAATAATTATGGAGAAATGAAAATGAAAGATCAAAGCATTAATGACGGAAGGAATTCTCAAGACGATAGTGATTCTAGCGACAGTTCTTCTATTGTTAAGATTTCACCAATTGTTCCACAGAAAAGTAAATCGCCTTCGCAAAGTGAATTGCCTTCGCAAAATGGATTGCCTTCGCAAAATGGAATGTTTGCTAACAGCCCAGATTCTAATACCCATTTTGTAAGTCCTCATTCTCAGGAAGATAAGACCGGTATGGAGGAGAGGAGCCAGGACAAAATAGAGAAGGGCAGGAGGTCTCGTTCTCATAGAGATCATAAAAGCCTGGAATCTTTTAGTTGCTGCAGCAATTATTGCACTATGTTGTAGTCGACATAATTTTATTGCAATTTTGTCTAAACAAAGTAGAGCCGATCCTAAGAAACGGTGGAGGGACACTCTACGCGCAACGATACTCGCTGTATTCGCAGCATTTAAGAGACAACAGGGCTTTCGTTAAGAAAGCCCCATTACTAGTTCTCTTTTTTAGAGGTGGCGCATAGACGAAATTTTTCGCCGATGCCAAAGTATAGGAGCCGCGCTTAAGACTCTTACATTATAAAAGTTAAGTGGGGAAGCTTGGGTAGTAGGGTTTGTGCAGCAAACATTATAAAGACCTGCTCGATTTCCGGCCTGTAATAACCGCGGAATGATCAAGTTATTTTCTAACTCAACAATACAAAAATTTCCTGTTACTTCTCCAATTTCATTATCAAAAATTTGAATACCGCCGATATGATCTCCGGTAAAATAATAAGGTTCCATCGAATCGTCTGCGACAGATAATAGAATTGAATTAACATTTTGTTCTTTGAAAAGTTGAGTTTCTTTATAAATAGCTTCTTCTTCTCGTATGTTTTGTTCAGTGAATACTTCGTTTTTGCAAGATTCTTTAAGCCCAGCGTTGAGAATATCGTATGGTCTCGGCGGCATGCCAGTACCGTGCATAAGCCATTCAACTGAACAAAGCAGACCCTCCCATTTGAAAGCTTCAACAACTCGTCGAGCTCCTTTTTCTGAAAGTGGATTCTTGCCCTGTTCCCAACCTTGCAATGTATTAGCGCTGATGTTGTATTTTTTTTCAAATTCACGACGAGTTGATAGTCCAGCGAGAATTCTCGCACGTCTTAAACGTTCGCCTGATGTTGGAAGAGTTTTATCAATATTCATGGTTCTACATCCTTGTTTTGCCATTGTTATGAGAAAAGGTGTCACCTAGAATAATACAATGATTAGTCAAAGGGGCATAGTTTTGCCTTTTTCTTTTTTATAAACAACAGCTTATTAATTTATTTTAACTAAAAACTTTTAAATTTTTACTTTATATAAGTGCGAAAATATTATAATTAATGTATAGATGGTATCATTTAAGAAAAAAAGTGCGAAATAATCTCTATCAATTGTCAGCATTTTTAGGGATGATAAAAGTATCAGACGGAATAGTAAACATCATTTCCAGGTTAGATTAGAATAAATTTATACAAAAAATAGGTTTAAATAGAGATTATTTCAACTTGAGTTAATGTAAGTTCAATTAATTGGTAAGTTAAATTGTGTGCTGACTTACTGTTGGTTAATTGATGAAGAGCCGGGGAGGAGATAGAACCATGAGGAGGTTAGATCCCAGCTAATCTTCTGAAAATGTAGAAATGTAGAACTATAAGTTAAAACCGACATCCTAGAAATATCGGTTAAAAAATGGATGTTAATATTTTTAAAATAATCAACGAGAAAAGAGCTGCAACAATATCATCCAACATGACTCCGAAGCCCCCGTGGACTTTTTTATCAATCCAACCGATAGGTCCTGGTTTCAAGATGTCGAAGAAGCGAAATAATAAGATGCCTATTACGATAAAATACCAAGTAGTGGGGATACTGATCATAACAATAGGAAAGCTGGCAATTTCATCCCAGACAGCGGCAGGATGGTCCTCAGTACCAAAGGCTTTGTTTGCCTTTTCACACAGCCAGATACCAGCCATATTTAATATAAGAAGACTAAGTAAATAATAAGGCAAGGATAGTTGCGCCAGCCCTAAATACAATAGGACTGAAGCAAGAGTGGCGTAAGTTCCTGGCATGACAGGTAGCGTGCCGATACCAAAACCGCAGGCAATAAAAATCCATGGGTTAGTCCAAATCAGTCGCTGTTGTTTAAAAGTGATCATAACCTCGTCGCGATAAATTCATCAGGGTTTTGTCCTTTTTAATAAACTGTAACGATTTTTCAGCCTTGATCAAGCCAATTTTTTTGTAGGCACAAAGATTGTTAAGGCGAGTGACTAGCTGGGGTTCATGAGAGGGGGGGACAGTGAAGCACAACTCATAGTCATCTCCCCCTGTTAACGCGAGTTCAATTGAAGCGCTATTTCGTGGTATTTGTTCGACCTGAATTTCAGCGCCGACTCCACTTGCGGCACATAGTTTCTCTAAATCAATTGCTAAGCCATCAGAGAGATCAATAGCGGCTGTGGCTAAAGCTCGTAGTGCTAGACCTACGGCAACTCGTGGAGTGGGACGGTTTAAGCATTGTAAACAGGAGGGGTTGGGGTTAGGTCCTAACCCCATTGCCGCTTCGCCAAGAAGACCTGTGACATAAATTGCATCGTTTGGGCGAGCATTTTTTCGATAAAGAGCTTGTCCTAAAGGGACCATGCCGTTAACAACTGTCGTAATTGATAAGGGTCCTCTGGTTGTATCTCCACCAATTAACTCCATTTGGTAGGTCTTTATAAGTTCAAAGAAGCCAGAAGCAAATTCTTCCAGCCAAGAATTTTCTGCAGCTGGTATTGTTAAAGCAAGTAGGGCAGTTTTTGGTTCTGCTCCCATTGCGGCCATATCGCTTAAGCTTACGGCTAATGATTTGTAACCAATGTCTCTGGGGGTAGTGTGATCGGGGAAATGGACGCCGCCAATCAGCGTGTCCATGGAAACCACAAGTTCGTATCCTGGGGGGATGCTTAGTACAGCTGCGTCATCGCCAATACCGGTTATCACGGAGCTTACAGTGGGCGGGGATTGTGGTTGAGAAGTTGCTTTTGCAAAGTATTTATTTATTAAGTCTTGTTCTGACATTAGGGATCCTACTAACAGTTACTAGTGATACGATGGTTGCTACGGCCGAGGTTGTCATATTTTGAGATTAGCTGGGCACCAGGTAGGTCGTAAGTGTGAAATCCAGAGCAGAATTTTTCTTCTTAAATTTCGCCTTATTCTGGGGCCTGTTTACGATTCGCTAGGCTGAGCTGCAATTCGTTGATTTTCGAGAATCGTAGCGTAACAGCAAAGGAGTCTGTGCACAACGGATCACAGAAAATCAGCGAATTGTGGCCAGAAGAGTAGAATTGCAAACAGCCCCTATTAGAAATTGTATTTCTCGCTTGAAAGCTGAGATTGAGTACGTTGATTAAAGCCTTATTCAATTTTTTATCCGATATTCCTAGGAATGTCGGTTTTATTTTCTATTATCAATTTCCACGAAGTCTCTTTTCTTAGGACCCAAATAGAGTTGACGTGGCCTTGCGAGAGTATGGGTGGGATCGTTCATCATTTCCATCCAGTGTGAGATCCATCCTACTGTTCTTGCAAGAGAGAAAATAACAGTAAACATATTCATGGGAATGCCAAGTGCGCTTAAGGTGAGCCCTGAGTAAAAATCAACGTTGGGGTATAATTTTTTCTTTATAAAGTATTCATCTTCTAGCGCGATTTTTTCTAGTTTTAAGGCTAACTTGAAAAGTGGAGTGTCATGAGAGCCCGTTGCTTCTAGAACTTCATGGCAGGTTTTTTGCATCACTCGTGCTCTAGGATCATAATTTTTGTAGACCCTGTGGCCAAATCCCATGAGGCGAAAGGGATCTTTTTTATCCTTTGCTCTCGCCAGATAAGTTTCAATATGTGACTCATCACCAATCTCGTTTAACATGCTGAGACAAGCTTCGTTAGCTCCGCCATGAGCTGGGCCCCACAGTGCGGCGATGCCTGCGGCAATACAGGCAAAAGGATTTGCTCCAGTTGAGCCTGCTAAGCGAACTGTTGAGGTAGAGGCATTTTGTTCATGATCAGCATGTAAGATGAAAATGCGGTCGATGGCTTGAGAAATGACAGGGTCGATGGGTTTGTTTTCATCGCGATCAAACATCATTGAAAGAAAGTTCTCAGCATAGCTGAGTGATGGGTCGGGAGAAATGAAGGGTTTTTCAATTGAGTATCGATAACACATGGCAGCGAGTGTAGGTACTTTAGCAAGTAGTTGGATAGCGGCTGTTTCGCGGTCTTTTTGCTGAGTAACATCAATGTCATTATGGCAATAGGCTGATAGAGCACCAACAACGCTGATTAACATTGCCATTGGATGTGCGGTAGGATGAAATCCGGTGAAGAAAGAGGAAAATTGTTTATCAATAGGGCAGAATTGTTTAATTTTATTAATAAAATTTTCTTTTTGTTGGCGATTGGGAAGCTCGCCCCGCATCAGAGTGAAGCAAACGTCCATGTAATCACCATTAAAAGCAAGCTGATCAATAGGATAACCTCGGTAGAGCAGTATTCCTTCTCTTCCATCAATGTAGGTAATATGTGATTCGCAGGAGGCTGTAGAGTAGAACCCGGGATCTAAAGTATAAAGACCTTGTGAACCAAGCTTTTTTATTTCAATCACGTCTGTCCCGTAGGTAGGCGAGCGGATGGGTAGTTCAACAGTCTGGTTGTTAAAATTCAAATGGGCTTTGTCACTTTTACTCATAAAGGGCTCCTATTATCAGTTCTTTTAGGCACTCTGTGCTAAGCAGACGAATGGTGCTGCACTTTTCCTTTTGCGCGTATTTGGAAGAAAAAATAAGCGGGCAGCAGCACATCGTGTATAAATGAACACATGAGCAGCAGAATGGGTTTTTTCATCCAACAGTCGTCAAATAAAGACGTTTTTTGTTTACCGAGAATTTCCGAGTTTGTCACTTAGCACTTTATTAATTTAATAGTAACTATTATAACAGTATTTAAACGATTTTTGAGGGTGCAAAAATTTTGTGTGTTGGCGACCCCAAGTAGAGACAAAAGAGGTTATAATCGCTCTTAGTTGTATATATTTGTATTTGCATGTAATTCTAAATATAATCAGCTGATAATTAAGTCTCTGGCTTTTAGCTAAGTGTTTTCAATCTAAATTCCACATAGGGTTTGTGGTGGCAAATTGAGTTCCGCAGCGAAGTGGAAATTTATATTAACGCATTATGAGGATATTTGGTTACGTGAGAAAAGAAAGGCCTGTTCATCTCGATCTTTTTAAGTTTCGATTTCCAATTATGGCGATTGTCTCTATTCTTCATAGAATTTCAGGGGTAATCATTTTTTTGCTTTTACCTGCTTTGTTCTATCTTCTACACCAGTCCCTTGTTTCACAGCAGCAGTTTGATCATTTAGCACAGTGTTTAGCACAGCCTGTGGGTAAAGTTTTTATGCTCATTGTGATTTTAGCTACCCTCTTTCATTTGTTAGCAGGCATTCGTCACATTGTGATGGATATGGGTTTTGCTGAGAGTAAAGCAGCAGGGCGTGCATCAGCATGGGGCCTTATCCTATTAGTAATCATTTTGACAGTTTTTATGGGAATGAGACTATGGTAAGCGAAGTAGTAGGCAGTCGCAGTCATCGTGGGTTAAGAGATTGGCTCGCTCAGCGAGTCACCGCGCTTATTATAGGCTTCTATTCGATTTTTGTGCTGGCCTATATTCTTATTGAGCACCCTCTCGACTATGTACAGTGGTATGCTTTTTTCAATCATCCATTTCTTAGAATCTGTACTTTCCTTGTTTTTCTTAGTGTTGTTTGGCACGCTTGGATTGGCTTATGGACTGTGTTTACGGATTATATTAAAAGTAGACCTGTTCGTATGTTCTTGGAGGGTTTAGTGCTAATTTTATTGGTTACTTATTTAGGGTGGGGGTTAGAGATCCTCTGGGCAATGTAAGATTTTTTAAGAATTAGAGCTGTTGATATTTTGCCAGGCTGAGAAAGAGCAGTAGCTCTTGGTGAAGTGATACGATCTAAGACAGGGTAATGCAGTTGTACAGTTGCATCAATTTATTGAAAATCAGTGTTTAACCGACATCCTAGGAAGGTCGGATTAAGTTGCGATTAAAAAGTTTAAGTGGCAGGTGCGATGAATAAAAAACTTCCTGTAATAGAGTTTGATGTCGTTATTGTAGGAGCAGGTGGTGCTGGCATGCGAGCAGCTCTGCAAATAGCTCAGTCAAAATATAAAGTGGCGGTGATCTCCAAAGTCTATCCAACGCGTTCTCATACTGTTTCAGCGCAAGGAGGGATCGCTGCATCTCTTGGTAATGTGATTGAAGATAAGTGGCAGTGGCATGCTTATGATACTTTCAAAGGATCAGGAGGTTTTGCTGATCAGAATGCCATTGAGTATATGTGTAAAAATGCCCCTGCTGCTGTCTATGAGTTGGAACATATGGGTTTGCCTTTTTCACGATTAGATGATGGTCGTATTTATCAGCGTGCTTTTGGAGGGCATACGCAAAATTTTGGTGGTAGTTTAGCTCGACGTACTTGTGCTGCTGCAGATCGTACAGGTCAT
>Ga0075318_1000054_pt1 | contig 10321 bp, 9 predicted proteins | sample MayberryNE_TuleB_2_FD_120050 | JGI IMG/M metagenome (GOLD analysis project Ga0075318, IMG submission 120050) | Natural and restored wetland microbial communities from the San Francisco Bay, California, USA, that impact long-term carbon... | ecosystem: Environmental > Terrestrial > Soil > Wetlands...
AGATAAGCCAGAGGTCCGGAACAGGCACATACCACTTCCCGACTCCCGGGTCAAGCCAACCGGTACTGAAGGAGGCTGCCTGGGACACGATCTCCCTTCACGGGACCGAGTGGAGGGTTGTGGTGCAGAGGGTTATCGGGTAAACGGCGGATCGACTTATACAAATTTTTAACTCACCGGCCGGGCAACGGGATAGGTGAAGAAATGGCAACCGACGATGAGATCATGGCCCAGTACCTCCTGAAAGGAGGAAAGATGTTGGCAAAGACCTGCCAGAAGTGCGGCTCTCCGCTCTTCGAGTACAAGGGAGAGACGTTCTGCGTGGTCTGCAGGGAACGGGGGGTCTCCGCAGAGCCTGTGAAGGGACAACCGGCGCCCACGGGAGCGGCAGCGCAGGCACGTCAGAGTCCACCAGAAACCAGGATCGAAGGCGGGGCGCTCGGGCCGACACTGGAGGCTGTTCTCGTATCGATCTGTAACAGGATCGAGAACGAGCCGGATCCTGAGCGGGTGCTGGTCCTGATGCGGGCGGTCAGAACAGGCGTCTCCGTACTTTCACTTCTCTCTCAGCGGTAGTCCCGCCGGGAGAGCTCGTAAATTTTCTCCGCTTTCTTCTCGCCGATACCAGACACTTTCATCAGTTCTTCTTTTTCCGCGTTCACCAGTGCCCTGACCGAGCCGAAATGCTCCAGGAGCAGCCTGGCGTACCTGGCCCCGATTTCCGGGAACGAGGCCACCACCAGTTCCTGCTGCTCCCGGAGCGACTGATAGGACTTCTGCAGGGTGACTCTCCTCTCCCCCGGACCTTCCTCAGCCCTCCGGGCGAGCACGAACAGGATCCCTGCCGTGTCCGCCTCGTCCCGGGAGAAGAGGATGCTCACTCCCAGGTCCACGGCGATCGCCGCCAGGGCCCCGCGGATGGCATTGGGGTGGATATCCCGCTGGGTATAGAGGTCACCCCCCTCGATGATCAGGACCGGCCGGAGGCAGGACTCCGAGAGCCTTCTGAGCTGGCCCATGAGGTCACGATCCACGAGGGTATCCACGAAGTCCCGGGCGGTCTTCCTCTCTACAAGAATCCGGTCGCCTATGGCGTAGTCTCCCTGTTCGAGCCGCGAAATAGAGATCGCCGCCCCGAGGTCGGAGAGCACCTCTACCACCCGGGAGGCGGTCTCCCGGTGGTCGGCAATTACCTCGGGAGAAGGCCGGGAAAATGCGTCGATACCCTTCGGCCTGGAAAATGCATCGATACCGGTCTGCACCTCGCGGGCACTTCCTGTCTCCCTTCCGCCCCCCGCCCCGTTCTTTCCCGAGAGCCTGGCGATCCCGGTGACCATCGCCCGCTCCCGGTTCTGGCTCACATACCGGAACGTCTCGTCCGAGGTGCCCCGGGTTACCAGGACTACGATCTTCCCCACCCCGCTTCGCCCGGTACGCCCTTTCCTCTGGATGCTCCTGATCTCGGAGGGGACCGCCTCGTAAAAGATCACCATGTCGGTGGAAGGGACGTCGAGCCCCTCCTCCCCTACCGAGGTGGCTACAAGGACCCGGAACTCTCCGGCCCTGAACCGGGAGAGCGTCTCGATCTGCTTCTTCTGCGAGAGGCCCTTCTCCCTGTCGCGGTTGGCCTGCCCCACGAAGCGTTCACAGGCGATTCCCGCTCCGTTCAGTCGCTCCACGATCTGCTGGACCGTGTCCCGGTAGGTGGCAAAGATGATGAGCCTGCTCTCCGGGGCGAGTGCCAGCTGCTCACGGGCGACCGCCAGGGTGAGCTCCATCTTGGGGTGCAGTTCTTCATGCCACGACATGCACCGTTCCCGCAGGCGGATGAACGCCGGGTCCTGGACGAGGCGTTTGCTGGCTTTGCTGCCCGCCGCGTCCCCTCCCTCGGAGAAAAGTTTATTGATATACCCCGCGAGCACCCGGCTCCCCTGAGACTCCGCGAGGGAGGCGGCGTGGCGGAGCTTCATGCACTCCGCGTAGACCGACGCCGCCTGGAATGCTGCGGCATCCCGCTCCTGGATCCGGGCCTGGATCTGGGCATTGAGCATATTGAGCGCCTTCATGGTCAGCTGCTGGCGCCGGGGGACTTCGAACCCCAGGTGCCGGAAATACCCCAGACGGGACTCCAGCAGTTCGTTCAGGTCGTCGAGTGCATGGCGGAGTTCTTTCGGGAGGTCCACCTCGATCACCTCCATCTCCCGCTCGAACACGTAAGGAGCCACGTCGGCATCATGTTCGGTCCGACTCTCCACCGACTCGATCCCCAGGCTTGCGCACACCTCGTCAACCCTCTCGTCCTTCCCGCCAGGAGAGGCGGTCATGGCCAGGATCCGGGGTTTTTTTGCGGTGTCCAGGTAGCGCCGGGCGATGAAGACGTAAGGATAATTGCCCGCCGCCCGGTGGCACTCGTCCACGATCATGAGGGTGACATCGTCCAGGGTGTAACTCCCGGCGATCACATCGTTCTTGATCACCTGGGGGGTGGCGAAGATCACCCTGGCCTTCTTCCAGAGCGCCGCCCGATCCTCCGGAGGCGTCTCTCCGGTGAACATGACGAACTGATCTTCGGATTCCTGACCCCCGGGGACCCGGAGAAATTTGGAAAAGAAACGCAGATGCTGCTCTACCAGCGGTTTGGTGGGGGCCATCATCAGCACCCTCCCCCCCTCGTTGTACAACCGTGACGCCGCGGCCAGAAGTGCGATGGCGGTCTTCCCCAGTCCGGTGGGAAGCACCACCAGGGTGTGGGAGTCCACCGCGTGCATGGCGATGGTCAGCTGGTATGCCCGCTGTTCCAGGCTTTCGGGACGGATGCAGGGGTGGGTGATGAAGGTCATGGGGTTTAGAGTTCGGAGAAGGAGATGCTTCCCTCCACCAGCCCCCTCATCCGCTCGGCGATCCCCTCGATCGGGATCCGCACCTGGCGCATGCTGTCCCGGTCCCGGAGCGTGACCGTGGCATCCTCTTTTGAATCATAGTCCACGGTGATGGCAAAGGGAGTCCCAATCTCGTCCTGCCTGCGGTATCTCCTCCCGATTGCGCCGGAATCATCGTATTCCGCCAGGATTCCCTTCCGCCGGATCTGTTCCCCTATCCCTGCCGCGATCTCCGGGAGTCCGTCACGGGTCATAAGGGGGAAGACCGCCACCTGCACCGGTGCGACCTGCGGGGGGAACCGGAGCACTTTCCGCTCTTCGCCGTCCACCAGCTCCTCGTCATACGCGGATTCCAGCACCGCGTAGATCATACGGTCTATCCCGTAACTCGGTTCGATCACGTGGGGGGTGACCTCCTCACCCTGGATCTCGACCTCTTCCTCCCTCACCTTGTAGAGCTCCGCGGGAATCGTGATCTCCTCCCCGTCCAGAATGATAGTGACTCCGTCAGGGCCCGGGGCGCAGGCACAGAGGGCTTCCGCCACGGCCTTCGCCTTCCCTCTGAACCGGGGACCCATTGCCGCCATGTCGGGGATGACCCTGATCTGGCGGACCTTTCTTGGGGTCTGGTACTGGAGGAAGACGGCGAACCGCTGTCCGCTCTGCCTCTCGTGGGCACGCAGGTCATAATCAGTCCGGTCGGCAATACCTACGGTCTCCACCCACCCGAACCGGTCGGAGAAGATCTCCGCATCCCAGCAGTCTTCTGCATAATGAGCCCGTTCCTCACAGAGATGCTGCCGGAACCTTATCCGTTCGGGCTTCACCCCTATGGTGGTCAGGATCTGGTGGGTGAGCGCCAGGTAGTAGGCCACGTACTCGTTTGCGACCAGTCCGAGGTCGGCCGCCTCACGCATGGTCACGGTCCGCGGTTCGGTGTTCCCCAGCTGCTGCTCGATCCCCAGCAGCGGGATCCTGTACTCGGCGTACCGGGAGAACATGGGATGGTTCTTTTCCGCGGGGTGGACGAAGATCTCCGCCTCGGCCTGGGTGAACTCCCGCAGCCTGATCATTCCCTGCCGGGGCGAGATCTCGTTCCGGTAGGACTTTCCGATCTGCACCGCCCCGAAGGGGAGCTTGTCGCGGTAGAACCGCAGCAGCCGGGAGAAATCGGTGAACATCCCCTGGGCCGTTTCGGGCCGGAGGTATCCGGTCCGCTGGGACCCGGGACCGATGGTGGTGGCGAACATGAGGTTGAAGTTGAACACCTCCACCTTCCCCAGTTCCTCACCGCAGGCAGGACAGCAGAGCTTGCAGAGCACCTCGGCGAGCTGATCGGTGCTCATGGTCCCGGCTCCGGAGATGTTCTGGCCTTCCGCCACGTGGTCTGCCCTGAGGTACTCTTTGCAGGAGGGGCACTGGCACATCTTGTCCGAGAAACCCTTCACGTGACCCGAGGCGATGAATATGTCCTCCTGGCCGATGGTCGGGCACTCGATCTCGTAGTAGCCCTCCTGGACCACATAAAAATGCCGCCAGATGTTCTCGATCTTTCTTTTCATCATCGAGCCCAGGGGGCCGTAATCGATGAACCCGGCCACAGAGCCGTAACACTCGGAGGTGGGCCAGATAAATCCCCGCCGTTTTGCCAGGTCCATTATCTTATCGTATACATCGCTCATGACGGACACCAGTGTCAGTTTATAAGTGTCGGCGGGGTGAGACAAAAAGGTGTATCATATCCTGGACATTGACCGGGATTCCGCCCCCACGGGAACCCGTGTGTCCGGTCTTGCGCGAGAAGGAAAAAACTTCTGCCCAATTTGACCTCATTGGAGAATTCGGCACCCAAAATAAAAGGGAAAGAACCATAGTCTTATATACCATTGGTGGGATCTATAACGGTAACCTTAGTGAGGTTCCATGCAGGAAGATAAGAGAAAAACACACCTTTTGGAGCTCTTTACCAATATCTCGGGTAAGACCAAGATTGTAGAGCCCATGACGAAGATTCACGGCACTTTGAGAGACAGGGACGCGGTAGAGCGGGAGATCGCGCTGGTGATGAGGGAGATCCTGGACCAGGGCTTCTTCAAGACCAAGCTGAAACCCATCCAGCTTGCGAAGCTGGTCAGCCTCTACTATGCCGGGAAGAACGATACCGAGATCGCCCGCGAACTGGGGGACGAGAAACTCTCCAAGACCGTCGCCCGGGCGCGTGTCCGGTTGAAACTTTTCCGCGACTTGGACTGGAAGATGCCCTTCGATCGCGGACAGATGGAAAACCTCCTGGATTCGGGCAAGACCATGAAGGAGGTCAGCGAGGAGCTGGGGGTAAGCCCATCCACGCTTCGTGAATACCGGCATGTCATCGAGCAGGCCGAGGATACCACCATCGACCTCTACCTTGAACGGATCAAGGACGTCATGGAGGACCGGGATCTCTCCGAACAGCTGACCCGGAGCGCAACCCGGGACAGCCTCGGCGAGTCCATTGACATCACCGAAGCCGAGATGATCGACGTCGCATGACGGCGGCAGGCTGAAATACTTTTTTTTAACCCGCGTAACGGGGAATTTATCACCCATGGGTGCCTACGGGCATGCATGGATCTGACATGGCTCGGACATTCATGTGTCCTTCTCCGCGGGTCGAAGAACGTGTTGATCGACCCTTTTATCCCGGACGGGAATGTTCCCACAGACCCTGATCTGGTGGCGGTAACGCACGGGCATGCCGATCATATGGGCAAAGCGGTGGAACTGGCGAGGCCGACCATCGCGATCAACGAGGTCGCAAAATACCTGAAGTCCAGAGGAATTGCGGCGGAAGGGATGAATATCGGTGGATCTATTACCGTTTCCGGTGTGCGGTTCACGATGACCCCCGCGATCCATTCCTCATGGCTGGAAGAGGCAGGACCGGGATATACCGGCGGGGGTGCCGCGGGTTTCGTGATCCGGATGGACGGAACGTCGGTGTACCATGCCGGTGATACGGCACTCTTCTCCGACATGCAGCTGATCGGCGAACTCTATCACCCGGACGTGGCCCTGCTTCCCATAGGGGGCCGGTACACCATGGGCCCGGAAGAGGCCATGGTCGCGGCCCGCTATGTGGGGGCTCCGCTGGTGATTCCTATTCATTATGGTACCTGGCCGATCATCGACCAAGACCCGGGAGAGTTCCGCCGGGCCGTGGAACGGACCACGGATATCAGGGTAAAAGTGATGCGACCGGGCGAGACCATCACCCTCTGATCCCAATGAAGCGGGGGCTCCGTGGTCTGGCATCCCCCCCATTGAGAATGGACTGAAAATCATCGCTGCAAAGTCAGTTCGTAGAATAGAGTGGTGCCACGTTCACGGCAACGCCAGTACATTGAATAGAGTGCTGCCACATCACGGCAATGTCAGTTCACAGAATAGAGTGGTGCCACGTTCACGGCAATTCCAGGTCCTTGATTATAGGTATACCCATTCCCGGTGACAACAGTCCGTTGAAATATGTGCCCCCGGTTTTTTTATTGCAGCGTAAACATCCTGAGCGCAAGTACCTCCAGCCAGAGGAAGATGATTCCCACAAGGACACGCTGCAGGAGCCCTGCAAGCTCCCCGAATGAGATGAAAACGGGGAGCACCAGGAAGATCAGGACCCCGGTAAGGAGGGAATATTGCCAGATCCGCCCCCAGCGGCCGGAATTTTTCATGGGCCAGGCAAGGAGGAACGATGCCGTCAGCGCTGCAAGTGCCGCGAAAAGTCCCAGGAGAAGGTGCAGCCCACCCTCCGGGGTAACCGGGATACAGCCCCGGTCGCAGGAAATAAAAGCCATGGCAAGGAATAATACGCCGGCGATCGCCACGAACCCGCACCCTGCCGCGGCGACCCGGTTTTTACCCAGTGCCATAAAGAGCCCGGGAGCGAAGGCCAGCATCAGTAACCCGGTTACCGCGAAGCCCAGGAGGTTCATCACCCACGCATAAGGCGCGCCCGTCTCCCCGAGTTCGCTGATCAACTGCGTTACCGGGTCGTATCCCGGGGTGATCATCCCCAGGACCCCGGTAGTGAGAAAGAACAGGACGGGAGCCGCCATCCCGCAGACGGCGGAGACGGTCCGGACCGTGATGTGGCCCTGGTCCGGGGAATGCATGGAGATTGATGCACCCGCTGCTATTTCAAGATTTTCGGTGGGAAGTCCACGGAAGAACAGGGCAGGAGCAATCATCCCCGGGAATGTTTATCCGAAGCATGAGTTGGAATTATTCAAACAATCCATTCCAGGAAGGGATCAATCCCCACCATTATGCCCCGGGCCCCCGATATAGTACTGATGCCCGACACTACCAGGGATGACTGCCCCTGCCTGAATCTAAAGTGTTCACGGTACGGGGATTGCGATTCCTGTGAATTGTACCAGATGTCCAGGGGAAACCTTCCTTACTGCAGGCGGGTCGGATCGCAGGAATCTGACTCCTCGGATGATAATCCGAAAGACGAAAACAACCCGGAATAAAAAATAAAGATTTGGAATTTCTATTTTTCAGACGGGGAAGATCTTTCTCCCATAAACCTCGTTAATCACCTGGCCCATGCCGATATAGAACGCAAGAAGTCCGGCGATCAGTCCGATCACACCCCCGAGGGTGAGAACCGCCTTGATCCCGGTGAGTTCCGCGGCGACCAGCGCCACGACGAGGAGGACTACGAAGAGCAGGGTGATCTGGAGGACTTTATGCATCCGCAGGGTGCAGACGAAGAGTCCGAGGGCGAACAGCCCCCATATGGAGAGGAATGCCGCGAGTTCCACCGGCCCGGGTGCATTTGAGAGCCCGAGGGCGGGGAGGATAAGGATGGTGGCAAACGAGATCCAGAAAAACCCGAAACTCCCGAAGGTAACGAATCCGAAGGTATTGTTCTTCTTCCATTCCATAATGCCGGCGATCACCTGCGCGAGTCCCCCGTAAAAGATGGCCATCGCCAGGATGGGACTTCCCAGCGCCATGATCCCCGCGTTGTGCAACGAGAGCAGGATCGTGGTCATCCCGAACGCAAGGAGACCCAGCGGTGCCGGATTTGCCGTCGCATCCACCAGGAAAATGTTGTTCCTGCTTGATTCAGCCAGATGTTCCATAGTAACCTCTTTTTATTGCAGATGTGTGCCTGCTTCCGGAAATTCACGGGGGAGCCTGGACATATGTTAACATACCTCAACCCAGGAACTATGCCCCTGTGTCGGTCGGCGTATCCCGATTGAAAAAACATCCTGCCCGATGCATTCCGTGTTTACCGGAACTTCAGTGAACCGTGGAGTGCACCGAATTGTAGATATTGGGTCGTAATGGTACTTAACCCTGTCATTTTCGTCGCGATAATCCCCGCATAAAATTAAAACTGAATATCGCTCAGTCCACCCTGTAGCCTCTCTCCTCAAGGCAACGGGCGATCCGGTCTTCAACATCGTCCTCCCAGAACGGGATCTCTTTCCGGATACGCTCCCACACCGCATTCAGGTCCAGGTCTTCCGAGAGCAGGGCCCGGGTGCCCGTTACCCTGCCTGCTTCCCTTCCCTCAGGGGTGAAGATCCTCATGATCACACACCGGTAGGCCCGGCACTGGGCCGGGCTGCATTCGTGAATAGTGCATACGATCCTGCCGTTGCCGGAGGGCCTGAGAAACGGGCAGGCCGAGGGGTGCTCAGCGGACCAGGAACAGTCGTCGAAGAGGGTGAGTTTGTCCCGGTCCACCCGGGCGGTGAACCGCGTCCCCGTGGAGACGCATTCTGCAAGGAACTCGTGGGGTGAGATCTGTTCCTCGATCTGAATATAGTCCCCGAGATACATGCAGCAGATCCCGCACTGGGTGCACTCGAATGCCATTATAGAATGTGCGATTCCTGTCCGGATAGGAATTGCGCTCAAAGAGAGAGGAAGGTGATGCACCGTCCCACAGACCGGCTTCACTTTTTCCCCGGGATACTATCAGGATAGGCCAGGATCGAGGGATTGGGTAAATTAGAAATTTCTTCATGAAACCGCTCATCAGTTTTCGGTTTCGCCGCAATAGCAGGGGCGACGGTATCGATATCGCCTGACTGACCTATTCAACTGAAGATAAAGACCTCCGCCCCCGAATGGCCCCCGGCGGCGGATCAAGACCTTGTTCTTGCAATTCTCCAAGTTAAACTTTCTTTTTCCGACGATCTGTGCCGAGCCTATCGTAGAAGTCCGCCATCGCGGCGGGGCAGTCCTTGGAACATCCGGATGCGACAACTACCCTTCCTGATAAAAATGAAGGAACCCTCCGGGAGGGCCACGAAACTCCCGGAATACCATTCAGAACCGAAAATTAAGATCCCTATTCCTCTCCCTTTAAAATCTCCCGTGCCCGCCTGATATTCTCCATCTGCTCAGGGCTGACCGTGGGATACTGCAGGTCCAGCGACTGTATTGCGGTGGCAATAACATCGGCGACCAGGGCCCGGGCCGCCCACTTGTAGTCCGCCGGGATGACGTCGGAGGGGGCGTGCTCCGTGCCGGTGTTGTCCAGCTTTTGTTCGTAGTCCTCCTGGTAGTCGTCCCAGTACCTGCGCTCGGCGAGGTCCGCAAGGGAGAACTTCCAGTACTTCTCCTCGTTCTCCAGCCTTTCCAGCAGCCGTTTCTTCTGCTCCTCCTTCGAGATGTGCAGGAAGAACTTCAGGATCAGGGTTCCGTTCTCGGTCAGGTGCCGCTCGAACCCGTTGATATCCTGGTATCTCTTTTCCCAGAACTTCTTTCCGTGCTTCCCGGGTGGAAGCCTCTGTTTCTCCAGCAGTTCCGGGTGCACGCGGACCACCAGCACCTCCTCGTAGTAAGAACGGTTGAAGATCCCGATCATCCCTTTCGCGGGGAGTTTCAGGATATAGCGCCAGAAATAATCGTGGTCGAGTTCTTCCTCGGTGGGGACCCTGAAGGACCGGACCGTGCAGCCCTGGGGGTTCACCCCGGACATCACGTGCCGGATGGTCCCGTCCTTCCCCGCAGTATCCATCCCCTGGAGGATGATCAGCACCGAGTGAGTATCGCTCGCCCAGAGGAGTTCCTGTGACTCGGCCAGGGCTTCGCGGTTTGACTGGAGTATCTCTTCGGCCTTCTCCTTTACCGCCTCTTTGCCTGCGTCTTTCAGTTCTTCGTTCTGGGCCCAGCCGGTCCCGAACTTTTTCAGTGAAACGCCCTTTCCGGGGACCACTCGTAATCTTTTGATGATCTTATCCTTGATCATTCCTTCAACTCCTTGCTTTCATGGCAGTCATCTAGCGAGGAAGTTTACAATCCGCTCGGACGGCAGTGGTTCGGGTCGTGGATATATCAGTCGCGGTCACCATCTGGCTGCATGATTTGTAACGCACGTTTTTCCCTGGGATCTGCTGAGCGTTCCGGATGGTGCTCAACCGGTGGGTGGTGTA
>Ga0075318_1000055_pt1 | contig 10269 bp, 10 predicted proteins | sample MayberryNE_TuleB_2_FD_120050 | JGI IMG/M metagenome (GOLD analysis project Ga0075318, IMG submission 120050) | Natural and restored wetland microbial communities from the San Francisco Bay, California, USA, that impact long-term carbon... | ecosystem: Environmental > Terrestrial > Soil >...
GAGGTCGGCGCCGAGGTAGAGGTTGCGCGTCATCACGGTGACCGGCTTGCCGCGATGGTCGCCGTGGCCGCGCCCCCGGTGGCGTCCGTGGTCGCCGCGCGGCTGCGCGTGCGCGGCCTTGCCGTGGCCGTGATGGCCGTGATGGCCGTGTGCGCGGTCGGCGCGTCCGTGCGCGCCGGCCGGCGCGGCGAGCACGGCGGCGAGCGCGAAGGCGGCCAGCAGCAGCGCGAGCCAGCGGACGGTCAGGCGACGGCGATTCCCCATCGGATCTCCTCCTCGATCGAGCGGCGGGCACCGCTCGTGCTACCCAGGCGCCGACGCGCCCCAATCCTCCGCCGCGGCGTGCGGTCAGGGTCGCGACGCGCCGGCGCGGCGCGTGGGCGGCGCGCTCGCTTGCGCGTTCGCCGGGCGACAGGGCAGAATCAGGCGAGGATGAGCACCGGCCCCGCACCGGCGTCCCAGCCCGCACCCGCGTCCCCGCCCGCGCAGGACCGGCAGATGGGCGCCGGCCGCGTCCTCGCGATCGTCGCCGGCAGCCTGCTCGCGCTGCTGGCCGCGGCGCTCGTCGCCGCCGGGATCGGCGTGCTGGTGGCACAGCTCGCGCTGCGCGACGGCGACGGCTACTTCAACACGCCGACCGAGCGGCTGCGCACGCCCACGCGCGCGCTCACCGCCGAGCGGGTCGACCTCGGCGACACGCACGGCGGCGACTGGGCGATCGAGGCGCTCGACGCGACCGTGCGCGTGCGGGCGCAGCTGGCCGGCGGTGGGCCGGTGTTCGTCGGGATCGCGCGCGACGCGGACCTCGACCGCTACCTGCGCGGCGTCGCGCACACGCGCGTGCGCGACTGGGAGGACGGGCCGGTGTACGCGCAGACCTCCGGGACGCGCGTGCCGCCGGACCCGGCGACGCGTCGCTTCTGGGTCGCCTCCGCCTCCGGGCCCGGCCCGCAGCAGGCGCAGTGGAAGGCAGCCGGCGGGCGCTGGGGCGCGGTCGTGATGCGCGCCGGCGCGGGGCGCGGCGTCGTCGCCGACGTGCGCGTCGGCGCGAAGGTCGGCTGGCTCGGCTGGCTCGGCCTCGGGATCCTCGTCGCCGGCCTGCTCGTCGGCGCGGGCGGCGGCGTCCTGATCTGGCTCGGCGCGCGGCGGCCGCGGCCGCCTGCGGAGGGACCCTTCGGCTCAGCGCCCTCGGCGAGCCCGTTCCCCAGCGAGGACGACGGTCCCGCGCTCCCGGCGGACGAGTGACGCGCGGGCGGCGCCGCGCGCCGACGCTCAGCCCCAGATGCAGCAGATCGGCAGCGCCAGCACGCGGTCGTCGAGCCGGAACGGCCGCGGACCGGTGTGCAGCACCGCACCCGCCAGGAACCGTTCCCCCAGCTGGTCGCGCAGCCACATGAGGTGCCGCGCGTCGTCGCGGCTCGGCGCCGACGTCGCCTTGATCTCGATCGCCACCACGTCGCTGGCGGCAACCTCGGCGACGAGGTCGACTTCGTGACGGCCGCCCTCGTCGCGCAGGTGGTAGAGCGATGCGGGCGCCAGCGCGATCTCGACCTCGGGCCGGAGCTGAGCGACGGTGAACGTGTCGATCATCCGCCCGAGCAGGTCTCCGTCGCGCAGCACGGCCAGGCGGTCCACGTTGAGGACACCGCCAACGAGCGAGGAGTCGACGAGGTAGCGCTTTGGAGCACGCACGAGGCGAGCGAGCCGATTCGTCGTCCACGCCGGTACGGCGTCGAGCACGAACAGGCTCATGAGCAGGTGCTCATAGGCGGCGGCGGTCTTCCGGTCGATCCCGGCAGCGTCGTACAGCGTCTTGTGGTCTGCGAGCCCCGCAGTGTTGAGTGCCAGCGCGCGAAAGTACCGTCGCATGCGCACGGGGTCGCGTGCGCCGTCGAGGGCGGCGACGTCGCTGGTCAGCAGTTGCTCGATGTATCCACGCAGCCATCGACGGGACACCGAGCGACCGAGAACCGGCTGCGGGAAGCCGCCGCGCAGTGCGAGGTCGATGTACCCGACCAGATCCGGCACCTGCGCAGGCAGCGCGAACGCATCCACGTCGCCCGTTGCGAGCCGCTCCACGAACGTCGGACCGGATGTGTGACCGCGCAGTTCGCGCTCTGTCAGTCCGTAGACCGCCAAGCGCACGACCCGGCCCGTCCCCGGCCAGATCTCGGCGTCTACGTCGCCCCGCGCGCTCCCGGTCAAGAGGAACCGGCCCGGTCGCGGATCGTCGTCCACCGCGCGCTTCACGGCGCCGAGCACCTTGGAGACCGCCTGCCACTCGTCGAGCAGGATCGGCTCCGGATGGGCGCGCAGCGCGGTGTCAGGATCGGAGACGAACGCCGCCGCCTCGACATCACGGTCGAGACGCACGACCGAGACCGCGTGCCGGCGCGCGGTGGTGGTCTTGCCTGCGGCGCGCGGCCCCGTGAGCATCACCGCAGGTACGTCGGCGAAGAGATCCGCCAACGGCTCGTCCACGATCCGAGCCAGGTATCCGGTGGAGGTCATCGCGGGGTGATCATACCGCTCTCACACGAATATGGGTCCCGTTTTCCTGCATCATCTGCTCCCGCTTTCACACAACTGTCAGTAGCCTTTTCGCACACTCTGCGTCAGCACGCGCACGCGCGACGTGAGCGCCCCACGGGGCTGCGGGTAGCGGCGGTGGTCGGGGCCCGATCGGGCGCCCGGACACCGACGTGAACGGAGACGACGACATGGCACAGGAGCTCAAGGGCAAGCGCATCGCGTTCCTCGCGACCGAGGGCGTGGAGCAGGTGGAGCTGGAGCGGCCGCTGGAGGCGGTGCGCGCGGCGGGCGCCGACGTCGAGCTGCTCGACGTCGAGCCCGGCGAGCTGCAGGCGTTCAACCACCTCGACAAGGGCGACCGGTTCCCGGTCGACCGCACGGTCGCGGAGGCGCGCGCGGCCAACTACGACGGGCTCGTGCTGCCGGGCGGCGTCGCGAACCCCGACCGGCTGCGCACCGACCCGGACGCCGTCCGCTTCGTGCGCGAGATGGTGCAGAGCGGCAAGCCGATCGGCGTGATCTGCCACGGGCCGTGGACGCTGATCGAGGCCGACGTCGTGAAGGGGCGCACGCTCACCTCGTGGCCGAGCCTGCAGACCGACGTCCGCAACGCCGGCGGCACCTGGGTCGACGAGGAGGTCCACGTCGACCGGGGCATCGTCTCCTCGCGCAAGCCCGACGACCTGCCGGCCTTCTGCGCGAAGGTCGTGGAGGAGCTGGCCGAGGGAGCCCACGCACGGGCGATCGGGTAGACATGCGCCCATGAGCACGTTCACGGCAGCGCAGGAGCAGGAGGTCGTCGCCGGGGTCCCGCGGGGGTTGTTGGTCGGCGGGGAGTGGCGGGATGCGGACGGTGGTGGGACGTTGGCGGTGGAGGATCCCTCGACCGGCGGGGTGTTGTGCGAGGTCGCGGACGCGACGGCGGGCGACGCGATGGCGTGTCTGGACGCGGCGGTCGCGGCGCAGGAGGCGTGGGCGGCGACGGCGCCGCGTGAGCGGGGGGAGATCCTGCGGGCCGCCTATGAGCGGGTCGTCGCCCGCGCCGGGGAGCTGGCGCTGCTGATGACGTTGGAGATGGGCAAGCCGCTGGCGGAGTCCAGAGCCGAGGTCCTCTACGCCGCCGACTTCCTGCGCTGGTTCTCGGAGGAGGCGGTGCGGATCGAGGGCCGCTGGGCGACCGCGCCCAACGGCGGGATGCGGATGCTGACGATGCGCCAGCCCGTGGGGCCCTGTCTGCTGATCACGCCGTGGAACTTCCCGCTGGCGATGGGCACCCGCAAGATCGGGCCGGCGGTCGCGGCCGGCTGCACGATGGTCGTCAAGCCGGCCAAGCAGACCCCGCTCTCGATGCTCGCGCTCGCGCAGATCCTGCAGGAGTGCGGACTGCCCGCCGGCGTGCTCAACGTCTTCACCGCCAGCTCGGCCTCGAAGACGACCGGGCCGCTGATCGAGGACCCGCGCCTGCGCAAGCTCTCCTTCACCGGCTCCACCGAGGTCGGGCGCCAGCTGATCGCCCAAGCGTCGAAGAACGTCCTGCGCGTCTCGATGGAGCTCGGCGGCAACGCCCCGTTCCTGGTCTTCGAGGACGCCGACCTCGACGCCGCCGTGCAGGGCGCGATGATCGCGAAGATGCGCAACATCGGCGAGGCGTGCACCGCCGCCAACCGCTTCCACGTCCACGCCTCGATCGCCGACGCGTTCGCCGAGAAGCTCGCCGCCCGCATGGGCGGCCTGCAACTCGGCCGCGGCGTCGAGGACGGCGTCGCGGTCGGCCCGCTGATCGACGAGACCCAACGCGAGAAGGTCCGCGAGCTGGTCGACGACGCGATCGCCAAGGGCGCGCGCTGCCTCATCGGCGGATCGGAGCGGATCCCCGGCGTCCCCGGCCACTTCTTCCCGCCGACCGTGCTCTCCGGCGTGCCCGCCGACGCGACGCTGCTGCGCGAGGAGATCTTCGGCCCCGTCGCGCCGATCGCGACGTTCGAGACCGAGGACGAGGCGGTCGCCGCCGCCAACCGCACCGAGTACGGCCTCGTCGCCTACCTCTACACCCGCGACCTCGACCGCGCGATCCGCGTCACCGAACGCCTCGAGACCGGCATGGTCGGCATCAACCAGGGCCTCGTCTCCAACGCCGCCGCACCGTTCGGCGGGGTCAAGCAGTCCGGCTTCGGCCGCGAGGGCGGCACCGAAGGCATCGACGAGTACCTCTCCACCAAGTACGCGGCGATCAGAGTGGGCTGAGCGAGGTCGCGCGAGGATGCGCCGTCCGCCGGCTGCGGGCGTGGCGAGCTGCTGCTACGCTCCAATACGAGACGTGTCGTCTAGATAATGGAAGCGGAGCAACACATGGATCAGCAGACCGCGCTCGTCGTCGGAGGCAGCTCCGGCATCGGACTCGCGACGGCCCGCCAGCTTGCCGCCGCCGGCATGGCCGCGCACGTCGCAGGCCGGAACCAGCGGCAGCTCGACGCCCGTGCAGGCGAAGGCCTCACGGCGCACAGGGCCGACGCGACTCGCCACGAGGAGATCGAGGCGGTCCTCGCCGCTGTGGCGCCGATCGACGTGCTCGTGCTGACGGTCTCCAGCGCGAAGGGCGCCGGACCGTTGGCCGGGCTCGACCTCTCGCTCGTGCGCGAGGAGATCGAGACGAAGCTGTTCGGGTATCTGACGACGATCAAGGCGGCGCTGCCTCACCTCGCGCCGGAGGCGTCGATCACGCTCCTGGGCGCGATCAGCGCGCGCACCTCGATCCCGGGGGCAGCCGGGATCTCGGCCGTCAACGGGGCGGTCGAGAGCCTCGTCGCTCCTCTCGCGCGCGAGCTTGCGCCCGTGCGCGTCAACGGCGTCTCCCCCGGCTTCGTCGACACGCCCTGGTGGGACGGACTGCCCGCCGACGCACGGGCCGCGTACTTCGCGAGCGCGGCCGAGGTGCTGCCGGTCGGGCGAATCGCCAACGCCGAGGACGTTGCCGCCTGCGTCGTGCTCGCAGCCACAAACCGCAACATGACCGGTACCGTGATCGAGTGCGACGGCGGTGCCCGCCTCGTCACCCACCCCTGACCGCCATGACGACGGCCGCCGGCACCAAGACACAGCGGGGACGCAAGCGCAGCGAGGACTCGCGGCAGGCCATCCTCGCCGCGAGCCTCGAGCTGCTCGCCGCGCACGGCTACGGCGGGCTGACGATCGAGGCGATCGCAGCGCGCGCCGGCACCGGCAAGCAGACGATCTACCGCTGGTGGCCGTCAAAGGCGGCGGTCGTGCTCGAGGCGCTCAACGCCGACGTCTCGCTGCTCGTGACCGTGCCGCAGGCCGGCACGGCTCGCGAGCGCCTCGCCGGCTTCCTGCGCGAGACGTTCGCCGGCGTTGTGCGCCAGCCCGAGATCGCGGGGATCCTGCGCGCGCTGATGGCTGCGGCCCAGCTCGACTCGGACTTCGGGCGGCAGTTCGAGCGTGAGTTCCTCGCGCGCCGGCGCGCGCTGCTGCGCGACCTGCTGCGCGCGATGCTCGACGAGGAGGGACGCTCCGCGAAGGTCGACGAGGAGCTGCTGCTCGACGTCGTCTTCGGCACGCTGTGGTACCGACTGCTGCGGTCCGGCGGCCGCTTCGGTCCGCGCGTTGCGGACGAGCTGCTCGCGGTCGTGACCGCCAGCACCGGCTTGCGCGAGGGGGCCGGCGATGGCGGCGCGTGAGCCTCGCACCGCGCTCGTCACCGGCGCGACCGACGGCCTCGGCCGCGCGCTCGCCGAGCGACTCGCCGCCGGCGGCTTCGCCGTCGTGCTGCACGGCCGCAGCCCGCAGCGGCTGGCCGAGGCGGCCACGCAGATCCGCCTCGCCACCGGCGCCGAGCGAATCCGCACCGCCTGCGCCGACTTCGCCTCGCTCGAGGACGTCCGCCGCATGGCCCGCGAGCTGGGCGCCGCGCTGCCGGCGTTGCACGTGCTGGTCAACAACGCCGGCCTCGGAAGCGGGGCGCCCGACGGGACGACGCGGCAGGAGAGCCGCGACGGCCACGAGCTGCGCTTCGCCGTCAATCATCTCGCCGGCTTCCTGCTGACGCTCGAGCTGACGCCGCTGCTGCGCCGCTCGGCGCCGGCGCGGGTGGTCAACGTCGCGTCGGTCGGCCAGCAGGCGATCGACTTCGAGGACCCGATGGTCACTTGTGACTACTCGGGCACGCGCGCCTACTGCCAGAGCAAGCTCGCGCAGGTCGCCTGCGGCTTCGAGCTGGCGGAGCGGCTCGCGGGCTCCGGCGTCACGGTCAACAGCCTGCACCCGGCCGACTACATGCCGACGAAGATCGTGCTGGAGGAGATCGGCCACACGATCGACGCGCTGTCGGTCGGCGTGGAGGCGACCGTGCGGCTCGCGACCGCGCCCGAGCTGGCCGGCGTCACCGGCAGATACTTCGAGCGCGGCCGCCAGGCGCGGGCGCACCGCCAGGCGTACGACCCGGCGGCGCGCCGGCGCCTGTGGGAGCTGAGCGAGCGCCTCACCGGCGCCCGCCTCCCCGACGAGCAGTCAGATTGAGATGCCGCCGTCGACCGGCAGCACGACTCCGGTGACGTAGCCGGCGTCCGGCGAGGCGAGGAACAGGACGCCCGTCGCGATCTCCTCCGGATCGGCGAAGCGCCCGAGCGGGATGATCGCCTCGAGCTCCTTGCGGTGGGCCTCGGGGATCGAGTCGATCATGCGCGTCTGCGCGTTCGGCGAGATCGCGTTGACCGTGACGCCGAAGCGCGCGAGCTCCTTGGCGGCGGTCTTCGTGAAGCCGATCACGCCGGCCTTCGCGGCCGCATACGCCGACTGGCCGATGTTGCCGTGCATGCCCGTGTAGGAGGTGACGTTGACGACGCGCCCGTAGCCGCGCGCGCGGAAGTGCGGCACGCACGCGCGCGTGAAGCGGAACGTGCCGCCGAGCGAGACGTCGACGACGGAGTCCCACTCGGCGTCGTCGAGCTTCCACAGCATGCGATCGCGCAGCAGCCCCGCGTTGTTGAAGACGACGTCGATCCGCCCGCTGTGCGCGACGGCGTCGGCCACCACGCGCTCGACGTCCGGCGTGCTCGACACGTCGGCCGTGCGCGCATGCGCGCCGACCTGCTCGGCGGCGGGGTAGAGCACGTCCTCGTCGAGGTCGACCATCCAGACGTCCGCGCCCGCCTGCGCGAAGCGGCGGGAGACGACGACGCCGATCCCGCGTGCGGCGCCGGTGACGATGACCGTCTGGCCGCTGAAGTCGTGGGTCGTGGCTGCCATGGCGGGGATCTCCTGTCTCGAAGGCGGTGGTGTCAGGGGAGGAAGCGGATGACGAGGTCGGCGACGCAGGCCGGCTTCGCCTGTCCCTCGACCTCGACCGTCACGCGGAAGACGGCCTGCACGCCGCCGGCCAGCTGCTCGGCGGCGGCCAGCTCGACGGCGCCGCGCACGCGTGAGCCGGCCGGCACCGGCGCGGGAAAGCGCACCCGCTCGAGCCCATAGTTGACCTGCAGGCCGGCGCGCTCGACCGCGAGCGTCTCGTCGAGGATCGCGGCGCAGAGCGAGAGCGTGAGGAAACCGTGCGCGATCGTCGTCCCGAACGGGCCGGCGGCCGCACGCGCGGGGTCGACGTGGATCCACTGGCTGTCGCCGGTCGCGTCCGCGAAGACGTCGATCGTCGCCTGGTCGACCGTGCGCCAGCCGCTGAGGCCCAGGCGCGCGCCGACGTGGCCGACCAGCTCGCTGGGGCTCGCGAGGACGGTGCGCTGCGCCGCGCTCACGAGAGCCGCTCCAGCACCATCGCCATGCCCTGGCCGCCGCCGACGCACATCGTCTCCAGCCCGTAGCGGCCGCCGCGGGCCCGCAGGCCGTTGATCAGCGTCGTCGCGATGCGCGCCCCCGTCATCCCGAACGGATGGCCGAGCGCGATCGCGCCGCCGTGCACGTTGAGCTTCTCGTCGGGGATCCCCAGCTCGCGCGCGGAGGCGATCACCTGCACCGCGAACGCCTCGTTGACCTCGACGAGGTCGATCTCGTCGATCGTCAAGCCGGCGCGCGCGAGGGCCCGCCGCGACGCCTCGACCGGGCCCAGCCCCATGATCTCCGGCGAGAGCGCCGAGACCGCCGTGGAGACGACCCGCGCCAACGGCTCGACCCCCAGCTGGCGAGCCCGCACGTCGCTCATCACGACGAGCGCCGCGGCGCCGTCGTTGAGCGGGCAGGCGTTGCCCGCGGTCACGGTGCCTCCGTCGCGGAAGACCGGCTTCAGCGCGGCCACCTTCTCGTAGGTCGTGCCGGGCCGCGGACTGTCGTCGGCGCGAACCACCGTCCCGTCTGGCAGCGTCACCGGCGTGATCTCGCGTGCGAAGAAGCCGTCGGCGATCGCCCGCTTGGCGCGCTGCTGGGAGCGCACGGCGAACTCGTCCTGCTCCTCGCGCGAGATCCCGCAGAGCGTCGCCACGTTCTCGGCCGTCTGCCCCATCGCAAGGTAGACGTCGGGCAGCAGCCCCTCCGCGCGCGGGTCGCTCCAGGGCTCGTTCGCCGCGGCCAGCCGCGCGGCACGCTGCGCCGCAGCCGCGAAACGCGGGTTGAGGAACCGCTCCGCGACCGTCCCGCCCGAGAGCGGATCGGCGTAGCGGGAGACGCACTCGACCCCCGCCGAGACGAAGACGTCGCCCTCCCCGGCGCGGATCGCGTGCAGCGCCATCCGCGTCGTCTGCAGGCTCGAGGAGCAGAAGCGGTTCACGGTCGTGCCGGGCAGGCCGTCGAGGCCGAGCAGCACCGCGACCCGACGCGCGATGTTCGCACCCTGCTCGTCGTAGGGCTCGCCGCAGCCGAGCATCAGGTCCTCGACCTCCTGCGGGTCGAGCTGCGGGACCTGTGCGAGCGCGGCCTGGACGACCTGCGCGGCGAGGTCGTCGGGCCGCGCCTCGACGAGCGATCCCTTCAGCGCCCGCCCGATCGGCGAGCGAGCGGCGGCGACGATGACGGCCTCGGGCATGAAAGCTGGTCCTTCCGGGTCGGGTGGTTCGGTGGTCGGGGTCGCCACGCGGGCGCTCAGCCGTCGATGCCGCCGGTGGCGAGCAGCCCGCCGTCGACGACCAGCGTCTCGCCGGTGATCCAGGCGGCCTCGGGCGAGAGCAGGAAGGCGACGGCGCCGGCCACGTCGGCGGGCGCGCCGAGCCGCCCGAGCGGATAGCGCGCGGCGACGTCGGCCTCGCGGTCGGCGTAGAGCGCGCTCGCGAAGCGCGTGCGCACGACCGCCGGCGCCACCGCGTTGACGCGCACGCCGGGGCCGAGCTCCGCCGCGAGCTGCCGTGTGAGCTGCACGACGGCCGCCTTGCTCGCCCCGTAGGCACCGATCCCGCCCGCGGGCCGCAGGCCGGCGACCGAGGCGACGTTCACGACCGCGCCGCCGTGCGCGCCCAGCCAGGCGCGGTGCGCCTCCTGCACCCACCCGAGCGCCGCGACGACGTTCGTGTCGAGCAGCTTGCGCACCGCGTCCAGCTCGACGTCGACGAGCGCCCCGTAGGCGGGGTTGATGCCGGTGTTGTTGACAAGCGCGTCGAGCCGGCCCCAGCGCTCCAGCACGGCGTTGACCGCCGCGGTCCGGTGCGCCGGGTCCGCGGCGTTGCCGGCGACCGGCAGCACCCGCGCCGGCGCGCCGAGGCCGAGCGCCGCCTCCTCGAGGCGCTCGGCGTCGCGGCCGGTGATCGCGACGCGGCCGCCGCGCGCCAGCAGCGCGGCCGCGATCGC
>Ga0075318_1000056_pt1 | contig 10208 bp, 6 predicted proteins | sample MayberryNE_TuleB_2_FD_120050 | JGI IMG/M metagenome (GOLD analysis project Ga0075318, IMG submission 120050) | Natural and restored wetland microbial communities from the San Francisco Bay, California, USA, that impact long-term carbon... | ecosystem: Environmental > Terrestrial > Soil > Wetlands...
AAAAATCATGAAAAAAATATTTTATTTAGTTATCTCATTAGCGATAACCGCATCAAGTTCTTTCTGTTTTGCAAATGCCGAGACTGCCGAGACTGCCGAAAATATCACTGCAGATGAGCTCATTGCTCAGCCTAGCGTGACTAAGGAAGACCGTAATCTCTCAGGTTTTTATCTGAATGCTAACTTTGGTTTTGGTGAGTCTATGGTTAGTCATTTGTTAGGCGAGAACCTTTCTAATTTGATGGGGATAAGTGATACTAGTTTTTCTTGGTCAGCAAATATTGGCTATCAGTTCAGTCCTTATGTAGCGGTTGAGGCCGGTTATATGGCGCTTCCCTATGCTTCTGGGACTCAAATAAGCTTTTCTTCGGGAACGTGGTTCGTAAATGATGTTCATTTCAAAACGAATGCTGTGACGCTCGCAGCAAAAGGTATGCTCCCTCTGCATGATAATGCCGTTGATTTGTTTGTTAAGGCAGGGATGGCTTATCAGTTCCAATCGATAAACGGAGTGAATAACAATGCTTATCCTGTTGTGCCAACTTCATTTAATTCCAGCGGGATTAGTCCATTGGTAGGCGCTGGGATGGACTTTAATCTAAATGAACATTTAGCATTTGAATTACAAGGGGTTGCTACTATCGCTGGTAATAGTAATTTTGCTGATTCTTATTCTGCATTGGCCGGTATGACCTATCGGTTTAAGTAGTAAGTAGGGGGTAAAGTAAAAATTTTTTATTGCGACAAAAAAAATCTGAGCGGCGTGGGGACGGACGGCACGCCGTTTTGGGCCAGTGGAGTAGTAAGTCCTGAAACATGGTAAGTAATAAGAAGAAGAAATCAACTGCCGGATAATATTCTTAACTGGCCCCACTTCTAAATCAATTCCTAGAATCGACGCTCTTTAACATAGAATAAGGCAAGCTCGACGAGAAAGAGAGCTCTTCGGAATGCTAGGACTACGATGAGTTTCGGAGATAGGGCTTTAGTGGAAAATTGATGTCAAATCAATTTAGGTAGGCAAGGGCCAAGGACAGTTGAGTAAGAAATTTTGCTTTACACTGCGCGTATAGGATTGGGTTTTTAGGACGGCAACAATAAGAAAATGACAAAAAGAACCTTGCCGCCATTCATATCACTTAATTGGTGATCATAACAATCCTAGATAATTAGCTGTGTTGTTGTGATTGCCAATTAAGTGATATGAATGGCGGCAAGGGTTTTAATCACTATCGCTGTCAGTATCGCTGTCGGTATCGCTGTCGGTGTCTGTGCTGCCGTTGTTGTTACCGTTCTCATCGTTATTTGTATCGCCATTATCACCATTATCGCCATTGTTCATGTTGCCGTTACTTCCTTGGTCGTTGCCTTGACTGTCACTTTGGCTATTATCTGATACGTTAGGGTTTTTAGTTAAGCTGCTGCTGCTGCTAGTATCAGGGGTGGTTTGGTCCGTTGTTTGATTTCCGTTATCATTGGTGGTAGTTGTTTTATCGGTTTGGTTACCGTTGTTAGTAGTCGTTGCTTGGTCGGTTTGTTTTCCTTTATTGTTGGCGTTGTCGTTTTGGTCGCAAGCACTGATACCTGCGATAGCAATTGACAGTAAGGAGAACATAAGTAACTTTTTCATAAAGATTTCCTTTAGGAGAGTTTTGGTTTTAACTTTTAAAGCCTGCTGAAGCTTCTCTTGCGGCGAAGCAAGTCTCTTGAAGTGATTTTCAAGTTCATTTGCTTGCCATAAGCCCAATGATACCGCACTGAGTAAGGTTTACAATAGCTTGATTCACATAAAAAATGTGCTTACCATCTACCAAATTCATTAAGCGGCCTTTGCTAGCCACCTTAGTGAAATGAGGGCCTTATCTCCCCGGCTCATCGGCATAAATGCCAGTGCCTTAGCACATAGGATTAAAAACATTAACGTGGAGCTCCATAGTTAGTCGTTTTGCGAAATTTAGTTTAACAAACAGTCTAGAATTGAGAGAATTTGTTCTATGGAAATCACAGCGATCCTCATTAACTTGGTCACGCTCACAATTCTAGAAATTATATTGGGAGTTGACAATCTCGTCTTTATATCAATTGTAAGTAGTCGCTTACCGGTTTCTCAACAAAAGCTTGCACGCCGCCTAGGACTGCTGGCAGCCCTCGTTGGTCGTTATGCTTTATTGTTAATGATTTCATGGATTATTGAGTTAAATTCACCTTTGTTTCAATTGTTGTCAACAGAATTTTCTGGCCGTGATATTTTTATGTTTTTAGGTGGACTTTTTTTACTGATTAAGGGGACCTTAGAAATACACCACGAGGTAAATTTGCAAGAAACTCCAGAGAGAGAGGGAAAGCAATATAAAAATTTTCTATCAGTGATTCTTCAGATTATGTTATTTGATCTTATTTTTTCATTGGATAGTCTATTGACGGCGATTGGACTTACAAAAGAAATTTGGATTATGGGGGTTGCTATTACAATTGCCGTTATTTTAATGATCTTGGCAAGTGAACCATTGAGTCGTTTTATTAATCGCCACCCATCTGTCAAAATGCTTGCATTGAGTTTTCTGTTATTAATTGGGATGGTGCTTGTGGCTGATGGATTTGGGTATGATATTCCAAAAGGTTATATTTATTTTTCAATCTGTTTTTCTTTGTTGGTGGAGATGCTGAACACAGTGAGAAACAAAAAAAGAAAGCATTCAAGGAAAGCCCCATGAGAAAATTAATAAAACGACTTTCTGGAAATATCTGATGGTTGTCTCTCTAGCGGTCAATTATTTTTGGTTTTAAAATGTTCTTGAGCCGGACATAGTCTGGTAGTCCATTGACATAAGGAGGATAATCTTCTCCGGAAATGAGGGGCTCCAAGTAGTGGCGGCATTTTTGCGTGATATCAAATCCCTCCTCAGTAATAAAATCGCGAGGCGTTTTAAATTCAGCGTTTGCGACCTCCTCAAGTGGCACCGTACCAATCGTCCAGTGATAGCCTGGTCCTGTCATGCGTTCGATGGTAAGCATGATGTCTGTCGTTCCTTTCAAGGCATGAGTGACAGCAGCTCGCCCTAAAGCATAAGCTTGCTCGACATCTGTTTTGGCGGCAATATGCCGAGCAGCGCGTTGTAAGTAATCGGAGACTGCCCAATGATTTTTATAGCCCAATTGACTATAAATCGATTGCGATAAAATAGGAGCTACCCCGCCTAATTGTGCGTGACCAAAGGAATCGTTTAAGCCAGATTGGTGTATAAATCTGCCTTCCTGATCTTTCACTCCTTCAGAAACGGCGATGACGCAGTAACCGTATTTTTTCACGGTAATGTCAACTTTTTTTAAAAATGTTCCAATGTTGAAAGGAATTTCAGGAAATAAAATAAGATGTGGAGCATCACTTTCTTGTTGCTTGTTAAGTCCAGCGGCAGCAGCAATCCAACCAGCATGACGACCCATCACCTCTAAAAGAAATACTTTGGTTGAGGTGGCTGCCATGCAAGCGACATCAAGCGCAGCTTCGCGGATTGAGATAGCGATATATTTAGCAACAGAACCAAATCCAGGTGAGTTATCTGTAAAAGGGAGGTCATTATCAATAGTTTTTGGAATACCAATGCACACTAAGGGATAATTCATCTTTCTACTTATTACTGAAACTTTATGAGCAGTATCCTGAGAATCACCCCCGCCATTGTAAAAGAAATAGCCAATATCATGAGCAGCAAACACTTCCAGCAGTCGACGGTATTCTGAGTCGTCTTCTTCAGGGTTTTTAAGTTTATAACGGCAAGAACCAAAAGCGCTGGCAGGAGTGTGACGTAAGGCAGCAATGTGTTCTGCAGATTCTTGGCTGGTATCAATTAATTCTTCTTTTAGAGCGCCGAGAATACCATTTTTTCCCGCATAAACTGTACCAATAGAGGGAGCCGAATCTCTGGCGGCCTCAATGACACCACAGGCGCTGGCATTAATGACAGCAGTCGCACCACCAGATTGAGCATAAAAAATGTTAGTTGCACTCATAAAATATTGACACTCCTAACCCAAAAAATCGGTATCATAGCATTTTTTTGTTGACTTAATGAAGAAGGGAATTCGAACGATGCATTTACATATTTTGGGTATTTGTGGCACTTTTATGGGTGGGGTAGCGATGATCGCGCGTCAGCAAGGCCATCAGGTGACTGGCTCAGATGAGGCCGTTTACCCGCCGATGTCAACGATGCTAGAAGAGGCAGGCATTGAAGTGATTGCAGGTTATGATCCTCAGCATTTGCCGCCCAGTATCGATCAGGTGATTGTAGGGAATGTGATAAGGCGAGGTAATCCAATGTTGGAGGCAGTGTTGTCTCGCTCTATTCCCTATCTTTCGGGGCCTGAGTGGCTCTATCAATCAGTTTTAGTTAATCGGCAGGTACTGGCTGTGGCAGGAACACACGGGAAAACGACAGTCAGTAGTTTGTTAGCATGGTTATTGCGAGCAGCTGGGTTAGAGTGTGGGTATTTGATTGGGGGGGTTGCTAAGAATTTTGCAACGACAGCACATTTAGGTCAAGAGCCATACTTTGTGATTGAAGCAGATGAGTACGATACTGCTTTTTTTGATAAACGCTCAAAGTTCTTACACTATCGCCCTCGTACTTTGGTGATTAACAATTTGGAATTTGATCATGCTGATATTTTTGCTAATTTAGCAATGATTCAAAAACAGTTTTCCACACTGCTGCGGTTGGTTCCTGAAAATGGCAGTATTATCCGTCCTCAAGACGATGCCGCATTGGATCCCGTGTTTGCTGCAGGATGCTGGTCACCCGTTGAGACCTTTGGAAGGAGGGCTTTGCAGGAAGCTGCTGATTGGTCTATTGAGACGATTGACGACGGAGGCAGGACTTTTACTTTTTCTCATGCCGGCCAGAACTATGAGGTGAATTGGCCGCTTTATGGGGTACACAACGTCGCGAATGCCGTCGCAGCAGTTGCGGCGTCGCATCAAGTTGGGGTGTCAGTTGAGACGGCAGTCGCGGCGCTGGCGACCTTTAAAGGGGTAAAACGTCGGCTGGAATGTTATGGCACTGTCAATGAGATTACCCTTTACGATGATTTTGCTCATCATCCGACTGCCATTAAAGCGACGTTAACTGCGTTGCGAGCGCAAGTTAAGGGGCGGCGCATTGTGGCGATTTTGCAGTTTGCTTCAAACACTATGCGCGAAGGAAAACATCCCCATACTTTGTTGCAAGAAGCACTGATGCTCGCTGATAAAGTGGTGATGCTTGAGCCGGCTTCCACTGCTTGGAACTTATCAACGTTAGTGGAATCACTAGCAGGCAGGGCCTCGACGTATCCATCGGTAGAGCAGCTATTAGATGCTGTTGTGCCGCAATTGAAGCAACAAGATCAGGTCATCCTGATGAGTAATAAGAATTTTAGTGGTTTGCAGTTACAGCTAGAGGCTCGGTTGGCGGCAAGAACAACAAGAGAGGAATAAGCCGATGGAACAATCTCCGGGAAAGAAGTTTCGTGATGCACTGGCCAGTGAGCAACCTTTGCAGATAGTCGGGACAATCAATGCGTATTGTAGCCTGATGGCTGAGAAAGCAGGTTTTAAGGCTATTTACCTTTCGGGTGCCGGAGTTGCTAATATGTCCTATGGCTTGCCGGATTTGGGTTTTACTTCCTTAGAGAATGTTTTGGCGGACGCGACACGTATTACTTCCGTTTCATCGTTACCTTTGTTGGTTGATGTTGACACGGGTTGGGAAGAGGGGGATGGAATCGCTCATACCATCACTCAGATGATCGCTGCAAAAGTTGCTGCTGTTCATATTGAAGATCAAATTTCAGCAAAACGGTGTGGACACCGCCCACATAAGAGGTTAGTGAGTTGCGAAGCCATGGTGGAGCGTTTAACAGCGGCAGTGGCGGCGCGTAGTGATCCTCATTTCTATCTCATCGCTCGAACTGATGCTTTAGCGAATGAAGGATTATCGGCTGCAATTGAGCGGGCAGCCGCTTATATTGAGGCTGGCGCAGATGCTATTTTTGCCGAGGCCATGACTGACTTGAGCCAGTATCAGCAATTTTGTTGTGCCATTAATGCCCCTATTTTGGCGAATATTACCGAGTTTGGACGAACCCCTTTGTACACACTCTCAGAGTTGCAAGGTGTTGGTGTGGCAATGGCTTTATACCCGCTATCAGCGACACGTGCTATGAATCAAGCGGCGATGACTGTCTATCAAACATTGCGTCATGAAGGCAGCCAGAAGACTGTGCTTCCCCTCATGCAAGATCGTCAGACCTTGTATGAAATTCTCCATTATGAAGAATATGAACAGCGTTCTGATTAAACGGACATTCCTAAAAATAGCTCCATGAAGAATTGAGTGGATCGTTTATTTTCTTCCATTACGATGAGGAGTGCAGCAAGACCTCTTGTTCATTCTTTTGCATGTTCATTCTTTTGCAGGGATTGGTAAATTTTGTAGGTCGATGGGCACGTGCGCTGTGGCAACATGAGGGCTGGCAGACTGACAATGTTGTATTTGATCATCGAAAAAGAGATCTGCGCGAAAGGCTTTTAAAAATTCACCTTTTGACAGCCCACCCAGGAAAAGAGCTTCATCAATGCGAATGTTCCACTGACGGAGGCTGCGAATCACTCGTTCATGTGCCGGTGCTTGTCGGGCAGTGATGAGAGCTGTGCGGATTGGGCAGGAGTCTTTGGGGAATCGTTTCTGCAACTCTTGTAGAGCGACTAAAAATCCTTTGAAAGGGCCGGCAGACAGAGTTTCACGTGCCTTAAACTTTTCATTATCGCTAAATGCTTTGATTCCTTGTTGCTGAAAAATCCGCTCTGATTCATCTGAGAAGAGGACTGCGTCACCATCAAAAGCAATTCTTAATTTTAACTCCTGGGTGATGGAATTTGTGTTGGCGGATAAGATCGTAGCTGCCGCACAGCCCGCTTTTAACGCTTGAGAGACGTCTTGTGGGTTGGCCGATAGAAAGAGATGGCAGCCAAAAGAGTGGACGTATTGGTAAGGACTATCGCCACTGGTAAAGGCTGCCCGAGTAATACCAAGTTGGTGGTGTTCAATGCTATTAAAAATCCTCAGTCCAGTGTCAGCACTATTGCGTGACAGTAAAATGACTTCAACCAAGTCGCCATATTGATTGAGATGTAACAGCTTTTTCACAAGAGGGAAGGCATAGCCTGGCGCAAGAGGTTCCTGTTCATGAGAAATTTGATAATGTGCATAGGCATCGATGCCTTCTTTTTCATAAATTTGATTGCTTGCACTAAGATCAAATAAAGCTCGAGAAGAAATTGCAATAATTAGTTTGTGAGAGAGATCTTCTGCCATAGATAGAATTCTAGAGAATTCTCTTTTGGCTTGCAAATTTCAACCTAACCCCGTACCTCGAGAGTCAGCCAACTCTATTGCTGCACCACGCCGACTTAGGAAAGATTGGAAATGTTGTCGCGAAAAGTTTCCAACGTATCTTTTATTTGATTTCTCATCTAATCTTATTTCTCTACTATTTTCAAAAAGCATATATTGTACTAAGATGAGCAAACAAGAGCAGCAGGTAATTTTGCAGGTACAGGTAATTTTGAGTTTGGCGATGATCAAAAGTGCGTTAGGAACGTTGGCAGATCGGCCCAAGAGGAGGGAGTAAATGGGTAAGTTATTCCGTGTACGTTCCTTACCATATAGACTTGCGCCAGGAAAAGAATCAAAGATGAACCAGATATTTTCTTAATAACAAAATAACAAAAATTAAATCTTTTAAATCACATTATATTATTAAGATTGGAAAGTGATGTGAGTTTCTAATGGATTGGTAATTTCGACGAAAATAATAGCTATAAACAACCGAGGAAGAATAATAAAAATGAGACTCAATAAAGAAAAAAATTTTAATTTTCTAAGGTTTCTAAGAAAAGATCCTCTTTATATACCAATTTATAAAGAGATAGATCTTTCAAAATTTAATCATGTGAGAGCTGACAATAAATCTCTAGAGATACTAAATTCAGCGCCGACAGACAGCCGTTTTGTTGTAATCTATTTTTGGCATAATGACTGCTGGAACATTCGGCTCGCCATAGGGTTAGAGCATGATGACAATGACAAAGAAAAAAGAAGGGGGCTCGAAAATAAATTTGGTGAGACCAGAGTTATAAAAGTTATTAACAGGTTGCATCCTGGTGTGGTGCACAAAAAGCTTCTAAGTAACTTACATTCAATAGAAAAAGGCAAGGAAATGTGCGATGCTTATGCGCAGCAACAGAAGAAGTTAATTTTTCTTGGATCGTCATTTAAGCTGTTAATTAATAGTCCAAATAAAGAAAAATTAATAATAGGAACGAATCGTTCTGGACAAAATGAAAATTTCTTTTTTATGAATAAGCTCACAAGGGCCTGCTTTTCACACAGCTTGTCTCATCGTGTCAAGAATCAACAAAAAATTAAAGTGACCTCTAAACTTTCTACTCGAGTAATTCATGAAATGGTAGTGAAGCAAGTTGTCTATCTTGTTTTGTCTGATAAGAGCAAGAGTTGCGATATCTGTTACTCTCCTAGTGGAAGTAACGAATTAAAGAAGATAAAGTTTCATATTGAAGGGAATGAACAGTTAGAAAGGATGCTATTTTATTCTCTTAAAGAGAGGTTGCTTGCTAACCATGACCGGTTCAATCTCTTTGAGCTAGTGAATAAAAACAAAATCCGGAGAGAAAAATTAAGGACTATTCAAGCACAGATAAGAGATTTGATTGCGCAGGATGATTATTATGACTGTGATTTTTCTCAATACCCATCATACTATACTGATGAATTTATTCAGGGTGCTAGAAATATGTCCAAAGATCATTATCTAACTCTCACTAAAGCCAGCATAGAATGCTTTAATAGAGCTCTGGAAAAGGGTCATCCTTATTCTTTTAAATTGCATGAAGAAAGGACATTGAGTTCCTGTGACTCATTTAAGCGAGAGAGATTATGGGGTGAGGTCATCTCGAAAAATAACGCAATGATCACCTCTCTTCTTGCAAAGAATCTGATAATGACTGCAACAAAAGACATGCACACGTTATCGCAATCAAAAGAATATACTGAGCAATTCTATAATTTGTTAGATTTATTAGAACGGTCTAGAGTAGATCTCTTCTCCTATAAGTTTGAAGAAAAGATGTTGTATCCAATCAAACTTGCTTCTACTTACTCTATTAACAAAGGAGAGAAACCTATTTCTCCTGCTCACAGGAATATTTATTTTTATGACATTCGTGTTAGCAAGGATGAGGAGCCGTGCTTTCAAGTTGATGTTTGGGGAAGAGATTTTTTTGAAATCTTTATTTCTTTCGTGATAAAGGAAAACGAAAACCCAGATTTATTTAAATTGATAGATCTTCTTGAAAATGGATCTAGCATAAAGGTTGGCTTTGAGTTTTTTGTTGAGTTATCTAAAGAAATTGGTAGAAATAAGGAGATTTCGAGTGAATACCATTTTTCTGCGGAAGACAAAGAACTTCCGTTGTTCATGTTGCTTTATGCTACCGCTGTGCGTAATGAAAACTATGAACTTGTCGGAATTCTCGAAGAAAAACTTTTCCATTATAAGAAAGGGGAGATCAAATTGATTCTCGAGAAAGGAATAGAATATTCTGTTCGAACGCGTAATCCTTTCTTATATGATTGCTTAGATAAATTTTATTTTGGATTATTTAATGAAAAACCATCAAAAAACGATCATCTGAGGAATGACCTGACCTATGTTAATTTTGAGCAAAAAACACTTACAGACATTGATTTTGATTTTACAGGTGCTCTCTTGACTCCTCAGCAGATGAAGAATTTTTATGATACTGGGTATAGAGATTTTTCTGGAATCTTTGTACAAAGTGGCGCCGCTATTCCTGATGGATTTAATCTTTGTGGCGCTTATCTTGAAGGAACTCAGTTCGATGCTCACCAAATTGACCAGCTAGTCATCAATGGAAATAGAGTATTATTAGACTTAAAGAGTGGCCAGAAAGGAAATGAGAACTCGTCCTCTCATCTTACTTTTTTCCAACATCAACAAGAGAGTCAGCTGGCGGAGTTTGATGAAAAAGAAAAAACATGTGAAATACTTAATATTTTTGTGAATCGCATCATAAGCCTTAACAAGAGTAAGTTCAAGAATCTGCAGTACAGTCCGTTTAAGTTGGT
>Ga0075318_1000057_pt1 | contig 10188 bp, 11 predicted proteins | sample MayberryNE_TuleB_2_FD_120050 | JGI IMG/M metagenome (GOLD analysis project Ga0075318, IMG submission 120050) | Natural and restored wetland microbial communities from the San Francisco Bay, California, USA, that impact long-term carbon... | ecosystem: Environmental > Terrestrial > Soil >...
CAGCATGATGGATGTGCTCCTGTTAGCAGATCTCCATGGCCAATACGGCCAGATCGAGTCATTCCTTGATCTAGGGCCGGATGTGGTTTTTATTGCGGGCGACATCACCAATATGGGACCCGCAGAAGAGGCTGAACCTCTTATGTCCAGAATAGACGTTCCCTGCTTCGCAGTTCCTGGTAACTGCGATCCGAGGGAGATTGTGGAGGTCCTTGAAAGGTCCGACTGTGTGTGCCTTCACGGGTCTCAGATCAACCTGGGGAAGATTTCCATCGCGGGAGTCGGGGGATCGAACCCCACGCCGTTCGATACTCCCTTCGAACTCACCGACAAGCAGATAGACGATATACTGCATGCGGTGATCCCGAAGATGGAACGCTCCACGCACAATGTGCTCCTCTCGCATGTTCCACCCTACGGGGTGTTGGACACCGCGGCAGGAAATCATGTGGGGAGTGCAAGTGTACGGCGCCACATGAAATCATTCGACCTGGTCTGCTGTGCCCATATCCACGAACAGCGTGGAATAACCGAGGAAGAAGGAGTAAAAATCGTCAACCCCGGGATGGCGGCAATGGGCCAGTGTGCCATGATTCGCTTCGGCCAGGAAGCAAAGGAGATCTCGATAGAACTGCTCAGCGTGTAGCCAGGAGAAGCTCCAGATACGAGGTGAGTATGGGCGTGCCCTGTAAGCCCAGCTCCCGGGCAATCTCTTCTATCAGTTTTTCAGGATCTTCAATTTCTATCCTGTTTGGGGCCTCGATCTCCACGAATGTACCCAATCCTTCCACGTCATCGAGGGATACCGTCGCATCCCGGAACCGGTAATTTTCCCGCTTTTTCCTGACCTCCGCCACTTTGAAAAAACCCAGACGCTGTAACAGATCCTCGAACCCTTCCCCCGAACCTATGTCCACATTTATCTCTTCACGGGCCTTGAAGTGGTAATCCTTCTTCTTAGGGCCCTTGTAGGTGAGGACACACCGCCCGTCCACCGTCCGTATCCGGAGGGCTTCGTCGGTGGTGCCGAAGTCCCTGTGAGGTGCATTGAAATAGGCATCCTTCTCCTGGATCGTCCCCATAGGGGTCCCATGTGAGATCAACAGTCGTTCACGCACCGGTTCGAGCGCAGGAACACGTAACTTGCATTCAATTTCGAGCATGATCTTCCACAGGTTTATCTATTTTCATCACGTTGATATATAGTCAAAGGTGAGTTTTTCATGCCCATAGAGAACGGTGATTTCATAAGACTGAGTTATACCGGCACCGTTGAGGGGACCATATTCGATACCACCGACGAGGATCAGGCCAGGGATGCCGGGATTCATAACCCCCAGGGGGGCTATGGGCCGGTGACCATCCGTGTAGGGAGCCACCATGTCATCGTCGGACTCGACGAAGCGCTTCCTGGAAAAGAGGTCGGGTATGAGGGTGAGATCGATGTCCCGCCGGAGAAAGCCTTCGGTGAACACGATGCCAACAAGGTAGAGGCCTATAACAAGAATTCCTTCAAGGATAAGCCAAGGAAGGGAGGCCATGTCAAGATCGACGACAAGGGCGACGGCACCGTGGTGGACGTCATCGGCAACCGGGTCCTCGTGGACTTCAACCACCCCTTCGCCGGAAAGACGCTCCATTATTCCTTCAAGATCGAGGAGCAGGTGGACGCTCCCGCGGAACAGTTCCAGGGACTGATCAAGCTCTATGCCGGAAGAGAGATGGATCTCTCGATCGACGAAGGCAAGGCAACCCTCGACCTGCCCCCGGGGATCAATTACGACCGCCGCTGGGTATTATGGCGGAGCAGGATCATCCACGAGGCGTTCGAGTATATCAAGGACGTGAACGAGATCGTGCTGGTCGAGACGTTCCACCGGCCGGAAGAGAAGTCTCCGGACGAAGAACCGGAACACTCTGAATAATCTTTTTCTCGATTGTTTCTTTTTATTTTGTCGCATCCTTGATATGTGCGGGATGTGAATCCTTCCAAATAAGTATCCATGGTTAAAAAATTAAAGAATCCACTCTTTGAGCCCGGATGGATGATATCTCCAATATTGACGCTGCCGGGGCTCCGCCCCGCCGCTGTGGCGACCCCGGTGAGGATATCTCCGAATATTCGGAAACCGGAATTTTCTGAATTACTCAGAGGGTAGTCATTGGAAAGCGGTAATATCGACAATCAAGTCATTGAACCGCCGCCGGGGCGCCCTTCGGAGGCGGCGGCGTTCATCCCCCATTGAATAAGGGTCACCAGAATCATCTAAAACCGAAAATCAGGTTGGGTATTTTTAGAATGATATTTTCCGCACTTGAATCCAGCCGGTCAAAAAATCTCATTCGCTCCGCGCAAGGGGAGTCAGCTTCCGCACCAGCCGGTCGACCTGGATCACCGCGGTGCCGGTGTACCGGACCGGGTCGAGTGCCTTCCTGATCTCTTCGGGGGATAGCAGGGCCACGATCTCTTTATCGCCCGCAAGGACATCTGCAAGGGGGCGGGCTCGTGAAAGCGCCTCCATGCTGGCGAGACGAACCTTTTCGTGGGCTTCCTGCCGGTTCATCCCCCGCCGGGTGAGCTCTATCATGACGGATTCCGCCATGTTGACCCCATGGAGGAGGTCGAGGTTCCTCCTGATCTGATCCGGCCTGATCACCAGTCCACCCAGGACCTTGATCATCAGCGCGAGAATGTGGTCGCACAGGATGCTTGCCTCCGGGAAGATCACCCGTTCGCACGAGGAGTTCGTCAGGTCGCGTTCGTCCCACAGCGTGTTGTTGAGCAGGGCCGGCTCTACCGCTGAGCGGACCACCCGCGCCAGCCCGCACACCTGCTCGCTCCGGATCGGGTTTCTCTTGTGAGGCATCGTGCTGGACCCCACCTGCTTCGCCCCGAACGCCTCCTCCACCTCGCCTATCTCCGACCGCTGCAGAGAACGCAGTTCTATCCCGATCTTGTCCAGCGTCGTGGCAATATTCGCGAGGAACATGAAGTATTCCGCGTACCGGTCCCGGGAGATTATCTGGTTAGAGACATCGACCGGGGCGAGCCCGAGCTCTTTCATCATGGTCTCCTGGACCAGGATCCCCTGCTCGCCCAGTGCCGCCATGGTGCCCACCGCGCCGGTCATCTGGCCCACCTGTACCCGGGGGCGGAGTTCGGCAAGGCGGTCGATATGCCGGGCGGCCTCGCTGGCCCAGATGGCGAACCGGAGCCCATAGGTTGTGGGGACCCCGATCTGCCCGTGTGTCCGGGCGGCACAGACCAGGTTCCGTGTCTCCTCGCTCCTTTTGAGCAGGACCCAGAGGAGCCTGCGCAATTTCATATCCAGCAGGTCCATGGTTCCCCTGATCTGAAGCCCGGTCGCGGTATCCAGGATATCATTCGATGTCGCACCGAAATGTACCCACCTCCCTGCATCCCCGCACTGCTCGGAGATCGCCTTCACAACGGCCATCATGTCATGGCTGATCTCCTCCTCGATCTCCTTTGCCCTGGCGAGGGTGGCGCAGGGGGCATGGACCGCGATCGTATCAGCGGCGGCGGCCGGGATAAGGCCGTGCACCGCACAGGCCTTGGCAAGGGCCACTTCCGAGGCTACGATGCACTCGAATCGTTTATTCTCACCCCAGATCTCCTTCATTTCCGGAGTCCCGTAACGGAATTCTATCGGATGAATCGGCATATGCACAGATCTCTCTTTCTGCAATAATAAAAACGGTGAACGTCCAAATACTATACAATGGATTCACTGGACGCCTGGTTCCCCTACCCCGACTATCGTCCCCATCAGCGCGAGATGCTGGAGCTCTGTGCCCGGCACGCCCGTGACGGCGGGGTGGTGATGATCGACGCCCCCACGGGGAGCGGGAAATCAAGCGTCGTCTCCGCCCTTCTTGCAGAAAGGAGCGGAAGGAAGGTGGTGGTGGCGGTGCGGACCATAAGCCAGTTGAACACGTTCATCAGGGAACTGCACCTGATCAGGGGGCGCCAGCACGGGCTCCGGACCGCATATCTCATCGGGAAAAGGACCATGTGCCCTGTGGGAGGGGAAGGGGACGTATACCGCCGGTGCGAGGGCCTGAAATCATTCTCCACCTCCCTGATGAGAGAACGGGCGGAGAAAGGGTCGCTTGTTCCCTCGAAGGACTCGGTGATCCTTCAGCAGATCAGGAAGATGGACCATGAAAATCCACTCATCTGCCCGTATTTTGTCAACAGCAGGATATTCATCCACGACGAGGAATCCGGGCTGAAGATGATCCCCTCCACCCCGCTTCGCTCCAAAGCCGACAGGGTCTCATCCCAGTGCATATGGCCTGGCGAACTCCGCGAGATCAGCGCGGGGGTGTGTCCCTACGAGATGATGACCTACGCGGCCCAGAAAGCGGACGTGGTGATCGTGAACTATCATCACCTGTTCAATGACGCCATCCGGGAGCAGCTCTATATCAACCTGGGAACGGACCCCGCCGGGGTGATACTCCTCCTCGACGAGGGCCATAACTGCGGCGAGGTAATGCAGAGTGTCCAGAGCGTGATGCTTGGGGAGGGTGTCATCGAGCAGGCCTCCAGGGAAATGACCACGCTCCGCCGGAACCTCAAAGGAATCGAAGCAGTGCAGCACCTCCTGCCCCGCATCACCGAGTTCATGAAGGGGTTGAAGTACTCCGATGAGACCGAGGACTGGTTCGACTCTGGCATATTCAATAAAATGATGATCAAAGGATCGCTCTACCCCGACATCTCCTCGATTGTCGAAGACCTTATGCGCATCTCCGAATATATCAGGGAAAAGAATATCAAGGCAGGCGAGTTCCGGGAGACCGCCATCGAGCACCTCACGGAGTTCCTGTTCAGGTTGTCCCAGTCCTCGACCGATCCCGCATACCTTACCGTGTTCCGGAAAGATGGCGACGAACTCCTCCTCGAGGTGCGGAATATCGATCCCGCGACCAAGCTGCGTGACCTCGCGGAGAGCCATCATTGCACGGTCCTCATCTCCGGGACCTTCTCGCCCGTCGGTTCGTATCAGAAACTCTTCTTCGAGGACCTTCCCGTCTCGACCATGAGTATGCCCAACGCATTTCCTGTAAAGAACCGGATGCTCCTCTGCGCAGGCGATATCACCACCGCATTCAGCATGCGCCAGGAGAAAGAAAACACCGCCCGCATCGTCGAATACATCAGGATGTTCTCCACACTGAAGGGAAACCTGGCGGTCTATTTTCCCTCCTACCAGATCCTGGAGACCTATGCACGTGCGCTCGGCCCCGCTCTCGCAAAAAGGAACCTGTTCATCGAACCCAAAAACCCAAAGGAGGCCGGTGATGCATTGAAGGAGTTCCTCTCCCTGCCCTCCCGGGGGACATCGGGAATAATCTTTGCGGTCGCGGGGGGAAAATGGAGTGAAGGACTGGACTATCGTGGAGACCTGCTTGCCGGCGCCATGGTGGTGGGTCTCCCCCTCGCCCCGTATAACCGGGTAAGGAGAATGGTCATAGAGTATTTCAGGAGAAAATTCGGGGATGAGGGAGAGTTTTTGAGTTATACGCTCCCCGGGGTGCATAAGGCGGTGCAGGCCCTGGGAAGGGTCCTTCGCACCCCGGAAGACCGGGGAGTCCTTATCTTTGGGGAGAGGAGGTTCCTGGACCGGGAGGTCAGGCAGGGCCTGCCGGAATGGATGCAAAAGGAGATGATACCGTGCGACCGGGATTCATGCAGGAAGGAGCTGGCGGGATGGAAAGTTTGAGCGGTTCATGCCGTTTCGGGTTATGGCATATTCAGGTCTGGTGGAATGGGGATGTGGTGCACAGGGTCCGGTTTTCAAAGGAATCCCTTGCGGGGATAGTTCCGGTTGCAATAACCCGGTACCTGGCAGGAAAAGCAACAGACCTGGGATCACTCCGCTCGGCGGCCATAGAAGAGGACTTTCAGTATTTCCGTATTTATCGTGAGGTACAGAAAATACCCTATGGGAGCACGTCCACCTATGGAGAGATCGCCGGGAAACTTTTCACCTCGCCTCGCCTGGTCGGCCTGGCCATGAAGAGGAATCCCACTCCACTGCTGGTCCCCTGCCACCGTGTGGTGGCAAAGGACGGGCCGGGGGGATTTACCCCGGACATAAGGATAAAAGAGGATCTGCAGGCAATGGAGAGAAAAACCCTGAAGAAAGCCGGCCGGATCGATGGAAACGGAAGATTCACATGAGTCATCCGGACAGCTCCGGAGAGTCTTCCCCGCCAGGGAAGGGGTCATGTGGCGAACAAAGGGGAAACGGAGCAAAGCCCAGGCGATCAGCAATCGTCCTGGTCGGAGGAGAGGCCAGAAGAGCGAACGGGATGGAAAAATACTTCTTTTTCTTCCGGGGAAAGACGTTCATCGAACGATTGGTCGATTCCCTCTCGGAGGTCACGGACGAGATTGTCCTGGTTGCCAAGGACGAGGACCAATGTCTCCGTTTCAGGGATATGGAAAATGTGCGGTGCGTGGCGGACGTGAGAAGGGGAATAGGTCCCGTCGGGGGGATTCACGCCGGGGTGCAGGAAGCGAAAGGTGATCTCCTCTTTATCTGCGCATGTGATATGCCCTGCATCGAACCTGGGGTGATCCAGAGACTGTTCTCGGAGATAGACGACTACGATGCGGTGATCCCAGAGTGGGACAGGGAGAGGTTCGAACCGCTTCACGCGGTGTACCGGAGATCCGCACTCATCGCCTATCTGAGCGATCACAAGTCCCTCTCACTGAGAGACATGATAAAAAGTCTGAACAGCAGGTACCTTTCCGTCGATCAGCTCAGGAATATGGATCCGGAACTGCAGACATTCACAAATATCAATAAAATAGAAGATTTGATGAGTATTTCCGGGAAAAAAACATTGAAGAAGAAGAAATAAGATTCACACGGGTGCCGTCGGACATGAGGTGATCGGAGCCGTTTCAGGGATGATCATTCCCGGGGGAGCGCTGATCTGCATGAGTATACTTGCATTCACATCGCTTCCGGTGAATTCAACAACGTATTGACCTGATGACCGGACCTGAATCGTTTTTTTGGTATCGATGCTATAGGTCTTCCCGAACCCGTCCCTCACTACCTCGGCACCGGTGTTCCTGTCACGGACCACCACCTCGAACCAGGCGGTAGGGCTGACGGCCGATTGTTTCAGGGTAACATCTTCCTTGCTCCCGGATCGGCTCTGGTACCAGATATAGCGGGTCGTGATGAGGGGTTTGATACATATGTTGATGATAAGAGGCGGGTCTGCAAGGTCGTAACTATATGCCACCGTGTTGTATTTGAAGGCAAGTTCATTGTTGTACACGGTGAGATAACTTACCGGAACGGGAGTCGGGTTGGGCAGATTCCGCGGGGTCGGGAGGGGGGTTCCCGATTCGCTGGGAAACGGGGTAACCGGGGTTAAGAAATTGGTGTCGATAACAGTGGTCGTCGTCGTGGTCGGCGTCGGGGTCGGGGCCCGCGTCCCTGTCCCTGTTGCGGATCCGCCAGGGTTCTCCCTGGGAGGTGCGATGCAGGCACTGGAAAGGATGCAGGCAATAAGTATGAACCCCACCAGGCACGAGAGACGAATACCACCCATAAGGTGAGGTTTCCCCCTGTCGGTATATAGTTATTTATTTTCCTCCTGCACGGGCACACATACCATTAAATCCAGAAAAGGACCACGTTTGACCATCGGGAGCATCCGCATGACAAAAAAGCAGGTATGGAACAGGAAGGAAGATCTCCTGAATGAGGCCGACAGGCTGGTACTCACTGCAGATATGCTCGCGTTCGAGAGCAAATACGAGGATGCGGTCCGGTGCTATGAAAAAGCTCTGGAGATCGTTCCCGGCAACGCAGATGTCTGGGCATTCAAGGGAATCACACTCGAAGGGGGGCTGGGAAACCACGAAGAAGCCTTGAAATGCTGGGACAGGGCCAAAAGACTCGATCACGAGATCGCCGATGCAATCGACATGACCACCAACCGGGAAGAAGAACCTGGCCTTGATGGTCTGGACCTTACCGTGCAGGACAGCTGTCGCAATAAAATCATCAGGTTGATGATGAAAAAGGCAGAAAATCAGAAATAATATTATTTTTCCTTCTTTATCCGGGCCATTTCAAGTTCGACCAGGATCGGTGCGATGGTTCCGGTATCAACTGAACGCTTGGCCAGCCGTGTCATCCTGCGGACATAATAGATATGCGCAATCTGGAAACTCACCAGTAATCCGAAACAGAACATCACGACACTGATCAGCATGTAGGAAGTAATATCGACCATATGAACACCTACGACTCCCTCTCCATCTCAGAGATCAAAGGAACAATCGTATCCACCTTCTCACATTCACCGGCCACTTTCAGAAATCTTTTCTCGTAATACCCCTTCATCAGGAGATATCCGAGGATCAGGCCGATGATAAACATGAGGAATCCGATTATCACGTAAACCTGCAGATCATCCATCCCGTATCAGTCCTCCTCACAGACGTATTCAGGATTGGACAGATAAATCTAACCAATCTTTCCCGGGGCGGTTATCATACCGGAAATGGTTCACTTCCATGATGGGCCGGGAAGGAAAAAGCTAGGGTTAAAATCTGATTATATGAAATACTCCCCATGAGGTGAGGAAGATCCCCATTATCACATTCGCACACCACAAAGGAGGGACCGGAAAGACCACATCCTGCCTTAATGTTGCAGGATTCCTCCAGAAGCAGGGGAAACGTGTGCTGGTGATAGATCTGGATCCCCAGGCAAATGCCACATCGGGACTCGGAATCGACCCCCATACGCTCACCCTGAGCATCTATGATCTTTTCATGAGCCAGTTTGAGGGGTTTCCGGATGTTGCCATCCAGGATGTGGTGCGCGAGACCAGGTCGGGGGTATATCTCGCGCCATCGACCCTTGATCTCGTCGGGATTGAACCGTTCCTCTATAACATAGAGCACAGGGCCACGGTATTGAAAAGACTGCTCTCAAGGGATATCCCGGAATACGAATTCATACTGATTGATACACCCCCCAGCATGGGCCAGCTGGTGATCAACGGGCTTATTGCAGCCGATCATACCGTGGTCACCTTCGATCGGGGGATTTTTGCACTCCACGGCCTTGATACGCTGATGACCATTTTTTCCGATATCGAGGAGCTGGTGGGAGAACACGTCTCCCCGGATATGGCAATTCTCACCCGGTGGGACGACCCGCACAAAGAAGCCAGGCAGGGAGTGTTTTCGCGCCTGGCAGGACATTTTAAAAAGCCGGATCCTGAACTGGAACGCGACAGAAAGCAGTTGAAATTTTTCGAGAATGAGGTGCGTGCCCGGTTTCCTGCCGTGTTTGTTGTTCCATACAGCAGGGAGATCTACGAAGCCCAGAACGCAGGGCTTCCGATATCGCACTTTGCCCCGGGATGCGTGGCGGGAAAGGCATACCGGGAGATAAGCAGGAAGATTTTGGGGTGGAAACAATGAGCGGAAGCGGGTACCGAAGGGTACCACCCGCGCATAGGAGGGGCAGGTCATGACTGAAAAGATAGGAAGAAAAGCACTGTTTATGGGTGTCTCCGAGAAACAGGAGGCGGAATCACCCCCTGGTGAAGTGGAGCGCAGGGTAATAGGAGAGTTTTCCTTGGTACTGGAAGCGGCCTTATCGGGAAATTATTCGGAAAGAATCCCTGAAACGGAAATTCCGGATTTCTGGAAATCTTTTGCGGTTTCCTTCAACCACCTCCTCCGGGAGACCTCTGATATTCACCGGGAATATACTGCGCTTCTTCTCACATTCGAGCAGTCGCTCTTCCCGATGACGATTCGATACGGATCAGGCAGGGAGTTTATGTCAAACTCCGGATACCGATCGTTGATGGAGGAGAGCGCGCGGAATGATCCGGTTCAGTTCAGTATTCTCCGGATGAAGGAGACCGAGATGATCGAGGAAAGTGGCCGGCAGGGATCTCCCGTTTCGCAGAGGATCTGCCTGCCCGGGGCTCAGGGAACAGGCCTGGAGTACCGTTTGACCGTGATCCCGCTTGATCGTGAGAGTGTTACCCCCTATTTCCTTCTTTATATGGAAAATTTAAACGAAACCATATGTTTTGAAAGAGCCCTCGGTGCCCTTGAACACCAGGTCCAGGTGCTGCGTTCCCGCCAGAACCAGATGC
>Ga0075318_1000058_pt1 | contig 10160 bp, 6 predicted proteins | sample MayberryNE_TuleB_2_FD_120050 | JGI IMG/M metagenome (GOLD analysis project Ga0075318, IMG submission 120050) | Natural and restored wetland microbial communities from the San Francisco Bay, California, USA, that impact long-term carbon... | ecosystem: Environmental > Terrestrial > Soil > Wetlands...
GGTTGATTCGTGGAATTAACCCTAATGCAGTAATACCTTTATGGATGGAAGAGCGATTGCGACGCAGTGGATTACGGATGATTCATCCTGTTGTTGATGTCTTAAACTATGTAATGATTGAAATCGGACAGCCATTGCATGCATTTGATTTTTCTCGTATTAAAAAAAATATTATTGTGCGATTCGCAAAAAAAGGGGAGCCTTTTATTCTATTAGATGGAAAAGAAGTTAGGCTCCATAAGACTACTTTAGTCATCGCTGATGCTGAGAAGCCGTTGGCAATTGCAGGTGTAATGGGTGGGCTTGATTCTAGCGTCACCACAGAAACCGATGATATTTTTCTGGAAAGTGCGTTTTTTGATCCAATTGGTATTCGACAATCTGCAAAAAATTATTCCTTGCAAACGGATGCTTCTTATCGTTTTGAGCGTGGGGTTGATTACGAGTTACAAGTGGAAGCAATTGAACGAGCAACTGAATTATTATTGAGTATTGTTGGTGGACAAGCGGGCCCCGTTACCCAGACATGCTCGAAAAAACATTTACCTAAGCCAAGACTTATTGATTTTAGAGCTTCTCAGGTAGAACGAATTTTAGGTCTCTCTTTAGAAACAGTTCAAATTGAAAATATTTTGATTGCGTTAGGAATGGAGTTGCATCCAGTTGATAGAGGATGGTTAGTTGGTGTGCCAAGTTATCGTTTTGATCTGGAGCAAGAGGTTGATCTCATTGAGGAAATTGCTAGGATCGTCGGTTATGATCAAATTCCGGCAACACCTATGAAAATTATTGCTGATATGCCCACGGAGATTGAAGCTCATCAGTCACGCTCACGTTTGGCTTCTTGCTTGGTTGACCGAGGATATCATGAGGCAATTACTTATAGTTTTATTGCAGAGGATATGCACAATCTTTTTATGCCAGAGGATAGTCAAGTTTTGCGATTAAGCAACCCCCTTGCTAAGGATATGGCTGTGATGCGAATGAGTTTGTTGCCTGGATTAGTGAAAGTCGTTCAATACAATCAGCACCGTCAAGTGCCACGAGCTCGTCTTTTCGAAATAGGGTTTGTCTTTTCAGCAGCAGTAATGAAAAATAATAACCAGGAATCGAGACTTGCTTTAGTTGCTAGTGGTGGGGCTTATCCAGAACAGTGGGGTCTTAAGTCGCGCTTGGTTGACTATTACGATCTCAAAGGAGACGTAGAAGCTCTTTTGTCGCAGTCTTTCTGCAATTTTGATTGGCAGTTAGGATCACATCCTGCTTTACATCCAGGGCAGACTTCTGCCCTTTATGATCAAGGTGAGGTTGTTGGTTATTTAGGTATGCTACATCCTAAGTTGCAGAAAGAACTTGATTTGCATGATGCTGTTTGTTGCTTTGAGATGAAGCTTTCTTCTATTCAAAAAATCAGCATCCCTCATTATGAGCCTGTTTCAAAGTATCCAATGGTGCGTCGTGATCTTGCTATCATTGTTGATCAGAATGTTCCTGCTGCAGATTTGATAGCGGCAGTTGTAAAAAATACAGGCAGGCTATTAACTAGTATTAAAATTTTTGATGTCTATCAAGGAAAAGGGGTAGGAATTGGGAAAAAAAGTATTGCCATGGGCTTGACCTTTCAAGACCCATCCCGCACTCTAGTAGATACTGAAATAGATGCAATTATTCGTAGCATTGTTGCGATCTTAGGACATCATTTTAATGCAAAACTGAGGGCATAACTATGGCACTCACTAAGGCTGATCTTGCTGAGCACTTGTTTAATTCTGTTGGTTTAAATAAGCGTGAAGCAAAAGAACTTGTTGAGCTATTTTTTGAACAAACACGTCTTACTTTAGAAAATGGTGAATCGGTAAAGTTCTCCGGGTTTGGGAATTTTAATCTGCGTGATAAAAACGAGCGTCCCGGTCGGAATCCCAAAACAGGGGAGGAAATTCCAATTACAGCTCGCCGCGTGGTTACTTTCCGAGCAGGACATAAATTGAAATCCAGGGTGGAAAACTATGTCAAGCCAGAGGAACAGGGTAGTCATAAAGAATAATGACTTACCACCTATTCCCGATAAACTGTATTTTACGATTGGGGAAGTAGGCAAATTGTGTGATTTACGTCCCCATGTATTGCGTTATTGGGAACAAGAGTTTAGTCAATTATCTCCTTCAAAACGGCGTGGTAATCGTCGCTATTACCAACGAAAAGATGTTGTGTTGATCCGAAAAATTAAAGAGTTATTGTATGAACAAGGCTACACGATCGAAGGAGCGCGCCAACAGTTGTCCACGCAATCTCATAAGTTGAAGGTGGCCTCAATTGCAGCTTCAGCTCGCTCGATAACATTGGAAAATACAGTTAAAGATCTTGAAGCTGTTTTGGCTGATCTGGAAGATCAGTAGTAATTGATAGAGATTGTTATTTGATAGCTATTTTTTTAGAGCTGACATCCTAAAAATGTCAGTTAGAGCTAGTGTATTCTTCTTTTTACTCATAGACTAGCGAGTGGATAGAAGGAGGAGAGAAAAAGAAAATAGAAACAGAGTAGAAGTAATTAAGAATCGACCATTCCTAGAGTCGGTGATTTTTAAGTAGAATGAGGCGAAATTCGACGAGGAAGAGGAGTTTATTTGTTGATAAATGAGCATGGTGAGTCGAATTGCAACGAGAAATACGCTAGGAATGCCGAAAGATTGTTTGGCGTTGTAACTCGATTGATCAAAATTATACCCGGGGCGTAGCGCAGCCTGGTAGCGCACTTGCATGGGGTGCAAGGGGTCGCAGGTTCAAATCCTGCCGTCCCGATCAATAAAATCAATGTGGTGGGATCGCCCCAAAGCTACTGGATACAGCAATTTCCGGCGAATCAAATAGAACCACAAATATCAGTTAACTATCTGCCAAAATGGTTTTTTTGCGAGACCCAGCACCTTTGATCTCTCATTACTCATTTATTTGTTTATTTTGAGGGTGAAGTACCCCACTCAGTCGGAAAGCTGAAGTTATCTTGCGCATTTGAATGGATGCAAAGGATAACCTTACCTCGCCTTTCTGCCAATAAATAAAAGAGTTCTTTATGCTGATCAAGACACTCAATTAAGAGGTATCGGCTAGGATTAGGCGCAGCCACTTTTGTAAAACCAGCAAATTAAAATAACTCCGTAGTGTTTTCACAGATAACGGTTGCTCCCACATTTTTTACACGCCTGATTATCCGTTAACTCCACCAGGGGGTCGAGTTAAATGGCTAAAGACTTAAAGATTGTTGTTCGTCACGAACTTCTTTATCCTTCGTGAAAATTGTCATGGCCTTGGGGTTTATTTTTTTGTAAATAATGATACATTCTTGGTATGAATAAAAAGCTTTTAGAAATATTGGCTTGCCCTCTCTGTAAGGGCAAGTTGCACTATGATGATGGCAAGCAGGAATTGATTTGTTCATTCGATAAGCTCGCTTATCCTATTCGAGATGAAATTCCTATTATGCTACCAGAAGAAGCACGTTCCATTCATCAGAAAGAATATTGAGGGTTTTCTCATGACGGTAGAGTTTCGGGTAGTTATTCCAGCTCGTTATGATTCAAAGAGACTGCCAGGTAAGCCGCTATTAGATATTGCAGGTAAACCCATGCTCCAGCATGTGTACGAGCGTGCTGTCGAAAGTGGGGCGGACAGTGTTGTCATTGCAACAGATGATACACGTATTGCTGAAGCAGCTCAGAAGTTTAGTGCTCCTTATTGCATGACGAGCAGTGAGCATCGGACAGGCACTGATCGCGTTGCTGAAGCTTGCACAGCGCTTGAATACGAAGAGGATGAGATTGTTATCTGTTTGCAGTGTGATGAGCCTCTTATCCCTCCAGACATTATTAAAAAACTTGCTCGTGATTTAGAGGGGCAAGATACTGTTAAGGTAGCTTCTGTTTGTGAGCCCATCACTTCCATTGATGATATTTTTGATCCTAATATCGTTAAGGTTGTTCTTAATCATCGAAATTTTGCTCTCTATTTCTCTCGTGCGCCGATACCTTGGCAGCGAGGTGCTTTTGATCGTCAAGATCCTTCTAAGATTGAGTTGAACGGTAATTATTTCCGTCATATTGGCTTATATGCTTATCGAGTTGGTTTTTTAAACAGTTATATTGATTGGTCTGATGCACCGATTGAGAATATAGAAAGTTTAGAGCAACTTCGGATTTTGTGGCATGGCGGTAGAATTAGGATGTTTCTTGCCAAAAAAAGCGTGCCCCATTCTGTTGATACTGAACAAGATCTAGAAAAAGTACGTGGGTATTTTGCTAAGAAAAAATAAACAAGAGTATTGGCTAGACTCTTAGTTGTCTTGCAGCATTAAGTATCTATTAAATGTTGGCGGCTCGAGTAAATCCAGAGAGCTTCCTCCCCCCTGGGACCCTTCATACAACTGCGCAATTGTATGTGATGCTTTCGAGCATAAGATTGTTGTTAAGAAGCAAATCGTCCGGCATATTTTTGCGCCAGTGAAAGGTAAATTTGATTCACATTCTGCTATCTATACTTAAGTTCACTGACTTGTTCCTGTCTTGTGCTTTCGTTTTTTAGGTTCTATGAATACTGGAGTGGGTAATTTAGTTCTGTCATTGGTCAGTTTGCTTCATTAAATTCAACGGACCAATGACAGAGAGTTTGCTGCACTCTTCAGGAACGTGCACGAACAAACTATCCATTCAATTCTTCATAGAGCCGGTTTATATTTCTCCGAATACGCATGGGTAACTTTAGATTTTTTTCGGTCATCTTTGTAAAGCAAAGAGTTCTTTTTGAATCAGCCTAATGAAATCTGTATTAAAGAATGAGAAAATCATTGAATTTTAGTGATATTAAGAGATCAGCAACAGATGAAAAACAATTTGAATATTCTTTTTTTATTTTCAGAATGGGAATTGATTTCCCATGTTATCAGAAATACTCGGAATGGGAAAATTTTCTGTTTTTCGCTAAAAACTCAATAAGAAGATAAAGATTAAAAATAAGTTTCCCTTAGGCCATTAATGGTTGTTGCTCATTATTTTTAATAACGTCTAGGATAGAATGTTTTAAGACAGATTATCTCATAATGAGGAAAATATCTTTTTCACCTCAAAATGAATTTCCATCTGAGATTATTAGCTGTGAAGAGTATTAAAAAAAAATTAATTATTTATAGTAAAATTAAAATGAGTTTATTTTATTTCTCTTGTTGACTTCGAATAAACTCGATGAAAAAATAATCGCTCTCAAAGAAGAAATGTTTTCATGCATGGGATTATGGGTTGATAAGGAGGTATGTGTAATGGGCGATGGTAATAATTCCTACACAATAGCTACCACAGAACAAATCTTAACACTTATTAAAATATCTTCTTCTCTAAAAGAAGAAATAGATAGTAACAAGTTCTTAAAAATCAGGAAGGAGAACATCAAGAATCTCAGCCTTCTGCTTAAAAAAATGATTGAATTACTTAATCAATTTTATTACCGTAAAGAAGATCTTCCTACAGACAGTTTGCCGTCTCTTAAGTCGACTATTGTGTTTCTTTTGGAGCAAAATAAGAGCAAGGAAAGAAGTGCTGAAGCTGCCATAACTAAAATAAAAAAGAAGTTTGACTCTCTTTTAGCTGGTATTATTAATTCAGACATGAACAATGTGATTGAGGGGTTAAAAGAAAAAAAAGCAAGAGAGGAGTTAAAAGAGAAAAAGAGGAATAAAAAAACAAACTACATTTTTGATCAAGAGATACTTAATAAATATTTTGATTTTCTTGGCGAACAGAAACCATCGATTTCTTTCAGTGAGGCTTGGAAGCTGAATATTGTTTCTGTTTCACCATTTGATAAATTGGTTGTTTCAGGCTTGGCGAGCAGTAGTATTGTTTCTTATTTATTTTGTGTCGGTTTGATTGTTTTTTCTGCTAAGACATTCGGAGTTGGACTGTTAGCAGTGTGCGCTATATGGATGGTGTATAAATTTATAAGGTATCCACTAAAGAAAAAACTTGCAGGCGCAGTCAATTATTTATTTTCAAAAGAGTTGGATTGGGGGTCAACACCACGGTTGAGGAGAAGAAGACAGGAGCTTGAAAATTATCATAATGAAGAGTCTAAACTTAATTTTCTTAATACGATAGGAAGCATAGCAGGGAAAGAAGTTAAAATCCTTGAAGAAGAAAACGAGAAATTACGGAAGAATTTCCTGAGTGTTAATGATAAGAAAGGTCATTATGTGATGGCCACATCAGAACAATTGACAAGGTTTTCTACACAAATAAATCTTCTAAAACCCAGTATAATCAACGAGAAATTAATTTCTCATCCTAATCGCCCAGTGCAAATTAACCTATCCGTTATATTGCTTTTATTTCAAGTGATTGTCGATCTTCTTAATAAGATTTACACTAGTGAGAAGGAATTTAAAATAGCAGCAGAGAAATTGTTTGGCACAGTCTCTAATGAAAAGAAAAAAAAAGTTAAAGAAGAGGTGAAAGAAGTTGGCTTAGTTAAAGAATTAATAGAAAGATTATCATTACTAAATGATTGTATGTCTAATAGACTAAATATTAAGAATGAAATTAGAAACATTGAAGATTTCCTTAAGCAAATTAAATACCCAGTCACGAAAAAAGTTGAGTCGTTACTTAATAACAATAATGTTAATTATGATCACTTGAGGCTTCCAGAAGAAGAGGAGACTCTATCTCCGGACGGGTATGACCTCAAATTGATGTCAGAATTACCTAAAAATAATGATCAGAAAGATGAGAAAGGAAAGATTTATTTAAGCCAAGATGGTACGTATGTTGGGCGTAATTTTGAAGGAAAAATATTTGAAGGAAAAATATTTAACATAGATTGGGGAGATTTAGATGAAGAAATAGAAAAACCTGAATTCAAGGAAAAAATATTAGAGGCTACATCAAAAGCAGGTCACACCCCTCCGGACCTGAATAAAGTTCGTGAAGGGTTGCGGGAAAAAGAGCCCTCAGTTTCTTTTTCTTATGCTTGGAAGGCAAATGTTAAAAACATTTCAAAGTTAGATGTGCTAGCAGGTACTAGCATTGCAGGAGTGGCGGCTTATATTCTTTATGCTAGTTTGTTGGCGGTTTTAACAATTAAAACTTGTGGCGTTGGGGTACTAGTTGTCTGGGGGCTCTATAAGCTAACCAAATACCCTGTTAAGCGGTGGGTTGCTAAGTTAGCGAATAAGGCTACAGGAAGGGAGTTTGATTGGGGAGCAACTCCCAGTCTAAAGTGCAAGCGAAGATTAATTAAAGATCAATATGATAAAAAAATGAAACTAGCAAGCACCACCGTGAAAAATTTGGAACTCACAGCGGAGAGTCAGTTCCTCAAAGCGGAAAATTACCTGCTGAAAGAGCGCCTTAAAGCGGAAAATTACCTGCTGAAAGAGCGCCGTTATAGGAGGAAAGGTCCTGTTCCTCCTCCCCGAAGGAAAGGAAAAGAAAGAGACATCCACAAGCAGTTCCCCCCCACCTGTCCCTTAACTTAGACGATAAGTGCCTCGCTTCCTTTTTAGGAAGGTCCATTTTCTTGACTTTTCAGAATTTTTTAATTTAAATGCGCTTACCAAACGATTATTGGTTAGTTGCTTTCATTTTAACTGGGGCCTAGAATGTTGGGTAAATGATTGCCAATTTGCGATGGGCAGTGGGGCCCCTAATTTATTGTTTATTTCAACTCAAATTCTGAGGTTGTAGTTCAACTTCGGAACTGAGTTCAAGTGAAATGGGTGATACTGAATTGATTAAATAGTAATATGATTCCTAAGACTAAAACCACGCTCACTGTTTTTGCTCTTGCCATGTTGATTACGGTTTCTATTGATAGTATCCGTAACCTTCCAGCAACAGCGCTGTTTGGGAATGCGCTTATTTTCTTTTTTATTGCTGCTGCTATTGGTTTTTTGATTCCGACGGCCTTGGTATCAGCAGAGTTATCTTCAACTTGGATAAATGAGGGAGGTATTTATCATTGGGTGCGAATGGCATTTGGGGAAAAAGTGGCTTTTTTAGCCGTTTGGTTACAATGGGTCAATACTATGGTTTGGTATCCGACTATTCTCTCCTTTATTGCTGGGACAGCGTCTTTTCTATTTGATCCTGAGTTAGCTCAAAACAAAGTTTACTTGGTCAGTATTATTCTTTCTTTGTTTTGGTTGTTAACAATTCTTAATTTAAAAGGCTTAAAAACTTCTGCTAGGTTTGCGAGTTTTTGCGCTGTTGTCGGTATGCTTATGCCCATGGGGGTCATTATTCTCTTATTTTTGCTGTGGTTGCTTGGAGGAAAACCATTACAACTCCATATCACGGTTCATAATTTTTTACCTCATTTTAACCAGATGGAAAGTTGGATATCAATTACAGCAATTGTGACCTCTTTTTTAGGAATGGAATTAGCTACAGTTCATATTAGAAGTATTAAAGGTGCCCAACGTAAGTTTCCCAGAGCTTTATTTATATCGGTTATTATCATTGCAACGACTATGATTATGGGTTCTTTAGCGATCGCTTTTGTCTTACCGCCAAAGCAAATTAATCTTGTGAAAGGCGTTATGCAGATTTTTGTTAATTTTTTTAGAGCGTATCATTTATCTTTTATGATTCCAGTGAGTGTTGTAATGCTGTTGTTAGGTAGTATTGGTGGTATGATCAACTGGATGATTTCTCCTGTAAAAGGTTTAATGCAAGCGGCTGAACGCGGTTATCTTCCTAGGTATTTTCAAAAAGAAAACAAGCATGGGGTTCCAGGTCATTTATTGATCATTCAGGCTTTCTTGGTCAGTCTTATTTGTATGGTTTTTTTGTTAATGCCAACTGTAAACAGTTCTTATTGGTTGTTAACGGATTTAAGTACTGAACTTTATATGCTGATGTATATTTTAATGTTTTTCTCTGCCTTGGTCATTCACTATAAATTTAGGGATCATGTTAAGTTATTTGTAATTCCGGGTGGTACTTGCGGTAAATGGCTGACCTGTGTGGCCGGTATCTTGGCTTGTTGTATTACTTTTGTTGTTGGCTTTTTTCCGCCAGAAGGAATTGAGGTCGGGGGCTCTATTCAGTATAGCCTATTATTTACGGCTGGTATTTTCATCATGTTGTTACCAATCCTGTTCTTTTATGGTTATCGGAAGCTCAAAGATCTTTAAACCTAAATTTCGCAGTTGAAGCCAACGATGGAATTTAGCTTCAAGTAGGGTAGGAGATAGGCTCTTAAATCCTAGTCTTTTTCATTTATGAGGGAGTAATGATTTAGTAATGGAAGATTTTTTTCAAATTGAAGATTCTTTTTCTAACGAAGAACGTCAATTACGTGATATGGTTCGTTCTTGGTCTGAACAGCATGTGGCTCCAATTATTACAGAAGCTTTTGAAGAAGCTCGGTTTCCTGAGCATTTGATTTTGCCGTTGGCTCAACTGGGCTTGTTTGGCATGACATTGACTAAAAAATACGGAGGTAGCGAAGCTTCTTATATTGCTTATGGTTTAGTTTGTCAGGAGTTGGAACGTGTGGACAGTGCCTTAAGGAGTTTTCTATCAGTTCAAAGTGCACTTTGCATGTTTGCTATTGACCAATTTGGTGACTCATCACAGAAGGCTAATTTTTTACCTAATATGGCGAAAGGAAAAGAGATTGGCTGTTTTGGTTTGACTGAAGCAGGGAGTGGTTCTGACCCTGCCAGCCTACAAACAAAAGCGACTAAGGTAAAAGGGGGGTGGCAATTAGAAGGAAGCAAACTATGGATTACAAATGCATGCTTGGCAGACATTGCTATTGTTTGGGCAAAAACGTCCAAGGGCATTCGTGGTTTTATTGTTGAGATGAGTTTTGAGGGCGTTTCGCGAAAAAAACTGCACCATAAATTTTCAATGCGGGCCTCTGATACGGGAGAGTTGACTTTCTCTCAATGTTTTGTGCCCGATTCACATTATTTAGAAGCGACAGAGTGTGGCATAAAGGCGGCGTTAACTTGTTTGACACAAGCACGTTATGGGATTGCTTGGGGTGCAGTCGGTGCAGCAGAAGCTTGTTTTGATTTGACTAAAGAGTATGTACTCGAGCGTCGGCAGTTCGGCAAACCATTAGCAGCATCACAGCTAGTACAGAGGGAGTTAGCAGAGATGTTAACA
>Ga0075318_1000059_pt1 | contig 10118 bp, 7 predicted proteins | sample MayberryNE_TuleB_2_FD_120050 | JGI IMG/M metagenome (GOLD analysis project Ga0075318, IMG submission 120050) | Natural and restored wetland microbial communities from the San Francisco Bay, California, USA, that impact long-term carbon... | ecosystem: Environmental > Terrestrial > Soil > Wetlands...
GATCGGGGGGTAAGCCTTGACCCGCCTGCGCTCACGATGTCCCCCGCCGTTTCTTCGAGAGAGTCGACCTGGACCGTCAGGATCACCCCTTCGGTGATCATATCGTTCTTCCTTGCGAAAGCCCCGTTTATGCCGGGCTCCTTGTCCGGGCCGGTAGTGACGAGCCAGTAATCGATGGGACCATCCCATTTCATGATATCCCAGGAGAAGACTTTCCGGTAAAATTCCGATACTTTTTCCGGATCCCTGACCGGAATTTCAAAATGAATTACCCGCGGCATAAGAACACCTGACGGGAGATATTCTTCAGTCTATAATAATATTTCCAATAACGCCGGGGGGAGGTTTTTTACGACCGGCGGGTATTTCCCGGCAAGCCAGGAAGAACGCCATTCAGGATGATGAGGATAACCTCTGAGGGTTTCGTCAGGCCGGGGCTATATTTTTGCAATTATGTAAGAAACGTCATTTCCGGTCAGAATATCCACGGAATTTTCGTGGGGATGTAGCCCGCCCCTAACAATAGTTCAAAACGTGAGATTCGGCCGTAAGAAATATCCCGGAACCCTGCAGGAAGGTGTCATTCAGCCGGTAAGGATAGATCCTACCTTGGGGGAGAGGTCCCCGGGGGAGGTGCTACAGGAGACTTCGAATGAAATCCCCGCTGTTTTTGAACCCTCTCATCCTGGCAAGGTTCCGGATCTCCTTCTCCACCCCGCTTCCATACTGCATGGCCTTCTTCTCGTACCATGCGATCTCCGGGGGTATGAACATGGCCGCCACCTCCCGGAGCGCCCGTTTCCTGACGCCGCCGGTGACTCTTCCCCTTCCGGGCAGCTTCATTGCGGCGTTCACCACCCGGAGGTCGAGATAGGGCTGGGAGAGATAACCCCCGTGCAGGCCGGCCACCGACTGGTCCCGTGCTCCCTGGAGGGAAAGACTCTCGAAATCTTTCTCAAGTTGCAAATCAAGGTTCTCTACGTTGAGGTAGCGGGCATACCCGCCAAACAGTTCGTCGGCCCCCTGCCCGGTGAGGATCCGGGTATGGCCGAGCTCTTTCGCGGCCCTGGCGATGAAGAACTGGGTCGCCGCGATGGCCACGTCGACCGGACCTTTTACAGGGATTATGGGGAGGACCGTATGCAGGGCCTCCTCGATCTCGTCGACAGGGATCACTGCCGCGGAACATTCCAGTCCCAGCACGCGTGCTGCATTCACCCCCCGGACGATATCATGGGATGCGGCGGTCCCCACCACAAGGCAGGGCCGCCGGGCGAGTGCTGCCACCAGGGAGGAATCGACACCGCCGGAGAGTGCACAGACTCCTTCGTCCGACCTGAGCGAGACTGCCTGCACGATCGCATCATCCAGGGAGAGGCCAGGCACGGAGGGGACTATCCGGGTGTCCTTTCCGCGACACCTGAAGGTGCCGGGAGGGATGGGCCCGGGGATTATCCCCAGGTGGTCCCGGCCCATGCAGTCACCGGACGAGAAGAAGAATTCCCCGCCGAAGTGGGATACCCGGGAAGGCTGTGTCGAAAGTATGGCGGAGACTTCCTCTCCGGAGAGTGTTCTCCCGTCCTCCTCGATCCATCCCCGGATTTGCAGTGACATGGTCCCGTATCCCGTTTGTTGGATGAATTTGGTGCTTATCGGGCATCAGGGTATTGTTGCTCAAGAGCCGCGGTAAAGGAAATCACGGGAATATTTCCCTGTGACCCCATTGTACTCCGAAGTAACGTACGGGAATACCATACCGATGTCTCCCGGAACAGGTATCCGGGATTCGTTGTGTCACCGGAAGAACATCGCTAATTTTATTTCGGTTCCCTGAACCGGACAAGGTCTGCGATGCAGTGGTTGTAGGGTGTGGGGAGGGAATGGCGTTCCCCCAGCCTGGCCACATACCCGTTGAGCAATTCGATCTCGGTCCGTTTCCCCTCGCGAAGGTCGTAGTACATGGAGGTGTAGACCGGGGCGAAATCGGGGATCTGCACGGTGTAGAGATAATTCAGGTACTCTCCCGCGGTGGTCCAGGCAAGGTGGACCTTCTCGGTATCCAAGACCATGAATGTCTCCTCGATCAGTGCGGTCACTATCCTCCGCAGGTATGCATCCTGCACGGTCCCCACCGGTACGCCGAGGAGCGCGGTGAGAGGGTTTACCGCGATGTTCAGCAGTGCCTTGGTCCACTTTCCGGCACGGATATCGGGGGACGCCTCGACCGGCACCCCCGCCGATCTCACCAGGCAGATCAAACTGTCCAGCATCTCGCTCTTCTCTCCGGCGGAGGACCAGAGGCCGAGCGTCATCGGGCCGCTCTCCCGAAGCACCTTTACCGCTCCCGGCCCATCTATCGCAAAATTGGTGGTGATGGTCCCCCCGATAACAGTGGAGGTGAACGAGGCGATGATCTCCTCGTTTCCGATCCCGTTCTGGAGGCTTATCACCGGCCGGTCCCGTATCACCGCGGCGTACTCTTCGCAGATGGCGAGGGTGTCGGTCCCTTTCGCAGTTATAAAAACATAGTCCGGGGAGCCCGGGGCCTCGGCAGGTCCGGGAATGCAGGAGATACTGTCGACCGTCTTCTCTCCCCATATCCCTTTCATGCCCAGTCCCTGCTGCCTGATCGCCCCGGCATGCCAGGGTCTGCAGGCCGCGTAGACCGAGGCGACATCAGCAAGCTTTCCTGCAAGGGAGAGTCCTACCGCACCGGCCCCGAGGATCAGGACCACGGAGCGTTCATTCTGCGTCATGGTCTGGTCACAGGTATTTGGAGCCTGTGAGGATAATCGTCTCGGAATGCAACGGGAGAGATCCCTGGCTTCAGCGGTCATATCCGTAAAAAAAATGGAAACCATATCTTCTGATAAGTTCAAGAACGGGGATCTGGATATTTTCAACGCCCCGTATCCGCTGGATATTTAAGAGCCCCGCTCCCTTTTTCATTCATGTCAGAATCGGGAGAGATTACCCTGGTGGAGGTACCCCCGCTCCTTGTGGCGGGGATCCGGCGGAAAGGGTCCTACGAAAAGATACCCCTGATGATCGGGGAACTTGCAGAATTCATAGTCAGGAAGGAGATCGGGCCTGCAGGGCCGCCAATCTTCCTTTTGCACGAAAAGTCAGCGGAGGAAGCGTCCCGGGCCAACGCGTCAGGCGATGCTGATTTAGAGGTGGCATTCCCGGTGACCAGCCGGACCCGCACCGAGGGGAATATCTCCACCTACGAACTTCCTGGTGGGATGATGGCCCGGGTGCGTCATAAAGGACCCTACCAGGAGTGTGCAATCACATACGGAAAGCTCTTTGCATGGCTGGAATCCGAAGGGAAAAAGATCACCGGCCCGGTACGGGAGATCTACCTTAACGACCCCTGTGAGGTTACTCCTGACGAGATCCTCACCGAGATCCTGGCACCGGTGGAATGAGGGGGTTATCCCGGGTTGAAACCGACAGATCTGGTAGAACACTGAAATTGCGGCATCCCTGTTTCCCCGACCACGATTATGCTCCCCCCCCATGGAAACCAATACCTTTTTTGTACTATCAACCCGACACTCCGGTATGAAAATCTTTTTTACATTATTCATCGGCCTCATCTGCCTCCTTCTCTGTGCAGGGTGCACAGCACCCGCACCAGGGAACAGCACGGGTGCGGTCACCCCCACGGCAACGGCCACTCCCGTTCCGGGGACACTCCCGCTGGCAATCACGGGGACTGGCACCATGGAAAAGAACATCACCCTTCCGGCCAGCCAGTTGTTCGTTATCAGGATGGACTGCCCCGGCGATGATTTCGTCCCATTTTTCGCTGATATCACCAGTGCGGACCTGTACCAGGTCCTGACCCGCAGCACAGGATCGTATAATTCCAGCCAGGCGTTCTCCACCGTCAATGCAGGAGTGTATACCCTGCGGGTCGTCGGATTCGGGGACTGGACAGCCACAATCGATCACCCGGATAAGGACGCCACTGCTTCCCTTCCCCGGGCTATGAACGGTATGGGGGATACCACCACGTCATTGATTCAGCTGCAGCAAGGGAATCATACCCTGAAGTATAATGTCGTGGCCCCGGAAGGATTAGGAATGAGTTTCTACAACGAGAGCGGCACACTGATCTTCGATCCGACAGGAGAACGGCTCGAAGGGCTCTTTATCGACGACCCCTGCGCACCGGGTATGGGAACAAAAGAGGTCTTTATTCCCGCAACGGGATATTATCTCATCGATATCGGGACCAATGGGTTCTGGGATCTCACCCTTGAATGAGCCCGGGGCTTCGCGATCCTTGAGGATCATAACCAAAACCCGAATTCTTTTTTTGAGTCCGGAGGTCTCCCGGATTTCAGGTTCACAGTTCTGGCAGGCTCTTCATTCTGCTGGTCCGGATTGGTTGTAGGGGTACCGGTTCCTGCGGAATGACCGGGCATGCGATTTGAAGGTCATTCTACAGATTGCGTTGTATGGATACCGATTCCGTAACAATAGTTCCAGCCTGCAGAGGCAATAGCACCGGAATTATTGGTCAGGTTGAAACGAGTTATCTGATCTCTCCCGAATCGGCAGCAAGTTGGATCGGGAAATAATACCAATTCCGAGTGGGAACAATTGTTTCTCGTTACCGGGTGGAGGCCCTCACAATCAGGATGATCTACCGTCAGGCACGAATGATGGAAACGAAAAAAGAAAATTCAGGATTTCAGAATTTTTTCCTGGAGATGCAGAGGGCTACTGCCGCTCCCGCCAGGGAAAGAACCGCGATCCCTGCTCCGAGCGGTGCCTTGGTGGTGGGGGTCGGCACCGGGTTGAGGGTTGCATACAGGTCCACAGTCTCTCCTTTACCCGGGTACTGGGTGATGGTCCCGGTATAGGGTTGGTATCCTTCCTTGGTCACGGTGAAGGTCCGGAAAGGTGTCCCGGTTACGTAGACCTGAACTGTGAGGGTCCCCTGGCTGATAGTGCCTTCCACGGTGTTGTCCAGCATCACTGTCGCGCCGTCAACATTGCTGTGTACCACGAACCAGCCAATGTCCCCGCCGATGAGGGTGGGTTCCGTGGTTGCTACCGGGTTGATGGTGGCATACAGGTCGAAGACCTCGCCTTTTGCAGGTACTCCCTGGACATCACCGGTGTAGGTGGTGTAGCCTTCCTTGCTCACGGAATAAGTCGTATACGGGGTGCCGGTAGAATACACAGGGACGTAGAGCTCACCGTTCATGGTGTCGCCCATGTAGTTCCCATCGAAGTAGACCTGGGCACCATCGACGTTGCAGTGGACCAGGTACCATCCCTGGTCTCCGCCGATCGGGGGCTGGGCAAGTGCGGGAGCGGTACAGAATACAAGAAGCAGCACTGCCAGGAGGGCCCCTGCAGCGAATGAACCGAATCTCTTTGACTCTGGAGTCATGGAAGAACGTACCCATGCATGCTTATAAATATGTTTGGAATTTTTTGCATTCGTGACTTCCCCGATAACGTACACAATCCGGAAATTTCCGGTCTTGAACGAACTTTCTGACTAATTCCTGCCAATTTCTTATGTTTTGCGAATACCTGAGGAGAGAACCCAAAGACACGGGACTAGGTTCTTTTCGGTTGCTCAAGCGGCAGGAATAATTACAAGGCCGATCCAGGGATTGATTCCGGGAATCCATGACAGAGTGCAGTCTAGTATACTCTTGTTCTTTGATTCGTAATCTGCAAATCGCACATCCATTACCGGCCGGATTATTTGAACGGGCAGATCCCCCGACGTTTCTCCCCTGAAGAGAGCATGCAAGCGACGATCTTATGGATGCCGCGGGGAGAATAGTTAGGAACCTTTTCAGGAGCGAGGGTAGCTAAACCAGGCCAAAAGCAGCGGACTTAAGGCATCCTCCCATTTATCGGCACCGGATCTAATTTCAGGAAAAATGAAAATTTGAAAAATAGTGTCGACGCAATTAAGTTTTAGTAGGCAGATAATTACTGAATTCACTTCTGCGCGAGGGTATCTAAGCCAGGCCAAAGGAGTCGGACTTAAGATCCGATCTCGAAGGAGTTCATGGGTTCGAATCCCATCCCTCGCATTACAGTTTTTTAAGAATAGTGTAGGCAGCTAAAAATTATTTATGTAATTATATACTAATTTTACCCATTAATATGGACGATTAAGAAAAAATGGAATACAAACACTGACTTACATTTTATTTATTGTTCTAATCTTATTGCCGGTTAGAATATTGATAGGAAAATCTCTCCTTGGGAAGGATTTCTGTAATTACTTTTCTTTATATTTTATCCCGAACCAGGTGGCAACAGCAGTTACGACTACTATAAGAATTGTTATGGTCGGTTGGCTTGCTGGGTGAGCTACCTCACTAATGATTATCACCAGACCTTCAACTACTACAGCGAGGGTAGCTAATGTTGCTGTTGATAAGCCGTATATTTTTTTTGCCATAACTACTACTCAATTATGATTAACATAATAATTTCCTTCGTCTTACCAAAAATCAACCAAGAAATGAATTTTAGCATATTGGGGTAATTAGTATATAATTACCTAAATTTTTTTGATCATTTATAGGGTCAATCAGGGTTACACAAGGTCATTCTAATTTGTTCAAGTTTTCCCAAGATTAACACAAGCAAGCGAATGACGCCACTGAACGCAGTGAGGGCGTCGCCGGAGGAGAACCTAATCCCAATCTGACGCCCCCCCCACCATGTTCGTTCCGGTCGCCGGTCCGCTCCTCCTGGTTTCCGGTGCTCCCTTCTCCCTGGGATGTTGAAAGGTTCGGCCCAAAAAGGAAGAACCCCGTGGGGTGAAAGGGGAATAAGCACATTAACCATCGCCGCTCCTGAGGCAACCGCGAGCTCGATGGACAAGGGAACATATATTCACTTTCCTCGCACCACAGTGGATAAAGTCAGACAACGATAGGAGGTAACGCTATGACTGACAACAGCAAACCGCCGTTCATGGGCGGGGAAAACAAACAGGCAACCGGCAGAGGCAGGTCGAACCAGGACTGGTGGCCGAACCAGTTGAACATCAGGATTCTTCACCAGCATTCACCGCGGTCTAATCCCATGGGAAAAGACTTCAACTACGCCGAAGAGTTCAAAAATCTTGATTTTGCGGCTTTGAAAAAGGATCTGCGGTCGCTGATGACCGATTCACAGGACTGGTGGCCCGCGGACTTCGGCCACTACGGGCCTCTGTTCATTCGCATGGCGTGGCACAGTGCCGGCACCTACCGCACGGGCGATGGTCGCGGCGGCGCCGGTGCAGCCCAGCAACGCTTCCCGCCACTCAACAGCTGGCCCGACAACGCGAACCTCGACAAGGCGCGGCGGCTGCTCTGGCCGATCAAGCAGAAATATGGCCGGAAAATATCATGGGCCGACCTCATGGTCCTAGCGGGAAACGTTGCCCTGGAGTCGATGGGCTTTAAGACCTTCGGCTTTGGCGGCGGTCGCAGGGATGCCTGGGAGCCGGAAGAAGACGTGTACTGGGGTTCTGAGAACAAGTGGCTCGATGACAAACGCTACTCCGGGGACCGGGACCTTGAGAATCCTCTCGCTGCCGTGCAGATGGGGCTGATCTATGTCAATCCGGAAGGTCCGGACGGCAACCCCGATCCGGTCGCGGCGGTCAGGGATATCCGCGAGACCTTCGCCCGCATGGCCATGAACGATGAAGAGACCGTCGCGCTCATCGCCGGCGGTCATAGTTTCGGTAAAACCCACGGTGCCGGCCCTGCGACCAATGTGGGGCCGGAGCCCGAAGCAGCCGGCATCGAGGAGCAGGGCCTGGGCTGGAAGAGCAGCTTTGGCACCGGTAAGGGCGGCGATACGATCACCAGCGGCCTGGAGGTCACCTGGACCAACACGCCGACGAAATGGAGCAGCAACTTCTTCCGGATCCTGTTCGGCTACGAATGGGAACTGACGGAGAGCCCCGCCGGAGCGCATCAGTGGCGGCCGAAGGGTGGCGCCGGCGTCGGCATGATTCCGGATGCCCACGACCCGTCGAAGCGGCACCCGCCATCCATGATGACCACTGACCTTTCCCTGAGGTTCGACCCCGACTACGAAAAGATCTCCCGGCGCTTCATGGACCATCCGGATGAATTCGCAGACGCGTTCGCCCGGGCGTGGTTCAAGCTGACGCACCGTGACATGGGTCCGCGTACACGCTATCTCGGCCCGGAGGTTCCTGCTGAAGATCTCATCTGGCAGGACCCCATTCCCACGGTCGATCACACGCTGATTAATACGCAGGATGTTGCCTCCCTCAAGGCTAAGATCCTGGCTTCCGGGCTGTCGGTCTCTGAACTGGTGTCGACGGCCTGGGAGTCGGCGTCCACCTTCCGCGGCTCCGATAAGCGCGGCGGTGCGAACGGCGCACGCATTCGACTCGCGCCGCAGAAGGATTGGGCAGTCAACCAGCCGGCCCGGCTGGCGAAGGTGCTCAGGACCCTGAAGGGTATCCAGAGCGCGTTCAATGGCGCCGGCTCCGGCGGCAAGAAGGTCTCGATGGCCGACCTGATCGTTCTTGGCGGTTGTGCGGGAGTCGAGCAGGCGGCAAAGAATGCCGGTCACAATGTGATGGTTTCCTTCTCGCCGGGGCGCATGGATGCCTTGCAGGAGCAGACCGATGAGGCCTCCTTCGCCGTGCTCGAGCCGGTTGCGGATGGCTTCCGCAACTACCTCAAGGGCCACTACGACGTATCGGCCGAGGCGTTGCTGGTTGACAAGGCGCAATTGCTGACGCTGACCGCACCGGAGATGACGGTGCTCGTTGGCGGCATGCGTGTGCTGAACACCAATTTCGGACAGACCCGGCACGGCGTTTTTACCAGGAAGCCGGATACGCTCACGAACGACTTCTTCGTGAACCTGCTCGACATGGGCACGGAGTGGAAGGCGGTATCGGATGCCGGGGACGTGTTTGAAGGACGCGATCGCAAGACCGGCGAAGTCAGGTGGACCGGCACGCGTGTCGATCTCATCTTCGGTTCGAACTCACAGCTTCGTACCGTAGCAGAAGTCTATGCAAGCGCCGACGGGCAGGCGAAGTTTGTCCAGGACTTCGTGGCGGCCTGGACCAAGGTGATGAACCTTGATCGCTTCGACCTCGCCCGATCGTAGCATAAACGTCTTTAAAGTGTTCTGAATTGAAATAACACGAGGAAATGGCTCGCTGACGCTTTAGCTTCTGTACGAGGCGCCCGAAGGCGGTCAACAGACAAACCGGATTCCTGTGCCGCCTGCCGGGCCATTCTTCACAGCGGGCCTTTCTTGGAGCGGACTTTTTTTGGATCAAGTTTTCTGCAGAATATGGAAAAGAAGAAAAAAATGACCCCCGCCCAGGAGTTATACCGCCGACGTAGCGAAAAGGAGTGAGTCTCTTCCCTTTCTCGTCGTTTGCGACCTGTCTTTCAGGAGCGATTCGGGAGTGGTTGTTGCCCCGTCCTCCCGGACGAGATCTTCCCGGAAACGAAGCAGGGCCTGATCTCCTGAAGAGTCGATCGTGGAGGTGGCCGAAGATGCGACGGTATGCTGCATCACCGATTCACGGACATCGTTCCTGCCGGCCGGCATGAGGGAGGATAAATTACTGACCCGGTTCGCAGAAGAGTCCGGCAGGCCCCTGTTCACAAGGTTTGAAGAAGAAATCAGCAGGTCCCTGTTAAGACTCCTTTCCTCGCTGGCGGTCCGGAGCATTTTCTCGTGGAACGCCGGGTCCGTGCTCACGAGGGGGGAACTTTCTCCTCCACTCTTTTTGGTTTCATCCTGTGTCAGCCAGGCTTCGGGTATCGACAGGTTCTTCGGCTTCTTTCCCGACGCCGTTTCGGAGGGTCCCCCGTACCGGCCGAGATCGACGTAGTCCAAAGAATTATCCCAGTAGTAGGGTTTATCCGCCCACCCCGAATCCTTCTTCCAGAAAGGCATCGCGGCCCAGAGATCCGGCCAGACCAGGGAATAATACTCCTCGTTGGTCATGTCCGATCCCCATATCGTGCGGACCAGTGCTTCCTGGGTCTTGTTCATCGCCCGAGATGTATAGACGACTCCCAGCCTGGCGGGAACGGACTCGAGGCTTTTCTTTGTCTCTGGTGACA
>Ga0075318_1000060_pt1 | contig 10114 bp, 8 predicted proteins | sample MayberryNE_TuleB_2_FD_120050 | JGI IMG/M metagenome (GOLD analysis project Ga0075318, IMG submission 120050) | Natural and restored wetland microbial communities from the San Francisco Bay, California, USA, that impact long-term carbon... | ecosystem: Environmental > Terrestrial > Soil > Wetlands...
AAACACTATCATACTGGATAGGGCCAGCTGATGGATTTCCTGGATTTCCTGCGACATGATTCGTTTGAAAAATGTTACCAAACCCTGTAAACAAAGAAGTTCTGATTTTCTCACTGATGCCGTTGGGGAAAATTAAATTCAAACCTCCAAAAACTTGCACATTACCGCCAATTGCATTGCCAGGCTGATTCGGATTTTGGGGACCTAAAGTATTCGGCTCATAACCAGGCAAAGTTCCCAAACCACCACCAAAAAAGTTCATGAAAAAAGGCAATGAACCCGTATCACCATAACCATCCCCATACCCAAGTGTTGCATGCGGATGTATTATAAACCCTGAGCGCCTGATGGGAAAATACCATTCTCCAGAATAATTTAATTTATAATACGATAAACTAGAACTTAAGATTGGCACTGAAAAATTCAAATTAATTTCCTGAATATTACCACTCGTTGGAAAAATAGCTCTATCCAAGCTCGCATGGCTTAAGCCAATTGAACCAAAGAAATTGTTATAAGGAGACGGATGCTGCTGTAGAAATACAAAAGCTTCTGGAGAAACCATTGTCGGATTAATACTCCCAATAGAAACATGGTTGTATCCATAGCCAAATAACAGGTTATTAAATTCAGAAATTGGGAGAGAATAATTAATAACCCCTCCATAAGTGTCCATCGTATAAGCATCAAGATTTACTTTGTCTGGAGTAGTATGGGTATAGTACACATTAATCGAACGAGACATTCCATAGTTAGTATAAAAAGGATTAGCGTATGAAATAGAGTATTGAGAAACATAAGAACTACGTTGGAAGCCAACAGACAATAGTTTTCCTGAACCCATAAAGTTTGGTTCAGAAATGCTTGCTCCATACAAGAACCCATCAACGTCTGAATAGCCCCCTTGAATACTGGCCCGGCCGGCGTTCACTTCATCAACGTGATAATTCAAATCCAATTGATTCTCGCTACCTTCTACAGGCTCTGGTGTGACTTGAATATTCCTAAAATAAGGAAGGTTAGCAACTCGTCGACTAGACTCCTGAACTTTTTCGAGCGAATAAGAGCTCCCCTCTAATTGTCGCATTGAAAAACGAAAGGTTTCCTCAGTCGTATGTGAGTTTCCAGATAAATGAATGAAACGAACATAAAAGTGCTTTCCTGGAGTCACATTAATAGTCAAAAAGACAGTGTGATTTGTCCGGTCTAATTGCGGTTCTACCTGAATATTAGAAAATGCATATCCACGATCTGCTAGATACCTTGAGATCTCAGCATTAATCATCAGCAGCCTTCTACGAGAAAACTGCTGTCCTTTACGCAAAGTAATTAGCTTCTGCATCTTTCGATCTGTTGCATATTGCCCTATCAAACGATATCCACTAATAAAGTATTGAGGGCCTTCGTAAACATGAATGAGGATATCAGCATGTTTATGATCAGGTGAGATAGAAACTTTTTTCGAAAGAACTTTAAATTCTAAATAACCATGATTGTAATAAAAATTCCTCACTGCATTGAGATCAGCCTCAAGCTGAGCCAGTGAATAACGATCATGATGCGTAAGAAAAGTAAACACCCCTGGTGTTGTTAATGTCAATTGACTACGCAACTGATGGTTACTGAAGGCGTGATTACCATAAAACCGAATAGAATGAACTTTCGTAATAACTCCCTCAACAACCTTAAAATGAATGGCAACTGTATTATATGGTCCTTTTTTAACGGATACCGTAATTGACACATCATAGTACCCCATCTCGTGATAAGTATTTATTAAACCCTCTTTTAATTTTTTCACTTGGTCAGGTTGATAAATATCTCCTATTTCTATTTTTAGTTGCTTCATAATAGGTTTTAATTTTGAGGTCTTGACTTCCTTATTTCCACTAATTGTAAATGCCGTAATTGTGGAATACTCACGAACAACCACAATGAGCGTCTGTTTTTGACGAAACAAGCGAACATCACTAAAATAACCAGACTTAAAAATTGATTCGATCACCTGTGCACTCTGATCAGTATCAAAAGTTTGCCCAACCCGAACGGGAAGGTAGCTTAACACAGTACTGTCTGTCAGTCGTTGATTACCTTGAACTTCAATATGGCGCACAATAAATTGAGCCGCACCTGCGGATTGAAAAACAAATAACAAACTCACTATCAACAATAATCGGCTAAAATACTTCATAATCAATAAGGCTTCCCTGTGAATCTTTATTTTTATAAACCTAAAATCACTTGCTTAGGATCAATATTCCTAGAATCGGCGATTTTTAAGCAGAATGAGGCGAAATCCGACGAAAAAGAGAAGTTTATTTGGTGATAAGTAAGCATTTTAAATCGAATTCCAACGAAATTATGGTTACCTCGCAACATTCTAAGAATGTCGGCTAGGATATTTTTGATAAAAAAAAGCCTGCGCATAATCTCTCTCACTTAAAAGAGAACGCATTATACCTCAGCTTAAGAAAGGGGCCAAAATAAAAATAATCTGTGAAATAACATTGATATTCCTGGAATGTCAGCTACACCTTCCTGATTTCCATTATTTCCATAGCACAATGGCGCGCTTGTTGGTCAGAAAAAATAACCTCTTCAAGTGATAAAGCAGTGGTCACTGGCAATTGTGTCATGACTTCGGAAATGAGTGGGAAAATTTGATTGAATCGTATTTTTCCTGCTAAAAATGCGGCGACAGCAACTTCATTGGCTGCATTTAATAGAGTGGGAGCCGTACCCCCCACTCGCAAAGCTTCGTAAGCCAAATTCAGACAAGGATAGCGGCGAGAGTCTGGAGAATCAAATTCCATTTTTAAAAATTTAGTAAAATCCAAGGGCTTTACTCCAGACGCTATACGCTCTGGCCAAGCCATCGTAAAGGCAATAGGAATCCTCATATCAGGCGAAGAGATCTGCGCAGACACTGAGCCATCAATATAACGAACAAAAGCGTGCACTAAGCTTTGCGGGTGAATGACTACTTCAATTTGCTGCTCACCAATCCCAAATAGGTGGTAGGCCTCGATAACCTCCAATCCTTTATTCATCATCGTTGCCGAGTCAACAGAAATTTTAGCTCCCATTGACCAATTGGGATGAGCAACTGCTTCTCTAGGCGTGACTGCCCCAAGCTGATCTAAAGGCAAAACACGAAATGGCCCCCCTGAAGCAGTGAGCACAACAGAGTGCACATTAGCAGGAAGCACATGACCTGGAAGATAGCCCTTGGGGAGGCATTGCAATATCGCATTATGCTCACTGTCAATGGGAAGCAACGTGGTTTGATAAGTCTTCACTGCCGACATCACTAATTCGCCCGCCATGACCAATGCTTCTTTATTCGCTAACAATAACCGTTTGCCCGCCTGGATGGCCGCCATCGTTGGTAGTAACGCTGCTGCTCCCGTTATAGCAACTACCACCGTCTCAGTCTCACTGTCAGCAACGATCTCTTGTAATGCTTCCCCCCCTCTTTTCACTTGTGTTGCTAACGCAGCATGCTTTAGCCGCTCTGATAACAGGATCGCCGAATCATTCCCATCGACTAATACAGCGTACTTAGGTTTAAAGCGCTTACACTGCTGGAATAACATTTCCCCATTACAATAAGCACTTAATGCAAATACTGAAAATCGCTGTGGGTGAGCGGCTACGATATCGAGCACTTGCTGACCAATTGAACCTGTAGAACCTAGTAAAGTAATCGATTGCATTTATTTATGAGTAAACAAGATTAAAAATCCTAAAGAATAAATGACTATGCCCGCCGAGATACTGTCAATTCGATCAAGCATACCACCATGACCAGGAAATATTTGTCCGCTATGCTTAACACCTGACAAACGCTTAAGAAGACTCACTGTTAAATCGCCAATGACAGCAAAGAGAGAAACAAAGACTGCCAATAAAGAAAAACTCAAACGTTGATAAAACGTCATTGGAAAGAAAAAAGTAATACCAATACCCAGAACAGCAGCAAACACTAAGCCACCAACAAAACCTTCCCATGTTTTATTAGGACTGACTCGTGGTGCTAAAGCATGTCGACCTAACCACCGTCCTGAGAAATAAGCCGCCGTGTCTGCAGAAAAAATAATACTCAAGCCCAATAGCAATCGAATTGCACCAAATCGATCCGGAACTCCCAAGCGCAGATTGACCAGAGCAACCCAACAGACTGTAAGAATGAAGAATCCAAAGAAAGCTTGAACTTCAGAAAATTGGAAGCCTGCTGGTAATTGATTTCTTTCATATTGAATGACGGCTACTAAGGCCCATAACCATAAGACAATATCGAGAGCAAAAATAGGCAAAATAGGGAGTGATCTTATAAAATATAAACCTAATAACACAATGGCTGCATATAAAATGCGATAATTCTGAGCTTTCAATCCCATTAGCCCCGCCCATTCCCAAGCTGCAACCCCAATACAAGCAGCAATCAGCAAAAGAAAATAAAGCGCAGGCAAAGACCATATTGCCCAAAAGAGTAAGGGAATTAAAATAAGCGCAGTCAATAATCGATATCTAAGCACCCTATGCGCCCCCTATTAACCGACATTCCTAGGATGTCGCTTTTTAATCATAATTTCGTTGGAATTCGCCTCAAAATGCTCATTTATCATCAAATAAACTCCGCTTTTTCACCGAATTCCGTCTCATTCTGTTTAAAAATCGTCGATCCTAGAGTCGGTGTTAATAACATCCTTCCTAATTTGATCATTCGTCAAACCAAACCGACGTTCGCGTTGAGCATAGGCCTCTAAAGCCCGTTGGAAAACAGTGGGATCAAAGTCAGGCCAAAACTCTTTTGGAAAAAATAATTCTGTATAGGACAATTGCCATAACATAAAATTGCTAATCCTTAATTCACCACTTGTTCTAATGAATAAATCAGGCTCGGGTAAATCCGAAAGACACATGTGCTCAGAGAGCTGTTGCTCATTAATATCAAGAACCCTGATTTGTTGGTTATTTACTTTTCTAGCAATGGCTCGAGTTGCTTGGATAATATCCCACCGCCCACTGTAATTTGTTGCTAAGACCAAAGTCATTCCAGTATTGACTTGAGTCGTCTTTTCCGTTATCCGAATTTGTTCTAACAAACTCTCACCAAATTGGGAACGATCTCCAATAAGGCGGACTCGTATATTTTTTTCATGCAAAGCAATCGTGTTGTCTCTTAAAGATTCTAACAGCAAAGACAATAAAAATTGAACTTCATCGGAAGGCCGAAACTCATGGTTTTCGATACTAAGAGCAAACAAAGTCAGCACTTCAATCTTAGCATTAACAGCAAATTCAATAGTTCTTTTAACAGCATCAGTCCCTGCTCGATGTCCCTCATAACTAGGCAATCCTCTTTCTTTCGCCCAACGGCGATTACCATCCATTACGATAGCCACATGTCGGGGACCATTCATCTTTTTTATCACCGCTATACTTATACCGTCATTAAATCTTTTTCTTTTTGTTCAACTAATTGATCAACCAAAGCAATATACTTATCCGTTACTTTCTGCATTTCATTCTGTGCTCGAAAGTCTTCATCCTCACTCATTTTCTTTGCCTTTACTAAGTCTTTATAAGCTGCATTTGCCTCTCGCCTTGCTGTTCGAATCGAAACTTTTGCTTTCTCAGCTTCATCTTTTAGAAGTTTTACTAAATTTTTGCGACTTTCTTCTGTTAAAGAAGGAAAAGGAATACGAATCACATTTCCCGCAGTTGACGGATTCAAACCAAGCCCCGCCGCCACGATTGCTTTCTCAATTTTAGGGATCATCGCTTTTTCCCAAGGTGTTACCGCCAAAGTACGTGCATCCTCAACAGCAATATTAGCGACTTGCGGCAAAGGTGTTGGATTATTGTAATACTCCACACGTACTTGCTCTAACAGGCTAGGATGGGCACGACCCGTTCTCAGCTTCTTCATCGTCGTTTTTAACACCTCAATCCCTTTTTTCATTTGCTCTTCAGCCGTTTGAGTGATGTCGTTAATCATCTCCCCCTCCCATTAAAATCACCGATCCTAGGATGTTGCTTGAAAACATCTTAAAATCACAATAAAAACATCCTAGGAATCGCAGGCAGAGAACTTCGTTGAAAGTGAATGTTAATTTTCAACCAAAGTCCCTTCGTCTTCTCCCATGATGACCCGTAATAATGCGCCTTGTTTATTAATATTAAATATTCGCAATGGCATTTTATAATCACGACATTGGCAAAAAGCAGCTAAGTCCATGACCGCCAATTCTTTATTAAGCGCTTCTTCAAAGGTAATTTTCTTATAAAAAACGGCATTAGGATCCTTAGCAGGATCTGATGAATAGACACCGTCAACATGAGTTGCTTTCAGCACAACATCAACGCCAATCTCTAATCCGCGCAAGCTGGCTGCAGAATCTGTCGTTACTAAAGGATTTCCAGTCCCGGCAGCAAAGATCACAATGCGCCCCTGCTGAAGATGGTGAATTGCTTTGCGGCGGTGAAACTGGTCAGCGATCCCTGTCATTTCAATTGCAGACAGGATTCGCACTGGTAAGGCTGAGCGCTCAAAGGCATCACGCAACGCTAATGCATTCATTAACGTTGCTAACATTCCCATATAATCACCGGTAATGCGATCAATACCAACTTCAGAGAGTGCCGCTCCTCGAAAGAAGTTGCCGCCGCCAATCACTATCGCAATTTGAGTCCCTAAACGATAGACTTCTGAAACATCTGCCGTAATTCTAGTGAGCACCTCAGGATCAATGACATACTTACCCTGGTTCATTAATGCTTCACCACTAATTTTAAGTAAAATACGTCGATAAATAGGTTCTGAGTCACTCATCTTCATAAAAACTGACCCTTTTTCGTTTTTGCATTATGAGCAAGTTCACTGCTGACCTTTGATCTGAGCTTGCACCTCTTTTGCAAAGTCAACGATTTCTTTTTCCACTCCCTCACCAACTTCAAACCGAACAAAATCAAGCACATGAGCTCCGTGTGGATGCAAAAGTGACTTGATCGTTTTATCAGGATCCTTCACAAAGATCTGCTCTACCAGACAAATTTCTTTAATAAATTTAGCAATTCGTCCAGCGACCATTTTTTCAACAATCGCTTCAGGCTTACCACTTTCCTTTGCTTGAGCTAAGTAAATCTCACGTTCTTTTTCAATTAGCTGAGGCGAAACACGATCAGCATCTACTGCCTGTGGATTCATTGCTGCAACGTGCATGGCAATCTCCTTGGCAATATCAGGAACGGGTTGATCCAGTGATACCATCACTCCAATGCGAGAACCATGACAATAAGTACCAATGAGACCTGCAGAAGTTAAGCGTGCAACTCGGCGGAGTTGGATATTTTCTCCCACTTTGGCAATTAGAGCAGTCCGCTGAGCTTCTAAAGTTTGCTCCCCTGCTGTTGCAACATCTGGTAAATTTAATAACTTCTCAACCGTCTCTGCCTTACTCTCTAATCCACGCTGTGCCAAACGCTCTACGAAAAGACAAAAATTTTCATCTCGAGCAACAAAATCTGTTTCACAATTGACTTCAACCATGTAAGCCTGCTTAGAATCGGGACTGACAGCGATAAAAACCTTCCCTTCTCGAGCCGTTTGCCCTGCCCGTTTCGCTGCTTTAGCCTGCCCTCGTTTACGCATTAATTCAATGGCCGCTTCAATATCACCGTCCACTTCAACCAGAGCTTTTTTACACTCCATCATACCTGCACCAGTACGTTCACGCAGTGCTTTCACTAGAGATGCTTTAATAACCGTCATAACTACTTCTCTTCTTCCTCTTGTTGTTGAGTTCTAGTGGAATCGGACTGTGTTTTACCCACCTCATCGTGATCCGATGTTGTTTCTGCCGCTGAATCAGCCTTCTTCTCAGAAGGAGACTGCTCTGCTAATTTGTTTTGTTCAATTGGTTTTTTCGTAATGACTTTTTTTATCGTGACGGGTTTTGAAGTTTTTGCTTTTTCCTCTTTTTTCTGTTCCTCAGTAAGCCAGGTTCCACGCCCTTGAATAATAACTTCAGCAATCGCAGTGCAATACAAACGAATCGCACGAATCGCATCATCATTTCCAGGAATCATGTAATCGATATCATCGGGAGAGGAATTCGTATCAACAATACCGGCAACCGTAATCCCCAGTCTTTTAGCTTCTTGAACCGCAATCTTTTCATGGTTGACGTCAACCACAAAAAGAACATCCGGCAAACTTCCCATGTTTTTAATGCCATCCAAACAAGCAGCAAGCTTATCTCGCGCACGAATCATATTGAGCAACTCTTTTTTAGTCATCGTGCGAATGAGTTTCTGATCCTGCGTTTTCTCTTCTAGCTCTTTTAAGCGCTTTATAGATTGGCGAATCGTTTTATAGTTAGTGAGCATTCCACCCAACCATCGATAATCGACATAAGGCATGCCACAGCGAATGGCTTGTTCCTTAATCACTTCACGAGCTGAAAGTTTTGTGCCGACAAATAAAATCTTACCGCGCTCTTCAGCAACGTGTTCTATAAATTTAAGTAGTTTATTAAATCTTGGTAAGGTTTCTTCAAGATTGATAATATGAATTTTAGAACGAGCGGTGTAGATATAAGGCGCCATTTTTGGATTCCAGTATCGCGTTTGGTGCCCAAAATGGACTCCGGCCTCCAGCATCTGGCTCATCGTAATTGGTTTCATCAAGTCATCTCCAATGGGTTCGTACAATATCACTTACTCTAAGAGCCTGCTTGCAAAAAGAATCTGCAAACGAGCTCTAAAGATACAAGCCCGACAACGATAAAACGAGTTGCGGTCACATACCTCTGCAGGAATTGAATTTAATAGAGTCTCATCTCATTCAACTATTTCCCGATGGCTCAATCTCATTGCAGCAGTTCTAAGTGAACGTTGCTTTGAGACACCCAAAGCCATTGATCAGTAAGCGTGTAAATTTCGACCGATGCTCTTGCTATCAGTCGCGTAGCTTTATACCATATAGCAGCCTTAACAACAACGGCCCAGATCATGCCTATCATTCTAAAATCCCCTGACGATATTGAAAAAATGCGAATTGCTGGCCGCCTGGCTGCTGAAGTACTTGAAATGATAGAACAGTTCATTAAACCGGGCATTACTACCAACCAGTTAAACGAAATTGCTCACCAACATATTACCGAAAATCAAAAAGCGATACCCGCAACGCTAAATTACCACGGTTTTCCAAAATCAATCTGTACTTCTGTCAATCATGTCGTTTGCCACGGTATTCCCAATGACAAACCCCTTAAAAAGGGAGATATTATTAACGTTGATGTCACCGTCATCAAAGAAGGCTTCCACGGAGACACTAGCAAGATGTTTGCTGTAGGCAATATCCCACCCTTCGCTCAACGACTGATACAAGTGACACAAGAATGCTTATACATTGGGATTCGCATGGTAAAACCTGGCGTCTACCTTGGTGACATTGGTGCTGCTATTCAACAGCATGCTCAAAAAAATCATTACTCCATCGTCCGTGAATATTGCGGCCACGGTATAGGACGAGATTTTCATGAAGAAGCACTGCAAATACTTCATTACGGGAAACCAGGGACAGGCCTCAAAATTCAAAAAGGCATGACCTTTACAATTGAACCCATGGTCAACCTCGGCAGCCGTTCTATTCGCCTGCTTAAGGATAATTGGACAGTCATCACTAAAGACCATAAACTATCAGCACAGTGGGAACATACCCTGGCTGTTACTGACACAGGTTGTGAGATTTTAACACTACGCGCTGAAGAAGATCTAAAGCAAATATTTTCCAAATAATGAACTGAAAACCGGCATTGAATAGGTCGGTCATTTTTTATCAGAATAGTCCTAAACTCTGCAGTTGTCATCATGACGAGACAGAAGAGTTTGTTTGGGGAAAAATGGGTATTCGAGTCGGGTTTCAACAAAATTTTAGCCTGGAACCGACATCCCTAGGAATGCCAGTTCCGAGTCGAATTTCAACAAAATGGTGGTTATAAAAAGCGACTCCCTAGGAATGTCAGCTGAAAGCAAATGGAGGAATTATTTTATGCAGACCTACAAACCCAGAATGAGTAGGCTACACGGATGAGAATAAAATAAT
>Ga0075318_1000061_pt1 | contig 10086 bp, 8 predicted proteins | sample MayberryNE_TuleB_2_FD_120050 | JGI IMG/M metagenome (GOLD analysis project Ga0075318, IMG submission 120050) | Natural and restored wetland microbial communities from the San Francisco Bay, California, USA, that impact long-term carbon... | ecosystem: Environmental > Terrestrial > Soil > Wetlands...
ATCATTAAGAATTTGCTCAGCATAATTACTCCCTTTGTTTCCGTAACCTGGGAAAGCAAATCTATAATTCGTATCGTCATCAATAATGTTGTACTGGACTGGCTGAGGGGAGGAATTTGCTACTCCAGAACCACCGCTGCTATTTACTGCTGACATATTCGCAATTGAGCTGGAGACCATACAAACCTCATTAATAAAGATTTGCAGCCCAATATCTGTGCTATTAAGATCGGGAGGATTATAACTCCCTGTAGTTCCAGCACCCATAATGTCTGTTGCCTGCTGCGTGCTAACAATCGCTTGACCACCCTTATTACTCGTACTCTCAGGAGGACGCCAGAGACTACCGCCGTCCTGGATATAACCTAAGCCATAGCTCCAGGTTTGATCTGCTAAGGAGACCCCTTCAACCACAATCTTCATGACCATATCTTGAATTAAGTTATAGCCTGTTGCCGGCCCGGGCAATAATAAAGCAAACGCTAACGCAATCCGCAACAAGACCCAAAACACATTTTTGTTCTGGCCCATGAAACTCCCGCTGGTTGCTGCTCTAATACAAATTGTTACAATTGTAAACATCAACCAAACTGCCGAAACAACAAGGACTCCGACATTAAACTTAGAAATTATCATTCCAAGCATCTGCCCCGTTGTTCCTTGAAGACTGCTCCCCACCGTTCCAAAGACTTGAGCTAAATAAGCAATGGACAAATCAGTATGATTTGCCACAGGATCGCTCGCTGTCACCCATGCCGGCGTTCCTGAAACGAAAGAGGCGTCCGCAAAAGCAGCTCCTGAAACCAAAAAGAGAACAACGGTGGAGAAGATTTTACTGAAAACGTTATTCAGTAACTTATTTTTTAAATATTTCATTCTTTTTTTCATTTCCCCTGACCCTTTGACAATAAACTTTTAAACCACTCGGAATAAGTGCACCCCAATCGCCGTTGCTTCATTTGATACAGATTAAAATGTTCTCTGAACGCATAAGCGCTAGATAATAGAGCTAAGAGGAAACAAATCATGCCGTTTAAAAACGCTCCTGAGCCCCATTGATAAAGAGAATAAAGAAACAGGAGAAGTGCAAAGGACAGAAAAGCAATCACTAAGTGCCGTGAAGATTGCATTTTTTTCTTAATATCTTCTTCAGTTAAACCATGCCGCACTACTGCTTCTTCAAAAGTTTCCGTGCTGAGTTTTTCTTTTCGACGAGAAAAAACCGTTTGGAATAACTTCCCGAGCACCTTAGTGTCTGATTTAATCTGCCCATAACCTACCCAACGTTTAACGTTCAGGCCGCCCCCAATACCTTTACTAAACAGTGACTTAAAACCCATGATTAACGCCTCTAGAATTCAATAGTAATTTAATAACCCAAAACTCTATGCATAATTTTTGCAATTCTGCCCATAGTAACAATGCAACCTTAAGAAACCCTTAAGAAAAAATTAACTGCCGGTGATTCTCTCTGTGGTGATATCAATAATGAAGTGCACCACTTCTTAAGAAAAGAAAGCAAAACTTAACTATCCCTTAAGGTTTTCTTAAGGAGAAGGCAGTATTCTATTCAGAAATCTCAACAGAATATTGAATATTGAGGAGGCAGAATGCCCGATTTTAGTCCCAAGGCCGTACACAAGTTTTGGCATGAATATCAAGACCCTACAATCTATAAAGTGATTAGCTTCATGGAAGCTGTCGAAGATTGGACCCTCGATGGCAATCCTGCACTAGAAGAGTCGATTAAAAAGCTCGGCGAGATTCTAGAGGATCTTGGCAATATTGACTTACAACAGGAAGATCACTTCATCAAGCTCGTTGCCCATATCAAAACAGGGCGCGGGCTGCGGATTCTAATGGCTCTGGATATGGCGTACCCGGGTGCTGCTGCCAAGGTTTTGATGCATGCTGAAGAATCAACTCAGTCCGATACAGACATGCCCGGGATTTTCTTGCGTCGAAATATTGTGTTTGAACGGTTGCGTTTATTAGGCCGCGTCTTTGCCCCTGATCGATTTAAACTTATTTTAAAAGCTTTAGAGGATGGTGGATATGAATAAAATAACTAAGTCTGTAGTGTTTGCTTTTGCGTTACCTCTGCTCATGGTAACAGGTGCTGGTCTTGCTTCTCAGTGCGATCTTTCATCAATCTCTCAAGAAACTTCAAATTGTTTGATCAACGAAGCAAATGAAGCATTTCAAAGCGACTATCAAGAAGAGCTTTCTAAACTAAATGGCAGCAGCACTCAAAGTTCCATAGGAAATTTTAGTACGTCTGCGAGCAATTTCACGAGTATGCCACCTGCTAAAGAACAATCATCTAATGAGACTACAGAAAACAATAACACGATAAATCATGACAACAACGTGCCAGTCACTAAAAAATCATCTATTCGCTGGTTTTAATCGGAGCAAAGGGCAATACAATGACAAAACAATTCACTTTTAAAAAACGCTTTCTTTTAACAGTCTTCGCTACAACTGGGCTAGGTCTTTCAACACTCGCCTGTGCTAACGGAAATCAGTCCGGCAGCGGCATCGGCGGCAATCATCTCAATAGCATGGCCAGTTTAACCAATAGCGGTAATAATACGGAGTCTTCTTTCAATCATTTTGCAGAAAAAATAAGTCACACAATTGATCAACAGACAAATAAAGTGGTTGCCCTCGGCTTTGCTGGAATGTCTGCCTTCTATCAAGCAATGTATCAGTTCGATCAAAATTTAGCTAACTCAGCAACCACTAATGTCGCGAGTAGTGTCGTTGATGAAAACACTCCTTCTGATGAAGACAAAACAAATGAATTTATTAAGACTTATTTTCAGAACTTTCCGAACGCAATGCTGTCAACAAGCCCAACGATGTTAAACGCTAGCGAAATTCAATCACAAATCACAGAGCAAAATCAGCTCTTAAATCAACTGACCACAGGGACACCTGCAAGCGACACATTGTACTCCAATGATCCGCAGGTTATCCAAGCGCAATATACGCTAGGCACTGATTATTATATAGGTCCTCCCAAGACAAATAATGATAACTCCTTTAATATTGCCGCCATCTTATCACCAACGGCTTATACAACAACAGACCTTGAAAAAAATGGTACTGTCAGTAATTTTATGGCCTTCTTAACTGAAAGCTATAAAAATCCGGCTGACAATCTGCATTTACAGCAACTGCAAAGTTATATTAGTTCGCTTAACACTCCTGAAAGCCAATATAATGCACTCTATAATTTTATTGTGAGCCCTGGTTACCAACAGTATCAATTGGCTATGCGCCACTCCATGCTCATGCAGTCAATAGGGGTTAACAATTTTGAATTTTTCACTACTGAAAGAACGCCCTCTACAGAAGCTGTTTCTGGTATTACTGACAGCAAAGGCAACGCGATCTCCCATCCAAGCCCACTACAAGTAGAAGCCTATCGGGCAAATCATCGCATTGATGATCCTACATGGATTCAAAGTTTGCAAAATAAATCTTCAACCTCATTACTTAGAGAAATTGCGATAGAACAAGCAGAAATAATTCGTCAAAACCATCAGGCTCACCTTGATAGAGAGCGTCTCATCGCCACAATGTCTGCCTTGGAATTACAAAGTGCTGCAAACAGTAATACAACACTCCAAATACAGGCACAGAAGTTAAATCAATCGATTGATGGGATGAGCAACAATTCGAATGACCAACCAACTGCGGCTCCAACCAGCACTAGCAGCAACGATGGAAGCAATACAGCGAATGACAGTAATATGAATGGCAACAACAATTCATAATGTTACTGTATCGTCTCGATACTCCTCGGAATGTCGGTAGTAAGATGGAAAAGAACAACAACAACACGCCCTAACAAAACACCCCTGCCGGATCATCTGGCAGGGGTGTTTTTTTTAAGACAGGGGCCATCTAACATTTCTAACATCGATGATTTTTAAGCAGAATGAGGCGAAACTTGACGAGAAAAAGCAGAGTTTCTTTGATGATAAATGAGCATTTTGAGGCGAATTTCACCGAAATTATGGTTAAAAAGCAGCATCCTAAGCCCCCGTCTCAATCTAGCCAGTTTTAATCAGAATCTTATTTAAGAGCGTATTGATATTAACATTTAAGTTCGTGGTTGAGTCTGCACAGACCCTTCTTGCGTGGGAACAGGCTCTTTTTTACTGCTCTCTTTAGTCACCACAAATCCAGCGATCGCCCCACTCCCAAATAACTGCGTTGCTCTATCAACCACAGGTTGTGACTGAAAAGAGAGAACTAATTCCTGTATCTTTTTCAGGTTGGCATCATCAGCTCGAGCGACAATCACATTGGTATAGGGCGAATCTTTCGGGTTTTCAGCAAAGAGTGCATCTTTCTCCGGAGAAAGGTTAATGAGCTTCGCATAGTTTGTGTTGATCGCAGCTAAAGTAACCTCACCCAATGCTCGAGGAAGTTCTGCTGCATCTAGTTCAACAAAACGTAATTTTTTAGGATTGTCGACAATATCATCAATCGTTGCATTAATACCAGCCCCCTCTTTTAAACGAATCAATTTTGCATTTTGCAATAACAAAAGTGCGCGCGCCTCATTGCTAGGATCATTAGGGACCACAACTTTTGCTCCATCAGGCAAATCCGCTAAAGACTTTATCTTTCTTGAATACAAACCCATAGGATATAAAAAGGTTTTTCCGACAACGACTAAGTTGTAATTGTGCGCTCTCATTTGCGATTCCAAAAACGGTCTATGCTGGAAGGCATTCGCGTCGATTCCTCCACTAGCTAACGCTGCATTAGGCACCACATAATCACTAAATGTGACGATCTTTACGTCCAATCCATAGCGTTTCATTGCAACTTGTTTAGCCACTTGCATCAACTGGGTTTCTGGCCCAGAGATCGTACCAACACGCACCGTATTTTGATCTGATGACTGATCTTGACACCCATTTAGGCTCCATGCAGTCAATACTACCAAGGCAACTTGCAAAATTTTCTTTCTCATTCATCCTCTTCCTTATTGTTTAGCGAAAACAATTAAATCGACGTCCCGCAGTGACAGCGACTGCAAAATCTGAGTGAAAGCGAATCTAAGACCATGAGCTTAGACCACTTTTCTTTTATGATTCGATAAGGTGAGTTCGTGATGGATTCCATGGTCTGCACACAACCCATACCTGAACCAATGCACCTCATAAAGGCTTTTCTCAGATAGTCTACAGTAAATTTCACACCCATCGATAGATCCTTTTGCTGCAAAAATAAAAACAGATGCAATGAGGACTGTTTGTGTAACCTGCTGAACATTAGCTAACCTTTAGCTTGACCCAGTCTTTTCAGCACTCAAGAAAATTTAAGGTGCTTTGCCAATCATTTGTGCTGGTTTTTTGAAAGAAGTCGTGGAGTTATGAAGCTAACGGACTGCTTCTCTCGATATTTTTTGAAAATCGCGCTCAAGCTGAAACATTTAAATAAGAAAAGGTCTTTCAAAAATTACCTATCAACCTGGAACGAATCTTGGTCATCATCAGAGTCAATGCTATGATAACAACAAAGGAAAGGATCAGATTTTGTTGTGGAAACTCACAACAGGTCATACTAAAGAATTCAATCGAAATCACAAGGAGCTATTCGATGGGAAGTACTACCACCCCAGGATTACGAGGGGATGAAAACCCAAGCCTCGATATTCATTCTCTTAACCTTGAGAGATCAGATCAGCCCATTCATTTCAATCACCAGGCATTACTAGAGCAAGCTATAATTCAGTCTGCTGCTGTCTCACAGCTTAACTCAATGGATCTCTATATCAGACAACTTGAAACGAATACTGAGAATATTCAAGATGAAAATAATCAGCTTCGAAACGAAGTAGGACAACTAAAAATTGAACTTGTCGAATTGCGGGAAGAGACAGAGCAGCTCAACCGAGAAATGGATGATCTCAGCGAACAAATTAAAGAAAATACTCGATTACTCGCAGAAAAGAATCGACTTCTTAGAAAAAGAGATCAATCAGTTAAAAAAAATAATCAGCTGCTGGGTGAATTAGGTGAAGAGATAGATGAACTTGGGGATATTGTTAAAAATTACCAAAATCAAGTTGCTTATGTCTTGCAACACCACAATCAGCTTATTAAAAACTATCGCCATCATCAGACAACAAACCAATCCTACCACTTCCCGGCTGACAACAAAGAAAAAAAAAGGACAAGCACTCGGGCCGTAAAGCACCAACAAGTCCAAAACAAATTGCAACAAAAAAAGAAGCCAGCATTGCTGGAGATAAAATCTTTCCATGTGAGAATACAAGAAGCATGGATAAACCTTTTCTTTTTAGTAGCCTCTTGTTTCCAATGGATCATAAATCAGCTGAGACGACCCTCAAAACATGGGGTTAATAATCATCCTATTTTTTTCACGATGCAAGAATCAAGAAAGAATTTAAATGAAGAAAGAAAAAAATTGCCATTAACTAAGCTCCCTGGGATCGGCAATTTTTGAATAGAATGAGACGAAATTCGACGGGAAATCAGAGTTTATTTTGTGATCAATGAGCATCTTGAGTCGAACTTCACCGAAATGATAGCTAAAAAAACAACGTCTTCGAAATGTCGGCAATAAGGAGAAAATGACATGCGCCAAGAGTCTCGCCAAGCCACAACTCAAGAAGAGCAACCTTATCAAAACCAAGACTTAAAACGAATAGAAACAATTGACCACAATATCATGGAAGAAAACAAGAAGCTTATTCTCCATCTAAAAGAAATGGATCAGCAAATCAACTCACTGCTCAATAAAAATAAAGAGTTAAAAGATGAAAATAGATCATTGAAAAAAAATCTCCACGATGAAAATTTTGAAAAAGAAAAAATAAAAAGTGAAAATGAATCTCTGAAAAATAAGATAGCAGAGAAAAGAGAGATTATAAAAAATCAGGAGGATGAGATTAAAGATTATGAAACCACTCTCCAAAATCAAGAAAACACTCTCCAAGGTCAGGAAGATACGATAAAAGCAGAAAAAAAAAGAGCGCGGCGCTATAAGAATCAATTTTTATCAGCACAACAGCAGTTGCTTCAGTTTATACAACAAACTCAGTCTTCTTCTCTTGACAATCAAGATCAATACAACTCCTTCACAGCTCTATTAAACAACAACAATGCGACTCAAATGTTATCGATTACAGAGCCCGATGACCTCTCTGATCAAAATTCTCAAAGATCGTTGCAAATGAATGTACCGGTTATTTCAAATCAATTAACAACGAAAAAAAGCGCTCATTTTGAAGTCGGTAGCCAACCAGGTTCAGTCGTTAGCCCTGTTTCACCACAATCAAAGACTCAATACAAAACTGCCTCCCTGATCAGGTATCATGCATCAAATGAAGCGCTTCCTTTATCACCTTGTCAAAAATCACTCCGGTGCGTTCAATTTTCATTGCATACAATAAACCCGTTTATTGCCTCACTGACGGAATCCTTTTTCCGAATAGGAGTCTTAGAACAACTCACCAAGGCCAATGGTGCGCCGATCACATTGTCACTACCAGCAACAATTGGATTCGCTGCCATCATGGCGATACTGGGTGACTTTCCCTTAGAACAGCATGAAGCGCGAGAATATTTTTTGACATTAGACGAACAACACGGAGTGAGCTATTGGCAGTTATGGCACGCGATTAAAAACTCCGGAACAGTTGCAGCACTTGTACCCGCCCTCGCTGAACTCGCCCTCTTTTATACAAGTGTTTCTCGCCAGCTTTCATTTCGTGGCGGATCCATCCTGGCTCTATTAGGCGCTGTTTCCGCCTTCTTCCAATATTTGCTCATGGAAGGAGGAAGCTTACAACGCTTATTGGATGTCTACTTGCTTGAAGCAGACATGAAGTATCAGCAAGAATCTTTATCCCGCTGGGTATGGCCCTGCCTGATTCTAACGAACATTGCCATGTTTGTCGGGGCGGCCGCTTATTTGCTGCCAATTTACGAAGAATCACATCCCTCATTCCATAATGTCTTACGGCATGCCGGTATCGCTGAAGAAAAAGTGCGATCACTCTCGGTGATGCTGTCGGTGTTCCTCTGCGCCTGCTATTTAGGAGGACAGGTTTGTTTATTTGGCGCCGAGTTTAAAGAATTGTCCTACGAAAAATGGGGCTTGTTCCGCAAAGCCTTAGTCACTAAGGGGTCACAAAAAGACCTCCTCCTCGTTGGCATGGTGAGCGTGATCTCTGTGTTCTTTTCTGCACTGCCGGTCGGCGCTGTTGCCTATTATTTTTTTACAATAGCGCTACGAGGTCTTTGCGGCATCTCAGGAAACCCATGGGGCTTAGTGACGGCCAGCCTCCTGCTCTCTTTGCCCGCTTTTTTGCAGAGTGGAGCAACCAAAGGATTTCGGCTGTTAGAAAGCCTCTACCGCTTGCAAGCCTGGTGGCAACAACAAGAACGCAGCGGATTTTCCAAGAAGCTAAATGAACTGCTAGCGACCGACTTTAATGATCTAGAGAGTATTGCCAGCGGTCGGAGCCTTGCTTACGGTGGCGGACGCCTTTTAAGCTTTAAAGCCTTTTATTTAGGCCTAGTCGGGCTGGTCATCGTCAGCGCGCCCAAGCTCTTGTTTGAACTTGCTGATCCGAAAGAATCCCCATTTGAATCTGCAATCACACATTTAATCGGAGCCGTCATGGGATGCATCACTTGGGCCGTCGTCGACTGCCGTTTAATCGACCAAGGTGTCGTCCATGCATCTCAATTGCTGGAAAGATGTAAACCGAGTTCCTTTGGAAGATTTGCTCAAAACTTGAAATCCCTAAAACATCTAAAAATATCCTATTATATTGGTCTTTTTACCATGTTGTGGAGTGTTGGTTTATTCAGCCAGTGGCTGGGGCGCAGCTATTTTTTTCCAGTCAAACTCGAACACGAGTTTAATGAATACCTCAGCGAGAGTTTTGGCAGCTTATGTCAGGGCATGGTGGCAATGCTATGCCTAGCAATTCATTTATACCATCTGCAAATAAACCCGCCGAAAGATCACGGCAACGATGTGATAGAGCCAGATCTTGATCATCATCAGCAAAGCTGCTGGCAAGGATGCTGTACACAACTCTTCAAAAAAGTCAGAGCCAGAAACCAAGAACAGCAGCAGCTACTGGCACAGCAGCACAAACACCAAATCCATACTGCTAGACGCCGTGATATCACTTCATCACAGGATCACCTCATGACTTGGACTAGTGCATCAAATCACTGAATTCGCAGACTCCCTCAATAATAAAGTGCTCCTTGATGCAAACGACCCACCAAGACCTTGTCTCATCAAGAATGGTTAAAATAATAGAGAGTATTCTCACAGGTTCGTATACGATATAATCTGATTTGTATAATTCAGCAGTTAATCTACTTTAAGTTGGCGCCATGCTCTCAGATAAAAATTATTTTAACCACGATGCTGACATCGGCATTATTGGTCGTGGTCAGTCACTAGAAGAAAGCTTTGAACAAGCAGCACAAGCAACCTTTGCCCTAATGGGAAATTTAATAGAAATTCAACCTAAAAAAACTGTTTCATTTAATTTTGACGAACCTGATATAGAACTTGCATTCGTTACATGGCTTAATTTACTTATTGGTAAAGCACAAGCTGATGACTTAATTTTTTCTCGATTTAAACTAAAAAAAAACGGTTCTCGCTGGGAAGCACAAGCGGAAGGTGAGCAATGGCGTGATGAAATTGAACGTGGTATTGACGTCAAAGGAGCGACATTAACCATGCTCTCTGTGAAAAAAATGAAGAACTATTGGCGAGCCATGTGCGTAGTGGATGTCTAGCCCTAATTAAGAAAAGAGGAGTTCTCCCCTTGGATATGACAAGAATAAAAAAAATTGATGACTATCGGTGGGCTCCTACTGAAGAAGCAGATAAAATCGTGATGTACGGCAGTCGGGAATTGATTGCCTCTATGGATGAAAAAGTTCGTGAGCAAATAATCAATGTAACAAAACTTCCTGGAATTATTTATCCTGCTATGACGATGCCTGACGCTCATTGGGGTTATGGATTTCCTATCGGCGGTGTTGCCGCTTTTGATGC
>Ga0075318_1000062_pt1 | contig 10029 bp, 7 predicted proteins | sample MayberryNE_TuleB_2_FD_120050 | JGI IMG/M metagenome (GOLD analysis project Ga0075318, IMG submission 120050) | Natural and restored wetland microbial communities from the San Francisco Bay, California, USA, that impact long-term carbon... | ecosystem: Environmental > Terrestrial > Soil > Wetlands...
CGCCTCCCGCGACTCGCTCAGAAACCCCGCCGCGCTCGACTGGTTCGCGCGGTTCGCTGCACAGCGGGCGGGCCCGCACCGAGATCTTTAGGAATCCCCAGCTCTGTGCGGTGGCGCTCTCGCCAGCCGCGCCGTGTCGTCCGTGCGGACGGAGGGTGAAGCGCCAAGGTGGTCGCGACCGGCTGATAACCGGAAGTCCGGGGTCGTTCCCCGGATGGAGTTCAAGTCTCCCGCCCTCCGCCATCGCTTGTTCGGCCGGGTGGCCGGATATCGGCGGCGGGCGCGAGCATCATGCGCCTGCGGGTCACCCCCGCGCTGCCGCCGCTGCGCCACCCGGCCTGGGCAAGCCCCTTGCGGTCGGCGACGGCTGGGCTATCATCGACGGCGGTTATCAGCCGGTCCGGGGTCACTCCCCGGCGCTCGACCCGCCATCGGCGGGTCGAGCTGCGTTCGGGCCCGAATGGACGGGCCACCTCAGCCCCGCGCCGGCCGCCGCACGAGCTTGTGCAGCTCGACGGCGACGACCACCGAGAGGGCGACGAGCACGATCCGCAGCCACTCGGCGGCGCCGAGCGGCTCGACGCGCAGCACCTCCTGGGTGAAGGGGATGTGCAGCGCGGCGACGTGGATCGCCAGCGCGCCGACCGTGCCGAGCAGCAGGAAGCGGTTGGAGAACGGGCTCTTGGCCAGCGCCGAGCGCCGCTCCGAGCGCGCGTTGCCGACGTGCAGCGCCTGGAAGACGACCATCGTCGTGAGCGCGACCGTCTGCGCGTAGCGCAGGTCGCCGCCGTCGGGGTCCTGCTGGACGAACAGCAGCAGCGTGCCGGCCGCCATCACGACCGCGGAGAGCAGCGTGCGCTCCCACAGCAGCGGCGAGACGATCCCCTCGCGGCGCGGGCGCGGACGGCGGTCGAGCACGTCCGGCTCGCCCGGCTCGAACGCGAGCGCCACGTCCTGCACGCCGTTCGTGACGAGGTTGAGCCACAGCAGCTGCGCGGCGACGAACGGCAGCGGCAGCCCGAGCACGAGGCTCGCGAGCACCGCCAGCACGGCGGCCGCGTTGCCGGAGACGAGGAAGAACGTGGTCTTGCGCACGTTGTCGAACGCGACGCGGCCCTCCTCCACCGCGCCGACGATCGTCGCGAAGTCGTCGTCGGTGACGATCATCTCCGCCGCCTCCTTCGCGACGTCGGTGCCCGAGCGGCCCATCGCGACCCCGATGTCGGCGGCCTTGAGCGCCGGCGCGTCGTTGACGCCGTCGCCGGTGACCGCGACGACCTCGCCGCCGCGGCGCAGCGCCTCGACGATCCGCAGCTTGCCGGCCGGCGAGATGCGCGCGAAGACGGACGCCTCGCGCACGCGCGCCGTCAGCTCGGCGTCGCCGAGCGCGTCCAGCTCGGGACCGCCGACGACGCGGTCGTCCGGCCCAGCGATCCCCAGCTCGCGTGCGATCGCCAGCGCGGTCACGGCATGGTCGCCGGTGATCATCAGCGGGCGGATGCCGGCGCGGCGGCAGTCGGCGACGGCGGCGCGCGCCTCGTCGCGCGGCGGGTCCATCATCGCCTGCAGGCCGTAGAAGGCGAGCCCGTCGGGAGCCGGGAGGGCGGTCCCGTCGACGCGGTGGTCGAGCTCGGCGCCGGCCATCGCGAGCACGCGCATCCCCTGCGCGGCGAGCGCGTGGGCGCGGTCCTCGATCGCGTCGCGGTCGAGCGGGCCGCCGCCGGCGTCGGTCGCGCACAGCTCCAGCACGCGCTCGGGGGCGCCCTTGACGAGCAGCAGCGTCCCGCCGTCGCCGGCGTGGTGGTAGGTGGCGGCGAAGCGATGGTGGGGGTCGAACGGGATGTCGCCCGCGCGCGGCAGGTCGTCGTCGAGCTCGTCGCGCCACAGGCCGGCCTTCGCCCCGGCGACGAGCAGCGCGACCTCAGTCGGGTCGCCGGCGACCTCGAGCTCGCGGTCGGCCTCGGGCTCCACGACGCTCGCCTCGTTGCAGAGCACGCCGGCGAGCAGCGTGCGGTGCAGCGCGCTTCCCGGCTGCGGGCGGACCGGCGTCGTGCCGCGCAGCAGCCCGCCCTCGCGCGCGTAGCCGCGACCGGTGACCGCGTACTCCTCGCCGCCGGCGTAGATCCGCTCGACGGTCATGCGGTTCTGCGTGAGCGTGCCGGTCTTGTCGGAGCCGATGACCGTGCAGCTGCCGAGCGTCTCGACGGCCGGCAGCCGCCGCACGAGCGCGCGCCGCGCCGCCATCCGGCTGACGCTGATCGCGAGCGCGACCGTCAGCACGATCGGCAGGCCCTCCGGCAGCGCCGCTACCGCGAGCGCGACCATCGTCAGGAACAGCTCGTGCGCGTCCTCGCCGGCCGCGAGGCCGAGCAGGAAGCCGAGCGCCGAGCCGGCGATCGCGGCGGTCCCGATCAGGCGCGTGAAGCGCCCCATCCGCTCCTGCAGCGGCGTGCGCGCGGGCGCGATCTCCTGCACCGTGCCGGCGATCCGCCCCAGCTCCGTGTCCGCGCCGGTCGCGACGACGAGCGCGCGCCCGTGCCCGCGCGTCGCGACCGTGCCCATGTAGAGCATGCAGGCGCGCTCGGCGAGCGGCGCCCCGGGCGCGACCGGCGCGGCGTCCTTGGCGACCGGCTCGGACTCGCCGGTCAGCGCCGACTCGTCGCACTCCAGCGCCGTCTCGTGCAGCACGCGGCAGTCGGCCGGGACCTTCGCCCCGGCCTCCAGCAGCACGACGTCGCCCGACACGAGATGGGTCGCGTCGACGTCGACCTCGCGCCGGTCGCGCAGCACGCGCGTGCGCGTGGTGGCGAGCCGGCGCAGCGCCTCGATCGAGCGCTCGGCGCGATCCTCCTGCACGAAGCCGACGACCGCGTTGAAGACGAGCACCGCGCCGATCACGCCGGCGTCGGCGTACTCGCCGAGCGCGAGCGTGACCGCCGCCGCGAGCAGCAGGATGTAGATCAGCGGGCTCGTGAACTGGCGCAGCAGGATCGCCGCGCGCGAGGCGCCGCCGGCCTGCTCGAGCGCGTTCGGGCCGTGGCGCTCCAGGCGCCGCGCCGCCTCCTCGGCGGTCAGCCCGCCGCGCGCGCCGCCGACCAGCGCGAGGACCGCGTCGGCCCCGAGCGCCCACGGCCGGCCCGCCGGCGAGGACTCCGTCGGCGTCGTCGTCATCCCCGCCGACGGTAGCGGGCCGGGCGGGCGGGGCTCAGCGCAGGCGGCGCAGCACGCGGCCGTCGCCGGCCAGCCAGAGAACCGCCCGCGCTATCTCGGAGGAGTGCGGCGCAGTCGCGATCCACACGTTCCCGACCACCGGCACGCGCTGCCGCGTCCCGTTCCGGAAGCGCAGCTCGACGCGCGCGACGCCGTCGGGGGCCATGCCGATCAGCTCGCGGCCCAGGCTGCCGTAGACGGCGTGCCCGTGGCGGTAGGCGTCGAGGTCGAAGCCCCCTCCGCCACCGCCTCCGCGTCGCCCGAGCACGTACGTGGCGAGATGCACCCGTTTCGCGTACGCGCGCGCCCGCCGCTCGATCGTCGCCTCCCGTTCGCGCTGGCGCGGCGTGAGGGTGCGCAGGCAGCCGGGAGGCGGCGTCATGTCGGGTACGCGCTCCGTAGTCGGCAGGAGGTACACCGGGTCGCCGTGCGGCGTGCGACGCAGGAGGCGGATCGCGTCGACCTCGACGGTCGCATGCAGCGGGGTGCGCAACAGGCCGTCCAGGAACCATCTCGGCGGCAGGTCGCTCGCACGCTGGGGCCGCCGCAGGGCCGCGATCCGGTCCCGCACCGCCTGCGGCGGCATCGTAGAGACGACGCGCGTCGTGCCCAGGTCGATGTGGCCGTAACAGGCCCGGCGCTGGAAGGAGATCCCGATCGACGTGCCGTTCATTGCCTGCGGGATGCCGGCGCGGCCGAGCAGCGAGCCGTCCTCGGATCGTGCAGAGGCAAGCATGCCGTCGAAGGGCGCGTTCAGCTCCGCGATCCAGTACGCGAACGGGCGTCTGCGCCCGAGCGCGGCGAGCAGCCGCGGCGCCCGCACGTGGATCACGCGCGCGTGCGCGACCTGCGGGTCGACGAGCGGCTGGCGCGCGTTCGGGACCGGCGTCTTGAAGCGGATTCCGCGGCGGGGCGTGCCGTGCCGCACGTCCACCGCCTCGGCCCGCGAATCGACCGCCCCGATCACGATCCCGCGCGCGAGTCTCCCGATCGCGATCTGCGCCTGCCAGTCGATCGGCTTGCCGCCGCGCGGCTCGGGCGCGCCGCAGCCGCCGGCGCGGTCCTGCCGGGGGAAGTCGATCTCGATGCAGAGGCCGCGCGTCGTCTGGAAGCCGACGAGCTGCCATGGGCGGCCGTCGTAGGCGAGTCTCCCGCGCGCGAACACGACGGGCCGGGTGAGCGGTCTCACGCCGGCGGCACGCTGCTGGGGCGAGATGCGTGCGAACGTGAGGCTGGGCGGGCCGCCGACGTCGCCGCGCTTGGCGAGCAGGCCGGCGGTGCCGCCGGCGCCGAGGAGCGCGACCGCGCCGACGAGCACGAGCGCCCGTCCGCGGCCGCGGCCGCGCCCGAGGCGCGCCACGCCGAGTCGGCCGCGCCAGCCCGCCCGCCGCCGCTCCGCCTGCCGGCGGGCCGCCGCCGTCAGCTCCTCGCCGAGCCGCCGCTTGAAGTCGGGCTCGCTCATCCCCGCTCCTCCAGCTGGGCGCGCAGGGTCGCCAGCCCGCGGCTGACGCGCTTGCGCACGACCGCCTCCGAGCAGCGCAGCTCGCGCGCGATCTCCGGATACGTGCGCTCGTCGAGCACGTGCGCGACGATCGCTTCGCGCTGCGCCGGCGGCAGCGCCTCCACCAGTCTCATCAGCGCGATCGAACCGCCGGCCGCGAGGTCCGCCAGCTCCTCGACGCGCTCGAGGTCGGCGTCGGTCAGCGGCACCGGTTCCATCCCCAGCCGCCGCCGCGCTCGGTCGGCGACGGCGCCGCGGCGCGCCGCGTCGGCGAGCTTGTTGCGCGCGATCGCGAACAGCCACGCGGCGGCGGGCTCGCGCTGACGCCGGTAGCGCTGGACGCCGCGCAGCGCCGCCGCGAACGTCTCCGCCGTCAGGTCCGCGGCGACGTCCGGCCGCCGCGTCCGCACGCCGAAGAAGGCGAGCAGCGCGTCGGCGTAGCGCAGGTAGAACGCCTCGAACGCGGCGGGATCCTCGACGCTCGCCAGCAGCAGCTCCTCGTCCCCGCGCGCATCCATCTCACCGACTCAATCGCACGAGCCGGCGGCGTGTGACCGGCGGCCGGCGCGGCGCGCAGCGGACCTCAGCCGGCGCGTGGTGTCCGCAACGCGGCGACGAGTGCCTTGTCCGCGGCCGTGGGCTCCACCGCCGAGCCCGGAATGCTCCGAGGCTCGACGGATCGCGCACGTCCATCCGCGGACCGGATGAAGTACGCACCACTCCAACGGATCGTTCTCGTTGTCGTTCTTGCGTTCATCGTGCCTCCAGTCTAGGTGCGAGCACGGATCGAGGACCAGGTCAAACGCGCTGCTGCCACAGTGCAGGCCGCAGCAGCGATCCACCACATGAGAGCGGGATGCAGACCGTGGACGCCGACCGCGATGCTGGCCGACGCGCAGAGCGCCGCGACCGTTACGACGAGCAGCCAGCGTCGAGTCGCGGAGAAGATCGTGCCGACGAGTCGGTGCTCGCCAAGGACGGCAGACAGCCCGGAGTACGCTGCCGCGCCGCCGAGGAGGAGCGAAACGGCGGCGTCAGGGCGGTCCGTGTCGAGCCCTGCCGCCGCTCCGAGCCAGAGCAGCCCGGCGACGAGCACCGCCGTCAAGCTGGCCTGATGGAGACGACCCGGTCCCTCTGGCGCGATCTCGAGGGCCGCGACAGCATCCTGGCGAGGATCGATTGGTTCGCTTGCATAGAGGGCAGCGCGAACCCCACCGGGCTCAGGGGCGCTCAAGGGCCGGTGACTCCCCGGCTCGCACAGCATGGCGAAGTCGAATCGGAGCTCCTCTGGGATGACGATCTCAGCGTGGAAGCTCTGCGCGCGACCCGCGCCAGGACAGTCGACCACGAACCAATGCCGATCCGGATACCGAAGGCGATAGACGAGCTCGTCGGCCGCGCGTCGCGGGCGACGAGCAGCGGGAGCCCGCAAGCCGACGTCGTCCCCATACGTGTACTTGAGAATGCGCCGGTTGCGTTCGTCCGCGGAGATCACAGCGAACAGCACCGCGTTGCCCCACACCGTGTCGAGGATCGCTCTGCAGGTGGCATCGCGATCGACGACCGCGTGGTTCGTCCCCTCCTCCGTTGCCTGCTGCGCGAAGTCCGCCCGGAGCAGTTCGGCGATGTGTGCCGGCTCGAAGACGATTCGTCGGAGCTCCGCGGCGATGCGCACGAGCTCGTCCGTCGAGACGTCGGGCCCCAGGGCGGCGGACGCAGCCGCCACCAACGCCGTGAGGCACAGCTCGCCGTTCTGCGCTCTTCCGAGGATGGGAACCGCAGCCCCGCCCTCGTCGCGCAGGTCGAAGCCGCGCAGGCGCTCCTTCGCGAGGACTGAGATGGGGACGACGACGCCGTCGGGGGTGCTGAGTGCGGCGAGCTGCTTGTCGGAGAGCGTGAAGTCGACGGAGACGCGGCGGCGGGTCTCCTCTCTTGAGAGCAGCTCGACCGTCTCGACGCGGCGGTTGATCCACGACTTCGGGTCGGCGATCAGGGGCGCGGCGGCGATGCCGGCGTCGAGCGTCTGGGGGTCGTAGCGATCGGCCATGGAGGCAGCGAAGCACCCCCGACGCGCGGGTCGCGCCGGTCCGAAAGACGCATGTGGGATGGCGCCAGATCCCGACGTGGGCGTGCACGGAATCGTGCGCCGGACGGCCGCTCGGACGTTGCGGCGTCCGTGTCGCGCACTTGACACAGCGAGCGTCGTGCGGGCGAACGACGGGGCCTCCGCGGCGGGCGAGCATGGGGACCAGATCGAAGCACTCGTCCACCGACTCCCAGGAGGGATCGTCATGGCCCGCACCACCCGCATCGTCTCGCTCGTCTCCGCCGCGTTCACCGCGCTCGTGCTGCTCTGCCTGCCGGCGATCGGCCAGGCGAAGACGTACACGTTCGGCATCCGGCTCGATCACGAGCCGTCGAACTCCGCCCCCGCGCACAACTGCAAGGAGGACGGCAGCGACGACCCGACTCCCGCCTGCACGCGCGTCGCGATCGACATGGGCGACGCCGTCCCCGGCGGCCTGACCGCACCCGCGAACGGCACGATCGTGGCGTTCCGCGTCCGCGCCGGCGCGCCCGGCGCGATCACGTTCCGTCTCGCGAAGCTGAAGAACCTCGGCTTCGACCCGTCGCTCGGCTCCTTCGCCGGCTTCGGCCGCGGCGCCGGCATGGGCCCGAGCGTGATGGTCCAGGGCAACGGCTTCGACGAGACGAACCCGGTCGAGGAGTTCCCCGCGCACGTGAAGGTGCACAAGGGCGACTACCTCGGCATCGACTCGACGGCCACCTCCGTCCTCTACTGCACGGGCGGCGGCGACAACCAGATGATCTTCAGCCCGACGCTCGGCGGCTCCTACAGCTCCAGCACCCACACCGAGGGCTGCGACCTGCTCGTGCAGGCGGTCATGAAGCCGGCGCACAGAGCGCACAAGAAGCACCACCGCAAGCACCGGCACCACCACCGCCGCCACCGCTGACCGCACGCTTCCCGACCTGCGCACGGACGCGCACCCGAGCCCCGCCGGCATGGACCGCCGGCGGGGCTCTCGCCGCGCGCGAGGTCGCCGCCGGCGTCGCGCGCGGCGAGCCGGGTACGCTGGCCGCATGCGCGAACCGCTGCGTGACGGGCATGGCCGGCTGATCGGCGACGTACGCGTCTCGGTCACCGACCGCTGCAACTTCCGCTGCCAGTACTGCATGCCGGCGGAGGGGCTGCCGTGGCTCGATCGCGACGGGATCCTGCGCTTCGAGGAGGTCGCCCGGCTCGTCGCACTGCTCGCCTCGATGGGCGTCCGCGACGTGCGGCTGACCGGCGGCGAGCCGCTCGTGCGGCGCGACTTCCCGCGGCTCGTGGCGATGCTGGCGGCGATCGAGGACGTCGAGGACCTCTCGATCACCACCAACGGCTTCCTGCTCGAGCGCGACGCCGCCGAGCTCGTGGCGGCCGGCGCCGACCGCTTCAACGTCTCGATCGACTCGCTCCAGCAGGACCGCTTCTACGAGATGACGCGCCGCGACGCGCTGCCGCAGGTGCTGCGCGGGCTGGAAGCGCTCGCGGCCTTCCCGCAGGCGCACCCGATCAAGGTCAACGCGGTCGCGATCCGCGGCTTCACCGAGGACGAGCTGCCGGCGTTCGTCGCGTTCGCGCGCGAGCACCCCTACGAGGTGCGCTTCATCGAGTTCATGCCGCTGGACGCCGACCACGCCTGGAGACCGGAGGACGTGCTGCGCGGCGAGGAGATCCGCGCCGCGATCGACGCGATCCACCCCCTGGAGCCCCAGCCGCGCGAGCCGCACGCGACCGCGCGCGTGCACCGCTTCGCCGACGGGCGCGGGCAGGTCGGCTTCGTCAACCCGGTGAGCGAGCCGTTCTGCGGCGACTGCAACCGCATCCGCCTCACCGCCGACGGCCGCCTGCGCACCTGCCTCTTCTCGCTGAACGAGACCGACCTGCGCGGGCCGCTGCGCGCCGGCGCCGACGACGCTGAGCTCGAACGGATCATTCGTGACGCCGTTTGGCGCAAGGAGCTCAAGCACCGCGTCAACGAGCCGGGCTTCGTGCAGCCGGCGCGCACGATGTCCGCGATCGGCGGCTGAGCGGCTGAGCGGCCGACCCGGCCGGCTCACGCCGTCGCCAGCGCGGCGCGCGCCTCCCGTGCGACCGCCACGAGCGCCCGCACGAGCGCCGGCTCGGGGTCGCGGTCGCGCCACACGACGCCGACCGCCTGGCGCGCCGACGGATCGGCGAGTGGGCGCACCGCGATCCCCTCCGGCGAGCCGTACGCGTCCAGCCACGTCTCCGCCATCACCGCGCACAGGCCGCCGTCGCGCACCTGCGCGTGCAGCGTCGAGATCGAGTTCGTCTCCACGAGCGGGTCGGGCGTCGCGCCGGCGCGAGCGAACAGCGCGTCGACGATGCGCCGATGCTGCATGTCGGGCGAGAGCAGGCACAGCGGGGCGGCCGCCGCCTCGCGCCAGCGCACGCTCCCGCCCCGTGCCCAGCGGCCGCCGGCCGGCGCCGCGAGCACGTAGCGCTCGTCGTAGAGCGGCTGCCGCCGCACGCCCTGCAGGGGCTCGTTGTCGAGATAGGTGAGGCCGGCGTCGAGCTCGCCCTCGCGCAGGCCGCGCTCGATCTCCCGCGAGCTGAGCGAGCGGATCGCGACGTGCAGCGCGGGGTGGCGCGCGCGCAGCGGGCCCGTGAGGCGTGCGATCAGCGGCAGCGAGGTGGGGATCGCGCCGAGTCGCAGGCGGCCGCCGGCGCCGTCGCGCAGCGCGGCGAGGTCGGCGCGCATGCCGTCGGCGTCGGCGAGGATCCGGTGCGCCCATTCGAGCGCCCGCTCGCCCTCCGCGGTCAGGCCCTGGAAGCGGTGTCCGCGGCGCACGAGCGGCACGCCGAGATCGGCCTCGAGCCGGCGGATCGCCTCCGACAGCGTCGCCTGGGAGACGTGGCAGGCGTCTGCCGCACGGCCGAAGTGCCGCTCCCGCGCGAGCGCGGCGAAGTACGCGAGATGCTTGAGGCCCGTTGGATTCGACGCCTGTTCGATCGGCTGAGCCTATCGATCGCGCGGCGATGGCAGTTGCGCGCCGGCGGCGGCGCGAGGATGCTTGGGCGAGCCATGTCGAGGAACCTCGTCGAGCTGGTCCGCCGCCATCACGCCGTCGACGCGCCGAGCGCGCTCGACGTGCTGAAGGAGGCCGTCGAGCTGCGCGGCGAGGTGACCGACGAGGACCGGCGCGAGGCGGCGCGGCGCTCGGGCCTGCCGGAGGCGACGGTCCACGGCGTCTCGACCTTCTACGACGACCTGCTGCAACCGCGC
>Ga0075318_1000063_pt1 | contig 9963 bp, 10 predicted proteins | sample MayberryNE_TuleB_2_FD_120050 | JGI IMG/M metagenome (GOLD analysis project Ga0075318, IMG submission 120050) | Natural and restored wetland microbial communities from the San Francisco Bay, California, USA, that impact long-term carbon... | ecosystem: Environmental > Terrestrial > Soil > Wetlands...
CGCTACTTGCATCACAACTGATAAAGTTTCCGCTACAAAAATGCCGCACATTAAGAAGAAGACAAGCTCTTGACGAACAATCACCGCCACGACACCTAAAGCAGCACCTAAAGATAAAGAACCAACATCGCCCATAAACACTTGCGCCGGATAGGTGTTATACCATAAGAATCCTAAGCCAGCCCCGACCAAGGCACTACAAAAAACAGCGAGCTCTCCTATTCCTTTAATATAGGGCATTGCTAAATATTCAGAAAATACTTTATTTCCCGTAATGTAAGCAAAGATCCCCAAAGCAACGGCCACTAACACTGTCGGCAATAAGGCCAAACCATCCAAACCATCCGTTAAATTTACCGCATTACTTGATCCAACAATGACAAAATAAGCAAGGAAAATATAGGAAACACCCAGCTGAAGACTCACACTTTTCATAAACGGAATCGTTAACGCAGTTTCTGTGGGATTTGTTGCCATGAAATATAAAAAAGCTGCGGCCGTCATTCCAATGGCTGACTGCCAGAAAAATTTATTCTTTGCCGCCAACCCCTTACTGTCTTTTTTGATGACCTTGAGATAATCATCCACCCAACCAATCAAAGAAAATCCCAAGGTAACTAACAACACCACCCATAAATACCAATTTTGTAAATCTCCCCAAAAAAACATGCTAATCAGGATTGCAAAAATAATCAGCATCCCGCCCATCGTTGGAGTTCCCGACTTTTTTAGATGAGTCTGAGGACCATCTCCTCGAACAGATTGCCCAATCTGGGCCAGTATTAATTTCCGTATTAATAAAGGACTCGCTAACAAAGCAATAAGAAACGCAGTCAATGCACTCGTAATAGAGCGAAACGATAAATAATCAAATACACGAAAAAGATGAAAATGCGAACGAAGAAGATGCATTACCCACAACAGCATGTTTTCCCCTCTTTACTGATTACTTAACCCCTTAAATTCTACAACTGATACTTCAATTCCTACCAGCTTTGATAAACAATAAAGTGACTTCATCTCGATTTTACTGATACTTTCTTAGGGGTTTATTACACTCCACAGAGTCCCAAGCAAAATCTGAGAATTATGTTTGAATATTGCGATAAGGAACGTGCACGAAATAACTTGGACATTTGACCTCCAGCTTGGGTTGAGATGACAACGTTCCGATTAAGAAAAACACGAGGAATAGTCCTTCTATTTCGAACGTTTTTCGGTTGAGGAATCGTTAGCAGATCTGTCCAAGATGAGGGAGCAAATATCCAAGTTATTTCGTGCACGTTCCTTCCTAAGCTCGTCATATCCTGTTAATCACCGTCGTTCTCATGATTTACCAAAGCAGTCACAATTTTTTTCATACCCATTGCTCTTGATCCCTTAATCAATACTGTCGCATTTTCATTGACATGGTCACACAACCTGTTCACAAGCTCCTTTTGATCCTGGAAATAAAATGCATTTTCGCCAAAAGCGATCGCCGCATGCTGGCTGTGCAGTCCATAACAATACAAGTAGCGAATACCCAATCTTTTTGCTTGCCAACCTATTTGCTGATGCAAACTCTCACTGTGCTCACCTAACTCAAGCATATCACCAAGGACAAAAAAGGAATTTTCAGAACGTCTTGCCAACACTAACAATGCGGCCGAGATCGATAATGGATTCGCATTATAAGTATCATCAATAATCGCAGCACCATTCAACCCTCTTTGTTCTAACAATCGGCCCGCAACCGGTTTTGTTGAGATCAGTCCCGCGCAAATGGAGGCAAGTGGAATATTTTGTGCATAAGCCGCCGCGCTGGCCGACAACGCATTCATCACATTATGAGTACCGAACAACTGAAGTTGTACCTGACAACTTGCTCTATTAGGTAAAATCAGTTTGAACTTTGGCTGCCCTTTTTCATTTAGCTCAATCGATTCTGCTCTAACGTCCCCACGATCTTCACAGCTAAAAGTAATAATGGAATGACTACTGGCTTGCTTCTTCCAAAAAGAAGCATACTGATGATCTGCGTTGATAATTGCAACCCCACCAGAACTTAATCCCTGAAATATTTCCGCTTTAGCACACGCAACGCCTTGCAAACTACCAAATCCTTCTAAATGCGCCTTCCCTGCATTAGTCACAATAGCGACATCCGGTCTAGCCAAATGAGTCAAATGTGCAATCTCGCCAGGATGATTCGCTCCCAGCTCACAGATAACAAACTCATGGTCGGGTTCAATTTGCAATAAGGTTAAAGGAACTCCTATCTCGTTATTAAAACTCTGCTGACTCGCTAAGGTCTTACCTTGTTGCGAAAAAACACTCTTTAACAAACTCTTTGTTGTCGTTTTTCCACAGCTCCCTGTAACACCAATCACAACTGGCGATAGCTGCTGCCGATGAGAACAGGCTAACTTCGCCAACGCTTCTCGCGTATTCTGTACTTTTATTAAAGGGAGTGGCACCTGCGAAGAAAATGACTTAGCAACGACAGCACCAACCGCCCCCTTCTCAAGGGCCTGTAGCAGAAAATCATGACCATCATATTGACGTCCTACAATAGAAATAAATAACTTTCCAGCCAATGTTTCTCGTGTATCAATACAAACACCTTCAAAGTAAACATCTTTCCCTGTGAAGTCCGCTTCAAGTATTTTAGCGGCTTGTGATAATTTCATTGTTAACACTGCTTACTCCCTACTTTATTAAGTCCGTATTAGAGAAACACAGACGGAACCAATTGAACATCGTAACAAGACATCCTCTTCTAAACCCAGGGAACGGAGACATTCCCTGGCAGAATTTTAAGTTAGACAGAAAACAGTTTTTATTTAAAAAGCCGCCTTACTGCCGCTGCGCTAACGCCGCCAAGACATGATTTCGGTCACTAAATGGGATCATTCGTGTCCCTAAAATCTGAAAAGACTCATGGCCTTTTCCGGCAATAAGAACCATATCATTCTTTTTAGCAGCTCGAATCGCATAAGCAATCGCTCGCCCCCGATCAAGTTCTACTATGACACGACCCGAAACTGAAAACCCAGCCATAATATCATTCACAATTTGCTGTGGCGACTCAGCTCTGGGGTTGTCTGATGTAACGATAACATGGTCACTACAAGTTTCCGATATTTCCGCCATTTGGGACCTTTTCCCGCGGTCCCGCTCTCCCCCACAACCAAAAACACACCATAAATTACCTGAACAATGCTGCCGCAATGCAATGAGCGCTTGTTCTAAGGCATCTGGAGTATGAGCATAATCAACAACAACAATCGGCTGACCAACTCCCCCACCAAACTGCTCCAACCGACCTGGAACTGGAGTCAATCTTTCAAAGCATGCGAGCGCCTCTTGTAAAGAAAAATGAAAATGACTTAAAACAGCTAAGACAGCCATCAAATTATAAAGATTAAATTTTCCCAGAAAAGGAGACTGAAACGCTCCTACTCCCCAAGGAGTACGCAATTTTACAAAAAAACCCTTTCGATTTGATTCAAAGTGTTCTGGAAAAATAGACGCATCCGCCTCTTTTTTTAAAGAATAAGTAATCACAGAACATTTCTTAGGAAGCAACTGAACCCACTGCTTCCCAAAAGAATCGTCAATATTGATGATTGCCGTTTTCAGTCCCGGCCATTGAAATAGCTTTGCTTTTGTGTCGGCATAACGCGCCAAAGAACCATGGTAATCAAGATGATCACGAGATAACTGAGTTAATACGGCAACATCAAACTGCATGCCGTTAAGTCGATGCTGATCCAATGCATGCGAAGAGACTTCCAAAGCCACAACGGAAGCCCCTTGAGCACGTAAGAGATGAAGGCCTTTTTGTAATTTTAACGGATCTGGCGTTGTATAACCTGTCGCTGTTAAAGCTTGTGGGAAACCAACGCCTAATGTTCCTATTAACCCACAAGAAATACCAAGCTGATTAAGAGCCTCTGCCATCCAGTGAGTACAACTGGTCTTTCCATTAGTCCCTGTCACTCCAATATTACAGAGTTCTGCAGATGGATGGCCATAAAATCGGGCAGCAATCACTCCCTGCCACTGCTGTAAATTTTTTACTGCTAGCAAGGGCAGGCTTGCTCCCTTAAATTGTGGCGGCTTTAACAACGCACTCTTTTCATAGACGATCGCCGCAGCACCTCGTCCTATCGCTTCGGCCATATGAGCAACCCTCTTCTCAGTATCACGAGTTGTTGCCAAAAACAAATCTCCGGCCTGCACTGACTGGCTGTCATTTGATATTCCTAAAATAGGAATATCATGCTCAACACAACAGAAATCTTTTAATAGAGCTTTCATGTTATTCTGCCTCCTCCAATCCATCAGGAGGGATGCCCATAAGCCGCAGAGCACCCGACATGACTTTTGAAAAAATGGGGGCGGCAACAACACCTCCAAAATGATGATATTTAGGACCCCTCACAACAACTGCAACCACAAGTTGCGGATCACTTGCTGGGGCAATACCAACAAAAGAAGAGATATAACGATGTCGATCATAACCATGGCCATTCGCAATGTAAGCTGTTCCCGTTTTGCCAGCAACTCGATACCCCTTTATTTGCGCACGTGTTCCAGTTCCTCCTTTACTGACAACTGACTCCATCATGCGATTCACTTCAAAAGCAACCTCTGATCGCAAAACTCGTTTTCCCACGGGTGGTTCCTGAACCTTAAGGAAACTAACTGGAATGTCCAACCCCCCACCGGCTAAAATGGCATAAGCGTGCGCTAACTGAAGAGTGGTCACTGCAATTCCATAGCCATAAGCTAATGTTGCAACAACACTAGGCTGCCAAGTACGTCTCTCCACCAGAGTTCCCCGAGCTTCGCCAGGGAAACCACTTTTGCTTCGTTGGCCAAAACCTAAATCTCGCAATAACTTCCAATACTGTTGAGGCTGTAATGACAACATAATTTTAGCTGCTCCAACATTACTGGATTTCTTAAGAACCTCTGTCAAGTTAATCACTCCATAATTTAAACCATCATCACGAATTTTATGCCCACCAACCCAGAGCCAGCCAGGATTTGTATCAATAATTGATTGCGCGGTATATTGCCCACTTTCTAATGCCAGGGCGATATTAAATGGTTTTATCGTTGAACCAGGTTCAAAAATGTCTGTGATCGCTCGATTACGATAGGCTGCGGCTACAAGCTTGTTAGATCGATTATTTGGATTATAGGATGGCTGATTTACCATTGCTAAAATTTCTCCGGTTTTTACATTTAAAACAACAATAGAGCCAGAGGTCGCTTGATACTTGTTCATTGCTATTTTTAAGCTTTGGTAAGCAAGATACTGAATTCGATGGTCGAGACTTAAAGTAAGGTCCCGCCCCTGTTTTGGCTGCTTTAGCACAGCAACATCGGCAATGATTTGCCCTGTTCGATCTTTTACAACTTCTTCCTTCCCTGAGCTACCACCAAGCCATTGATTATAAGCCAACTCCAACCCCTCACGACCTTGATCGTCAATATCTGTGAAACCAATGACATGTGCTGAAACTTCTCCATCAGGATAATAACGACGATATTCAGGCTGCAAATAAAGACCAGAAATAGGTAGCGACTTGACGGTCTTCCCGAGGGCAGGAGGGATCCCTCTTTTGATAAAAACAAATTCGCGCTGCTTCAACTTATTTACTTTTTGCAAGATACTCTGAGCACTCATATTTAAAATAGTCGCCAGTTGTTGTAGCTGGGTCTCTGAGGGACTAAAAACTTGAGGATTCACCCAAACCGAACTTACTGGAGTACTTACTGCTAAAGGCTTGCCAAAACGATCTGTAATCATACCTCGATAGGCAGCTATTTTTACGACTCTAAAAATACGTGCACGGCTTTGTTTTAATAGAAATAAGCGCTTATAAACACTCAGATCAATTAGTCGAGCAACAACAACACCTAGCCCCAAGCAAAGCAAAATAACTAAAAGGATAAAACGCCACTGCAATTTTTTCTTCATCCAATCTCATATCCCTTCTACCCGATTCTGATTACTTGCTTTTTTTCTTGAAAACTCCTCCTCTTTTCCTTTCACTGAAGAGGAATTTTTTGATGTTTTCTTTACCCTTATACCTACAGCAAAATTAATCATTATCAGCCAGTGTCTCTCGCCCATCTTCAACAAAAACAATACTACGTGCAGACGGCAGCATCATACTCAACTTGCTCTGCGCTAATTGTTGAATACGCGCCTGTGCCGACCAAGCCCCCTCTTCTAACAATAACTGTCCCTTCTCAATCTGAAAATGTTGTTCTTGCGCCAAGAGTTCATGATACTCAATAAACAAGCGACGATTTAAATCCTTAAGATAAATCATGCCAATCGCTGAGCACAATAAAAGCATTACGAGCAATAGCACAGTCCAAAAGTTCAATAAAAAAATACCTCGCTCCGTTTTTGCCATCGCATTCATTTACCAACTCCTTTATTTAGAGAGCTTTTCTGCAATACGTAGCCGCGCACTACGCGCCCTATTGTTTTTTTCTACTTCTTCCGCCGTAGGCCTAATCAATCCACCCACCTTTTTTAAGCGACGAGGGATCTCATCATTACAAATCGGTAACTCATGTAGAAAAAACTCACCACTCGCCTCTTTTTGATAAAAGCGCTTTACAATCCTATCTTCTAAAGAGTGAAAACTAATAACAGAAAGACGCCCTCCCATTGCCAAGAGATCCAGACATTGTTGCAAGCACTGCCGAAGTTCTTCGAGCTCATTATTGATAACAATTCGAATTGCTTGAAAACAACGTGTTGAAGGATGCTTCTTACGCTCGCGAGCAGGAACTGCCCGTAATATTACATCTGATAATTGGAGTGTCGTTTCAATTGGACGAACAGCCCGCTCTTTCACAATCGCAGCGGCAATACGTTTCGCGTAACGCTCTTCACCATATTCATAAAATACACGCACCATTTCACTAAAGTCTGACTGACTAAGCCAAGTCTTCGCATCCATGCTCTGTTCCGTATTCATCCGCATATCTAGAGGCCCCTCTCTAGAGAAGCTAAACCCCCGGGTTGGGTCATCTAGCTGTGGTGAAGAAACGCCCAAATCTATTAGCACACCGTCCAAGCAGCTTAAACCAAGCTGATGCACTAAGCGCTCTAACGTATTAAAAGAGGCATGATGTATAGAAAATCTTGAATCCTCAGAAAACGGCGGCTTGCTTCCAACTGCAATAGCCAGCTTATCTTTGTCCACAGCAACCAGGCGGCCGCTTGGGCCAAGCAAGCTCAAAATCTTTGCGCTGTGCCCTCCTTGACCAAAAGTCAAGTCCATATAAATGCCTGCCGGGCGAATAGCCAAACCGGCAACCGCCTCGTTGAGCAACACTGGCTGATGGTGATAAATCATCCCAATACTCACTACAAAGAGAATGACTGTAATTCTTGTGGCACACTTGTTACTCCATCAACTCCCTTAGCTAGCCAGTTACTTCGACTGAACTGCCAATGTGACTCGCTCCAAATCTCGATACGCTTACCTTGACCCACCAGAACAACTGATTTTTCAAGTCCAGCATAATGACGTAAAAAGCTAGGCAATAGAATCCGGCCTTGACGATCTATTTCTAAGTCGGTTGCGTGCCCAATTAGTAAGCGCTGTATACGCCTTGTGGCAGGTTGGAAACTAGGTAACTGTTCTAAAGAAGCTTCAATCACAAGCCAACGAGGCAACGGATACAGTAACAAACAAAGCTCTTCCGTATCTATTGTCACAACGAGCTTTCCTTCGGACTCTTCTGCCAAAAGCTTGCGATAATGTGAAGGAACTGTCACTCGACTTTTTACATCCATTGCGCAGACAGCTAAACCACGAAACACACCCTTACCTCCCACATTCACCCACATTGTACCACCCTGTATTTTAAAATCCCAACGATATAGAGCAAAAAATGCACTGATAAAATGCACCAGGAAAGGTCTGCATCCGTTAAAGTGAGGTTTAACCGACATTCCTTAAGTAGAATGAGGCGAAATTCGACGAGAAATCGGGTCTTATTCAGTAATAAATGAGCATCTTGAGTCGAATTTCAACGAAATTAGGGTTAAAAAGCGACGCCCTAGGAATGTCGGATTTAAGTAAAATTCGAGCAAAAAGCACTTTGTGTTTAATACGACATGAAACATGCTGAGATTTTTTAAACAGGGTTGGGCAAGTCTAGCAAGGAGAGCAAGTTAATCTCGATAGTTTCCAAACTGTATTGGCACCCCAAAATTCTCTTCCTTTATCAGTGAAATGACTTCCTGCAAGTCGTCCCTCTTTTTACCAGTCACTCGGATTTGTTCTCCTTGCACCGTCGACTGGACTTTTAACTTCTTGTTTTTGATATACTTCACAATATTTTTGCAAACTTCTTTAGAAAGACCCTGTTGCAACGTAACGACCTGCTCCGCTTTTTTATGGAGTAATACCGGCTCACCCGCTTTTAAGTGCCCTACATCAACCCCTCTTTTGGTCATTTTATTGCGAAGAATATCCATCATTTGATTAAGCTGGAAATCAACCTCAGCTTTTAAAATAATTTCACTTTCTTTTAACTCAAAGCTCGCCGAAACTCCTTTAAAGTCAAAACGATTACCAATTTCACGATTCGCTTGATCTACTGCATTAGCAAGCTCGTGTCGATCCATTTCACACAGAATGTCAAATGACGGCATAGATTCACCTCTTAATAAAATAGTCTTACTGGCCGAATAGCCTCACCTTGCTAGGGGGTCTTTCGGCATTTTTTGTTTTTGATAAAAAAACACTATTTAACCGTTATTGTCTACGATTGTACAGCCAATGAAAGAACTCAATTCCTCTGCGCAGAACAAATTTCAGGTCATATTCAGTGGAGCTTTATGGCTTTATGGAAGTATTCTCTCTGTGGCATGCTCTCGTTCTGAAATGAGTGAATGGATGATTGTTGTCACCAATCAATCGCCTAAAAATGCGATTGCTAGTTATCTGCGCCGTTGGGAAATAGAACCGCTTTTTTCTTGCCTCAAGGGGCGCGATTTCAATTTTGAAAAAACACATTTAACCGATCCAGAGCGTATTGAGAAACTGATGGCTGTTCTCGCGATAACCGTGACCGTGGGTTCACAAAATTGGCGGCGTGCTGAAATTAAACTTATTCAATGGGAGCATTTTAAAGGTGGGCTGGGCAGCTGCGTCCGCAGACTAGCGGTTTTTCGCTATGATCTTGATTTTATTCGTGAATCCTTGGTGCGCATTGCTGCAGACTTCAAGCAATCAAGAGATTGTATTGCCCTGATACGACCTAAAAATCTCCTGCTAGGAGGGTTAACATGATTTTTTGTCCTGTGCAGAGGGAGGGAAATAAAAATTTGGGAAATTAAGATTTCCTTAATATTTAGCTGTTATATTAAAGCTGTAATTCAAAAAGGTTTAATCAGATGGCTATAAACTCTAACAAAACAATTGACCAGCAACTCATTACTAAAACGGTTGAGTATTTTCTTGAATCTTTAGATCACTTACAAGAAAAACTTGATGCTGAAAAAGCAAAATCGAAATATCTCAAAGAAGAATTGGAATATACCAAGAGCATGCTTTCCCTTGAAAGAGGGAAGAACTCATCACTAACAGCACAGCTTGACCTTGTTAAAAATATTAAAAATGAAGAGAAAACAATAAGTATTCCAGCAGGGCTATCGGGACTGTTTAGTAGTAAGAAGAATCCTAATGAAAGAAGCAGCGAGAATCTGAAGAACCAAAAAGAAGAAGTAGAAAAAGAAAACTTAGTAGATAGCAGATATAATAACTAAATTAACAATACACACCCAGGGAAAGTGCCTAAGAGAATATAACCGAAGAAAATAATAAACAAGGTTGAACGCACTTTCCCCACTTTTTAAATTTCCCAATCAAGGATAACCTTTCCCGAGGTCCCAGACAAGACAGCATCAAAAGCTTCTTCAAATGAGGTCGC
>Ga0075318_1000064_pt1 | contig 9962 bp, 11 predicted proteins | sample MayberryNE_TuleB_2_FD_120050 | JGI IMG/M metagenome (GOLD analysis project Ga0075318, IMG submission 120050) | Natural and restored wetland microbial communities from the San Francisco Bay, California, USA, that impact long-term carbon... | ecosystem: Environmental > Terrestrial > Soil > Wetlands...
AGTCGAAGTTCGCCTCCTTGAAAATATCGTCGAACGGCTTTCCATAACCCTTCGACTTGTTGCTCGGGATCTTGTCCAGGTAGTCCTTGATCTCGGGGGCTCTCATGGTGAGCATGATCCGTCCGTGGTAGATGGTGGCGTCGTTGGTGGTGCCCATGGCCCTGGTGGCATCCTTCTTGACCGGAGGTACCGGTGCGGTCCCGAACCCGGCGGTGATCTTCTTCGTATCGAACCCGAGCTCGTTCAGTTTATAGACCGCGGTCTCCACGCACCGCCCTGCCACCTGTATCGACCCTACGAGGGACGCCGTGGGAGCGACCACTGCACAGACATTGGCCACATCGACCCCTGCCTCCTCCGCGATCTTGGCCATGACTTCCTGGTTGGGAAGATGGTCGCTCTCCAGCGCGATCACGGCCGAGTCGAAGTCGTCCTCGTACTCGATGACCTCGTAGGTGTGCTTCGGTTTGAGCGAGAGCGCCCTGGCCGGGCCGCTTCCCATCGCAAAGTAGTTGTTATGCTTTACAGTCCATCCTGCCTTCTGGGCTCCCAGGCACGAGATCGAAGGGAAGTCGGTGAAGACATCGATGAAGGTCATCGGATAGTCCTTGATATGGCCCATCCTGAAATTGACCTCACCGAGGCCACCCATACAGATCTCGGTAAATGCTCTCCCCGCGGCGTATCCACCGTTTACGCTCACACCGCAGTCAACAATCCGGGCGCCGTTGTCAAGCTCGTGATAGGCAGCATTGAATTCCTCGGCATATTCTGCCAGGTTTTCGAAAATTTCGAGTGCAAGTTCGTTTACGCTGAGCACATGAAATACCCCCTTTACCAATAAAACATGGTAGCGGAATACATAATTTTTGTCAAACGAGTGTAAATAAATAACTTAAGAAAGGTATTCGAGTATCTTGGAAGGCTCGTACCGGAGACTGATCACCCGTGTCCTTCCCTTCCCTTCCCTGTACTCCAGGTCGATCAGGCGCATCGCGTCCAGCTTTTTCACCATTTCGTAAAACCGGGTATATCCCACCCCGATCCGGTCCTTGATCGTGCGGTAGACCTCCCCCGCGTTCATCTCCCCATCAAGGGCGGCGAGCTCCGCAAGCGATCGGAGGAGCTCTTTCTCCTCGTCTTTTAAGCTGCGCACCGAGAATCCGAGGTGAAGGTAGCGGGAGACGTCGTACGCCTTGCAGATATCCTCCTTCTCAATACTCTTTCTGGCTTGTTTCTCCGCGTTGAGTGCCGCCCGCTTCAGGAGGTCGATCCCCACTCTGAGATCCCCGCTCTTCTGGGTCTGGGTCACTACCAGGGAGAACATATCCTCAGAGAGACATCCTGGATAAAGTCCCTGGAGAACCCGTTCGTGCAGGATATCGCGCACCTCCTCCTCGCCGTAGGGGGGGAAGTAGATCTCCGTGGGACGGAAGACCGAGGATACCCTGGCATCGACCGTCGCGGTAAGGTCCACGTCCAGGTCGCTGATGATCACGATGACCCCGATCCTGGTACCCGGATAGGCCTCGTGGGAACGGAGCAGGGTGTAGAGCACCCGGTTGATCTCGTTCTCGTAGAGCAGGTAATTGGCATCGTCAAGCGCGACGAGGAGCACCGTCTCCTCCTTCTGCAGCATCCGTGCAACGGCATCGAAGACCTGCTTGAACGAGGTGCCGGAGGAGGGGGGCAGATGTCCGGAGAGTTTCCGGTAGATCTGTGAGAAGATGGCGAACTTGGTGTTGTCGATCTGGCAGTTGATCAGGACCGGCACCAGTTTTTTGGTGGTCTCCTCGATCTCCTCGAAGAGCTTCCGGACGCTGGTGGTCTTCCCCGTACCGGGGAGGCCCCGGCATATCGTATTCAGGGGCCGGCCGCCCCGGAGCCCGGGCCGGATCTGGAAGGCGAGCTCCCGCATCTGCACTTCCCTGAAATTAAACTGCTCCGGGACGTAATCGATCTCGAACACCTCCGGGTCGCGGAACAGCGTCTCGTCCCACATAAGCAGGTTCTTCTTCATCCTTTTTTCTGCTCCCTTACACTGGTTTCCAGCCCTGCAGCCTTAATTTCACGTATTCTTCATGCATTTCCTGCACAGGACGCGGCTGGTGAAGAGCCGGCTCATCTTCTGTTCAGCCGGGGTGACGGGGACACCGCATTCCTCACAAGTTATCGCCGGGGAGCCCGGTACCCCGGCGTTCGCAGTCCCCGGCGGTTCGGAGGTGTCGTCCTCCTCTATCGCGGTAAGTGGCTGTTGAGGCGCCGCGTCCTGCCGGGCGGGGGGCGCCTCCATCATTTCCTCTATGATCTCTTTCGGGAGTGCACATACCCCTGCCTGGCATTCGACGGGCTCGCTGATGCCGGAGGCATGACCGGAAAACACCCTCTCACGGTAGCTGTCCACCCGTTTCGCGGTCTCCGGGTCCCCTCTGCCCAGTGTGGCCAGGATGCCGTCGAGGTAGTATATCAGTTTCTTTGCATCGTCCTCGCTCTCCACCTCGCCGGAGACCTCGAGCCTGAGGTTCTCGTAGTGCTCCAGATTGACCGTAACACCCACGGTGAGATCTTTGCGAGTACCCATACCAGTCATATCATCACCCGGTCTGATATGGTTTGTGCAGTGGACGGGACCGCACCGGCCCGGCAGTGTTTTATTCCCCGGAAACGACCAGTGGGATATCAGTCCGGAGGCAGATGATGATAGTTACCCCCACTGATTCCTGTGATGAAGCATGGGCCTGATGCCTCTTTGTTTTATTTTGCCCCGAAAACAAGAGAGAGGAACTCTCCCGCGTCCCTTGTCCCGTAGCTTCCTTTTTCGGCTTCTTTCTCGGAAAACCTGAGAGTTCTGTCTTTTTCCCTCCCTCGTATCGCAAAGGGCACCGGGTCGCGGGTATGGGTCCGGACCCTGACGGGGGTGGGGTGGTCAGGGAGCACGGCGATAACCCCGTAGAACTCCTCCAGGATTGTCCCTATCATCTCGTCGACGTGTTCGATCGCCTCTATCTTCTCCTGGAGTCCGCCCATGTGCCCGGCCTCGTCCGGCGCCTCGACATGGACGTACATGAAGTCCAGCCGCTTCAGTGCGGCGAGTGCGTAGCGTGCCTTGGCCTGGTAGTCGGTATCCAGGTACCCGGTCGCCCCCGGGACCGAGATCACCTCCATCTTCGCGGCCAGGGCTATACCGTTCAGCAGGTCCACCGCGGAGATCATCCCGCCCGAGCGGCCGTACTTCTCCCGAAACGGCGTAAGTGCCGGCTTTTTCCCTCCGCTCCAGGGCCAGACCTGGGTGGCGGGCAGTTTGCCCCCCTCGATCCTGGCCCGGTTCACGGGATGACCGGAGAATACCCTGCGGCTCTCCGCCATCACTTCGCCGAGAAGGGTCGCATCGCCCCCGCCGGGGAGGTATGGTGCGATCTCCTGGCCGACAATGTCGTGGGGAGGCACGGTGACCGCTCCCTCCCCACCCGGGACTACCAGCAGGTTGCGGTAACTGATCCCGGCGAAGACCTTTGCCCGGGAGAGCCTTGGAGAGAGGTCGTGCAGCAGCGCCGCACCCTCGGCAGAACTTATGTGCCCCGCGTTGAAGTCTTCCATCACTTCATCCCGGATGGTCACCAGGTTCGCCCGGTAGGCGACGTCCCGCTCCCCAAGGTCGATGCCCATGGAGAGCGCCTCCAGGGGCCCCCTGCCGGTGTAACAGGTCTCCGGGGCATACCCCAGGATGGAGAGGTTGGCGATATCGCTCCCTGCCTCGAACCCATCGGGAATGGTATTCAGGAGGCCCGATGCCCCTTCCCGTGCGATGCGGTCCATGGCGGGTGTCCTGGCATACTCCAGCGGAGTCTTTCCGCCCAGCTCCTGCAATGGCTCGTCGGCCATCCCGTCTCCCAGTATTACGATATATTTCATGGTGAGCCCCCGAATACGTTCAATACGCCGATAAGCGGAAGCGTGGTGATCAGGGCCGCGACGGTCGCCCCGGCGACAATGGCAGGGAAGGCCTGGCGGAACCGTATCCCGAAGACGAACGCCGCTGCGCAACCGCTCCAGGTCCCGGTAACCGGGATGGGTGCAGCCACGAAGAGGAAGAGCGCGGTCGCCCCCCACTTCCTTATCTGGTGATCATGTCTGCGCGTGCGGGTAAAAAGCCAGTCAAAGAATCTTTTCATTACCGCGGAGTGTGCGCACATCCAGGTGGAGACCGGGTCGAGCAGGAGTAGCAGGGGGATCACCGGGAGAAGGTTCCCGATCATCCCCAGCAGGAATGCGGTGGGCGGAGGGAACCCATAGAGGATGGCCAGCGGGATGGCATACCTGGCCTCAAAGAAGGGCAGTGCCCCGAGGAGGACCACCACCAGCGCCGCGGTGACATCCATCGCATTCACTCCAGCATGGCCCGCACCGCGGACCGCACGCTCTCCGCCGATCCGATCTCCGGCTCCCATCCCAGGGCGCGGATCCTGTCAACCGCCAGCTGCATCCGGGGCACATCGCCCACCCAGCCGCGTTCTCCGCCGGTGAACCGGTACTCCACTCCGGTAATGTCCATCTCTTCCGCGATGATGTCCGCGATACAGCGCACATCGACCCAGTCCTCGGAACCGATATTGAACACGTTGAACCGATCCTGTGCGTGGTCCACCGCATAGAGCATGGCCCGGACGCACTCCCCGACCTCAAGGTAGGACTTGGACTGCCTCCCATCGCCCAGGATCTCCAGGACTTCCGGATCCTCTCTCAGCTTGCGGATAAAGTCGGTGATCACCCCGTGACCGCTCCGCGCACCGACGATGTTGGCGAACCGGTATACCCAGGCCTTCATCCCGAACGAATGGCTGTAGGATGAAATAAGTGCCTCACAGGCCAGTTTGCTCGCCCCGTAGACCGAGACGGGCTCAAGGGGAGTATAGTCCTCGGGGGTGGGTATTACCGTTGCCTCACCGTACACGGTGGAGGTGGAGGTGAACGCCATCTCACGGACCCCGCCCGTCCGCATCGCTTCCAGCACCCGGTAGGTCCCCAGGATATTGTTCCTGATCTGTGAGTCGGGGGAGATCGCCGACTGGCGCACGTCCGGGTCAGCGGCCAGATGGAATACCCGGGTCGCTCCCGCCAGAGACGACTGCCAACCGTCCTCCAGCAGGTCCGCCTGTACCAGAGTCACCCTGCCTTTATCCAGGTGTTCCGCCAGGTTATCACGCGAACCTGCGGTCAGGGAGTCAATGACCAGCACCCGCTCGCCCCGTCTGACGAGGGCATCGACCAGGTGGGACCCGATGAATCCCGCTCCACCGGTAACGACGGAAAAGATCATATCCTAAATATCTACCAGCGCACTACCTTTAACTGCTATGTTCATTGGCATAGACCATGGAACCACCTCGATGCGGTTCTCCTGCCCGGCCGGAGAGTTCAAGATCTCCCGGGAAGACGCCCGTGGGTTCCGGATCGGGGATCTCGAACGGATCTGCCCCCTCGGGGATGTCGACGGGATAGGACTCTCTTACTCCATGGGGGACAATTTCTCCGCCATAACCTCCATCGACCTGCTGGACAACCGGGGGCTGGTGAGCCGGGAGGGGGCGGGGAAACATATCGGGGGCGGGACCAGGGTCTTTGACCAGGTGCGGGAGAGCGGGATCCCCGCGGTGGTGATCCCCGGGCTTCACCGAGGCTCGCCCACCGACCCCCGTTTCAAGGTGTATTCCCACCAGGCCAGCCCGGAGAAGGTGGGAATAGCCTATGAGGTCTGCCATGACCTCGGCGGTGACGTGGTGATCTCCGATGCGAGCTCGAACACCGTCACCCTGCTGGTCAGTAACGGGAAGATCGTGGGGGGAATCGATGCCTGTATCTTCGCCCCCGGAATGGTCCACGGGGCCATCGACGTGGATGCCATCAGGAGTATCGATGCCGGTGAGATGACTGCCAACGAGGCGTTTCTCCATGCGGGCGTGAATTTTTCGCTCCCCGAACAGGAAAGGATACCTGCGCTGGCCATGTTCGCCGCCATGGAATGCGCATCGATGCGGGTCCTGTGCCCCTGCGCGAAGGTCGCCCTGGCAGGCTCGCTCGCCCCCCTGATCGGGGATCTTGTCAGGGACCATCTCCGCATGGAGGTGGCGGTATATGATGAATGGTGTGCGTCGAGGGGAATTGCCAGAATTACCAGGGATGTCTTTTCAGGGAAGGATGAGATCCTTGGTCTGAGCGTCAGAATGTAAATTTATATTATTAATCATGTAAGATTATTTCTGGGATTATTTTGAGAGAGTTACGTATCCACGGCAGGGGCGGTCAGGGGTCGGTCACCGCTGCCGAACTGATTGCGGTTGCCGCTTTTGAGGGCGGGGTGTTCTCGCAGGCATTTCCTGCATTCGGCGTTGAACGCCGGGGGGCTCCCGTCCAGGCATTCGTGAGGTTCGACACCAGTAAAATACGCCTGCGGAGCCAGGTCTACGAGCCTGACTACATCATCGTGCAGGACAGCACCCTGATACGGGACGTGAATGTGTTCCAGGGGGTAAAGCAAGGGGGCATCGTCATCATCAATACCGAGAAGGAGCAGGACTTTTCCATCCCCGAGGGAGTGAAGGTGATCACCCTCGATGCCACGGGAATCGCGCTCCAGGAGCTCGGAGTCCCCATCACCAACACCACGCTTATGGGGGCCTTCTCCGCGGCCACCGGGGAGATCAGGATGGACTCCCTGGAAAATGCGCTCCGAAGGAGGTTCTCCGGAGACATGGCCGAGAAGAACATCAGGGCCGCCCGCAGGGCGTACCAGATGATCGGGGGGGCTTCCTGATGGCGCTTGGTGTGGGCTGCACCGCCCGCCCCGGCAGGGCAAAGGATAACAAGACGGGGTCATGGCGTGTTTTTAAGCCGAAGTTTGACTCTGAAAAGTGCAGCAAGTGCGGGATGTGCATGACCATCTGCCCCGAAGGCTGCATCAGGGAAGAGAATGGTCTCCCTGTCCCGGATTACGACTACTGCAAAGGGTGCGGGCTCTGCGCCGAGGAGTGCCCCTCCGAGGCGGTCAGTATGGAGAAGGAGGAGAAATAAATGATGGAGATTATGGAGGGGTCGCATGCGGTGGCCCATGCGGTGAAACTGAGCCGGCCCCAGGTGATCGCGGCATACCCCATCACCCCCCAGACGCATATCGTCGAAGCACTGGCGGACATGGTGGCGGACTGCCACCTCGACGCCGAGTACATTACCGTGGAGAGTGAATTCTCTGCCCTTTCGGCCTGCCTGGGTGCCAGTGCGGCCGGTTCAAGAGTATACTCTGCCACCACTTCCCAGGGGCTTGCGCTCATGTTCGAGGTGTGTTACAATGTGGCCGGCATGCGGCTCCCCATCGTGATGACCATCGTCAACCGGTCGCTCGGGGCCCCCCTCTCCATCTGGAACGACCAGCAGGACTCGATCTCGCTGCGGGACTCCGGATGGCTGCAGTATTATGCCCAGGACAACCAGGAGGCGACAGACCTCCATTACATCGCCTACAAGGTGGCGGAGGACCACGACATCCTGCTTCCGGCGTTCGTCTGCCTTGACGGGTTCATCCTCTCCCATACCTACGAACCGGTGGACATGCTCACCCAGGAGCAGGTGGACTCGTTCCTGCCGGCCTTCACTCCCTATCAGAGGCTGGACGCCGACGACCCTGTCAGTTTCGGGATGTACGCGACTCCCGAGTATTACATGGAGTTCCGCTACGAGGTCGACCAGGCCATGAAGCGGTCACTGAAGGCGTTCTCTGCCGCAGGGAAGGAATTTGCGGAGCTCTTCGGGAGAGATTATAGTGCGCCGGTGGAGAGTTACCGTCTGGACGATGCCGACACCGCGCTGGTGGCGATGGGATCGATCTGCGGCACGGCAAAGGACGCCGTGGATGAGATGCGGAAGAAAGGCAGGAAAGTCGGCCTGCTGAATGTGCGCACCTTCCGGCCTTTCCCGGATGCAGACCTGGCAAAAGCGCTCTCAGGAGTCTCACGGGTGGCGGTGCTCGATAAGAACATCTCCCTCGGGGCCAAGGGGGCAGTCGCCCTGGAAGTAAAAGACGCACTCTACGGATCCGGGATTCCGGTTCTCGACTATATCATCGCTCTGGGTGGAAGAGACGTGAGAAAGAAGGATATCGCGGCGGTGGTTGACCTGGCGGAGAAGAACCAGGGAGACCTCTTCTACGGGCTCCGGAAGGAGGTGCTGTGATGGCGGGATCAAACTGTGATCTCTTCGAGTTCGGGCACCGGGCCTGCGGGGGCTGCGGGGCGGCGCTCGCCGCCCGGCTGATACTCGATGCGGCAGGTAAGGACACCATCGTATGTTCGGCGACGGGCTGCATGGAGGTGTTCTCGACTCCCTATCCCGAGACCGCCTGGAAGGTCCCCTGGATCCATTCTCTCTTCGAGAACAACTCCGCCGTGGCATCCGGGGTGGAGGCGTCGCTGAAGAAACAGGGCAGGCGGGAGAAGGTGATCGCGCTCGGAGGCGACGGCGCGACGTTCGATATCGGGATCCTCTGCATAAGCGGGGCGTTCGAGCGGGGACACGATATCACCTACGTCTGTTATGATAACGAGGCCTACATGAACACCGGGATACAGCGATCCGGGGCCACGCCATACGATGCCAGCACCACCACCAGCCCCGCGGGGAAGTGCTCGCTGGGTAACCCGCGGCAGAAAAAGGATCTGCCCGCGATCCTCGCCGCCCATGGGGCTCCCTATGTAGCAACCGCATCGATCGCCTATCCTGCCGATGTGAAAAAGAAGATCCAGAAGGCCCTGGAGACCAAAGGGCCCTGTTACGTGCAGATCCATGCCCCCTGCTGCACAGGGTGGGGTTTTGAGGGGGAGAAGACGATGGCCATCGGGAAGCTCGCCGTCGAGACCGGCCTGTGGGTCAACTTTGAGATGGAAGAGGGCAGGGTCACCCGGGCGAAGAAGGTGGTCCGGAAACCGGTCGAGGAGTACCTGAAGGAACAGAAGCGGTTCCGTCACCTGTTCAGGCCCACACGAAACGATGAAGAGATTCAGAAGATTCAGGCCATCGCAGACCGCAACGCGGACCGGTACGGCATTGACCTGAAGATTAAGAAAGACTGATACCTCCTCTTTTCCTTATTTTAACCCTTACCCGGCTTTGTTGAAGTCCTTTCCAGGTTCATGCCCGGCTCAACAGGGCCCCATACCCTGATTTTTCATCGGGGCTTCCCGGTGCCAGGGGGCTATCCGGGCTGGAAATTTCATCAGGCGGGTGCCATCACCGGCCCGGCTTTCCTGTCAGATATCAATGGCGGAACAATTATCATGGATCTTTGTTTCATATTATCATTGAGACCGGGAAAGGGGGGCCACCACGACTCCCGCTGCTTCAGACAGACGCTGCAAAGGGTCCCGGGGATCTTTTCCGCAGAAGAAGACCCGGGAAATGCCTTCAAATTTCAGGCGATCCTTTTTATAGGCGGAGAGTCACGTGACAGAGGTAATGGAATCAGGCTGCCAGGGGAGGATCCTGGTGATGGACGACGAACAGGGGATCCGGGAGATCCTTCGGGAGATCCTCGTTCACCTCGGGTACCAGGTCGAAACGGCGGCCGACGGGCAGTCTGCCTGCAGGTCATACTTCGACGCACTTCGCGGGGGCAGCAGATTCGATGCGGTGATCCTAGACCTCACCATACACGGGGGCATGGGAGGGGAGGAAGCACTGCAGGAAATGAAGAAGATTGACCCTTCAGTGAAGGCGATCGTCTCCAGCGGCCACTCCGGGAACCCGGTGATGGCAGACCCGCGTTCCTATGGCTTTGCCGGGGTGATGCCGAAACCCTATCGCGTACAAGATCTGGATCGGATTTTAACACAGGTATTGTCGGACCGTTAGGGTCCGTTGCGCCGTTTTTTCCGCCAGGTGAGTGCAAACGGGAGGAGCATCACGATGGCGATCAG
>Ga0075318_1000065_pt1 | contig 9873 bp, 9 predicted proteins | sample MayberryNE_TuleB_2_FD_120050 | JGI IMG/M metagenome (GOLD analysis project Ga0075318, IMG submission 120050) | Natural and restored wetland microbial communities from the San Francisco Bay, California, USA, that impact long-term carbon... | ecosystem: Environmental > Terrestrial > Soil > Wetlands ...
ATCGGCGAGCACGTCGTCAACGACGTGCCCTCGCGCGACCGCGACATCGCGATGGTCTTCCAGAGCTACGCGCTCTACCCGCACCTCTCCGTCTACGAGAACATCGCCTTCGGCCTGCGGCTCAAGAAGGTCGCGAAGGAGGAGATCGACCGCCGCGTGCGCGAGGCCGCGCGCGTGCTCGACCTCGAGCCCTGGCTCAAGCGCAAGCCGCGCAACCTCTCCGGCGGCCAGCGCCAGCGCGTCGCGATGGGCCGCGCGATCGTGCGCGAGCCGGCGGCCTTCCTGATGGACGAGCCGCTCTCCAACCTCGACGCGAAGCTGCGCGTGCAGATGCGCGCCGAGATCGCCGGCCTCCAGCAGCGCCTCGGCGTCACGACGATCTACGTCACGCACGACCAGGTCGAGGCGATGACGATGGGCGATCGCGTCGCGGTCATGCGCAAGGGCGAGCTGCAGCAGGTCGCGCCGCCGCAGGAGCTCTACGACCGCCCGGTGAACCTGTTCGTCGGCGGCTTCATCGGCAGCCCGTCGATGAACCTCTTGCAGGCGCAGTTGGAGCGCGACGACGGCGGCCTGCGCGTGCGCCTCGGCGACCAGGCGCTCGCGCTCGACGACGAGCTGCTCCAGCTGCGCCCCGCGCTGCGCGGCTGGACGGACCGCGAGCTGATCGTCGGCATCCGTCCGGAGGACCTCGAGGACGCGGCGATCGCGACCGACGCGCCGGCCGACCGCCGCCTGCGCATGCAGGTGCGGCTGCGCGAGGCGCTCGGCTCCGAGGTGATCGTCCATGCGCGACTCGCCGCCCAGGCGGCCCACACCGACGCGGTGCAGGAGCTCGCCGAGGACGTCGGCGTCCACGCGCTCGACGGCGGCGGGTCCGAGACGACCGTCGTGGGCCGCTTCGCCCCGCGCTCCGACGTGCAGGAGGACGCGCCCGTGGAGGCGGTCGTCGACACGCGCGCCATGCACTTCTTCGACCCGGCCACCGGGCTGGGCATCTACGACGCCCCGACGGAAGGAGCAGACTCGTGATCAGGCACCGTCTCCATCTCAGCGTCCTGGGGGTGGTCGCGCTGGCGCTCGCCGTGCTCGCCGGCTGCGGCGGCAACAACGGCGGCAGCACGAGCACGAGCGGGGGCGGCGGGACGACGAACGCCAACGTGTCCGGCAGCGTCTCCGTGATGGCCGTCTGGACCGGCGACGAGCAGAAGTCGTTCAGAGCCGTGATCGACGCGTTCAACCAGCAGTACCCGAACGTCAACGTCAGATACACCTCCGCCGGCGACAACCTGCCGACGGTGCTCAGCACCGCCGTGCAGGGCGGCAACCCGCCCGACGTGGCCGCGATCGCGCAGCCCGGCCTGATCCAGGAGTTCCAGGCCAAGGGCGCGCTCAGACCGCTGGAGTACGCGAGAGGCGCGGTCGAAGCGAACTACCCGTCCGACTTCGTCCAGCTCGGGACGATCGACGGCAAGCTCTACAGCTTCGTCTACAAGGGCGCGAACAAGTCGACCGTCTGGAACAACGTCGAAGCGTTCAGAAACGCGGGCGTCGAAGCGCCGGCCACGTGGGACGACCTGCTCGCCGCGGCGAGAACCCTGAAGGCCTCCGGCGTCGACGCGTACTCGATCGGCGGCGCCGACGGATGGACGCTCACCGACCTGTTCGAGAACGTCTACCTGCGGCAGGCCGGGCCCGACAAGTACGACCAGCTGTCGAGACTCCAGATCCCGTGGACGGATCCGTCCGTCAGAACGGCGCTCAGAACGATGGCGCAGGTCTTCTCCGACAGATCGAACATCGTCGGCGGAACCTCCGGGGCGCTCCAGACGGACTTCCCGAAGTCGGTCGAGAACGTGTTCGTCAACCCGGCGAAGGGCGCCATGGTCATAGAGGGCGACTTCGTCCCCGGCGTCGTCGCCGGCCAGACGAAGCTCAGAGCGGGCACCGGCTACGACGAGTTCCCGTTCCCGGCGGTCGGCGGCTCCTCGGCCAACGTGGTCGTGGGCGGCGGCGACTCGATCGTGGCGTTCCGCGACAACCCGGCGGTCGAGGCGTTCGTGAGCTTCCTCGCCTCGCCCGAAGGGGCGAAGGCGTGGGCGCAGCGCGGCGGGTTCTCCTCGCCGAACAGAGGCGTCACGTCCTCCGACTACCCGGACGAGCTGACGGCGAGAATCGCGACCGCGATCTCCGGGGCGGACACCTTCCGCTTCGACATGTCCGACCTCGCGCCGGCCGCCTTCGGCGGCACGCCCGGGCAGGGCGAGTGGAAGATCCTCCAGGACTTCCTCGCCAACCCGAGCGACGTGAACGGAACCGCGGAAGCGCTGCAGAAGTCCGCCCAGAAGGCCTACGCCAGCCAGAGAGGCTAGGAGCGGGGCGCGGGCGTGGAGGCGTCGGCCGTCACGGCGGGCGGAGGAGGCGGGGCGAGGCGCTCGCGCGAGCGCCTCGTGCCGCTCCTCTTCCTGCTGCCCGCGCTCGTGTTCCTGGGCGTGTGGCTCGTCTATCCGACGGTCCGCACGATCGTGCGCAGCTTCTTCGACCGCTCCGGCGACCAGTTCGTCGGCTTCGACAACTACAAGGCGCTGTTCACGACCGACACGCTCACGACGGCGATCGAGAACAACGTGCTGTGGGTCGCCGTCGTGCCCGCGTTCGTGACGGCGATCGGGCTCGTGTTCGCGGTGCTGACCGAGCGGATCCGCTGGTCGACCGGCTTCAAGACCGCCGTCTTCATGCCGATGGCGATCTCGCTGTTCGCCGCGGGCGTGATCTGGCGGGTGATGGACGAGAAGGACCCGGCGCAGGGGACCGTGAACGCGTCGATCAAGGTCGTCAAGGACGCGTTCGGCGGCGGCGGCGTGCTGACGAACGCGCAGGGCTCGACGCCGCAGCTCGTGGGCAGCCCGCAGAAGGGCTTCGTCCTCAGGACGCCCGTCCGGCCCGGCGGGACGGCGGCGATGGGGCTGACCGCGATCCCGCCCGCCGAGGTCCCCTCCAGCGCGGCGCAGGCGGTCGCGCCCAGACCGCAGGCGGGCGCGATCGACGGCGTCGTCTGGCGCGACTTCAAGCCGGGCGGCGGCAGACCGGGCGTCGTCGAGCCGGGAGAGGACGGGCTTCCCGGGGTGACGGTCGAGCTGCGCAGGGCGAGCGGCGGGGGCGTCGTCGCGAGCACGTCGACGGCCGAGGACGGCTCGTTCTCGTTCGGGGGCGTGAGACCGGGCAGCTACAGAGTCGGGATCGCGTCCTCGACGTTCTCCGAGCCGTTCACGGGCGTCTCGTGGCTCGGGCCGAAGCTGATCACGCCGGCGATCATGATCGCCTACGTGTGGGTGTGGGCCGGCTTCGCGATGGTGATCATCGCCGCCGGCCTGGCCGCGATCTCGCGCGAGGTGCTCGAGGCCGCGCGCACCGACGGCGCGACCGAGTGGCAGGTGTTCCGGCGCGTGACCGTGCCGATGCTCGCGCCGGTGCTGTCGGTCGTGTTCATCACGATGATCATCAACGTCCTGAAGGTGTTCGACATCATCCTGTCGATCGCGCCCGCCTCCTCGCAGGACGACGCGAACGTGATCGCGCTGGCGATGTGGCGCACGTCGTTCGGCGGCGTGAACGACTTCGGCCTCGGCTCGGCGATCGCCGTCTTCCTGTTCGTGCTGGTGATCCCGGTGCTGGCGCTCAACGTCCGCCGCTTCCGGCGGGAGGTGTGAGGTGGGGGCGACCGGACAGGCCGCCGGCCGCGCCGCGACGATCCCGGCCGCGACGACGCGCCGGCGCGAGTCGCCGGCGGCCCGCGTCGGGCGGCTGGTCGCGCACGCGCCGCTGAACCTGTTCCTGCTGCTCGTCGGCGTGCTGTGGCTCGTGCCGACGCTCGGCCTGCTGTTCACCTCGCTGCTGCCCGCCAGCGACATCGCGCAGGAAGGGTGGTGGAAGGTCGTCGCGCATCCGAGCGTCGCGACCTTCGACAACTACCGCGCGATCTTCGAGAACTCGGCGATCACGAGCGCGCTGTGGACGACGGTGCAGATCGCGGTCGGCAACACCGTGCTGCTCGTCGTCGTCGCCTCGCTCGCCGGCTACGCGTTCGCGTGGCTGGAGTTCCCGGGCCGCGACTGGCTGTTCGTCGTCGTGATCGGGCTGCTCGTCGTGCCGCTGCAGGTCGCGCTGATCCCGATCTTCTCCCTCTACCAGTCGACCGGTCTGTTCGACACGGTGCTCGGGCTGATCCTCTTCCACGTCGCGTTCGGGCTGCCGTTCGGGATCTTCCTGATGCGCAACTTCTTCGTCGGGATCCCGAAGGACATCCTCGAGTCGGCGCGCATCGACGGCGCCTCGGAGTGGCGCATCTTCACGCGGCTGATCCTGCCGCTCGGCCTGCCCGCGATCGGCGCGCTCGCGATCTTCCAGTTCCTGTGGACCTGGAACGACCTGATCGTGGCGCTGACGTTCGGTCGCAACACCCAGCCGCTGACGGTCGCGATCTTCTCCCAGACGCGTCAGTTCGGCTCGAACATCGACCTGATCGCGCCCGCCTCGTTCCTCTCCCTCGCGATCCCCCTCGTCGTCTTCCTGCTCTTCCAGCGCGCGTTCGTGCGGGGGCTGCTGGCGGGCTCCGTCAAGTAGTCGCGCGCCGTCGTTCGGGATACTCGGGCGATGGCGGAGGGGTTCTACGGCTCGGACCTGGCGCGGATCCACGACCTGTCGTTCGGCGGGTGGGCGCGGGCGGCGGGGCCGTTCGTGCTGGAGCGGCTGCGGGAGGCCGGGATCGGCGGCGGGCTGGTCGTCGACCTCGGCTGCGGCAGCGGGATCTGGGCCGCCGAGCTGCTGGCCGCCGGCTACGAGGTGCTCGGGATCGACGCCTCGGCGGAGATGCTGGCGCTCGCGCGCCAGCGGGCGCCGGACGCGCGGTTCGTGCACGGCTCGCTGCACGAGCTGGAGGCCGCGAGCCGGCCGGCACGCGCCGCGCGCGCACCGAGGGCGAGGGCTGGGTCATGCGCCTGGAGGTGCAGGAGGACCGCGAGGCGCGGACGCTCACGCGGCGGATCTCGCTCGTGCGCGACGGCCGTCGCAGCGAGGAGGTCCACATGCTGCGGCTCTACGACCCGGACGACCTCGTCGCATGGCTCGACGTCGCGGGCTTCGACGTCGAGCGGGGTGACGGCTACGGCGCCGACGGCCCGCGGCTGCCGGGCGTGCACGCGTACGTCGCGCGGCGGCGGGCGTAGGCCCGTCGCGCGCTACCGCTCCGGTCTCGGGCTCGCGTCCGGCAGCAGCAGCAGCGCGCCGAGCAGGAAGCAGAGCGCGCCGGCGGCCGTCCCGGCGTCGGCGATCGTCGCGCTGACGGGCTCGTTCGTCGAGGGCTGCACGACCGAGACGATCGCGGCGACGCCGAACGCGATCGAGCCGACCAGGTTGAGGGCGTTGACCCACCAGCCGCGCGAGCGCGGCTCGAACGCCAGCCAGGCGCGCGACCCGTTCGCGAACGCGAGTCCGCTCGCGACGAGGAAGCAGGCGGAGCCGATCATGTCGGGCGTCCACACGCGCAGGTTCGCCTGCGTCGCGGTGAGCGTCGTGTCCATCGCGTTGTATGTGTTGAGGTTGAAGAGGACCGTCCCGGCGAACTGCACGAGCGTCGCGAGGACGTCGACGTGGGGGTGCGGCCAGCCGGCGGGATCGCGGAGCTTCAGCCGTCCGTGCTCGCGCAGGCGTCTCGCGCGCCAGGCGGTGCGGACGGCGAGCCAGTGCTGCAGGTAGGCGGCGCCGGTGAAGAAGATCGAGCCGACGAAGAACGTGACGCCGATGCCGGGGCGGGTGACCGAGGACCACAGCGACGCGAGCGACGCGAGCAGGAAGCAGCTCGAGCCGATCGCGAACAGGACGGCGATCCACCACAGCGGCGTGCGGTCCCAGCGGGCGCGCGGGCGGGCGACGGCCCCGCCGCCGCCGGCGGCGACGCGCGTGGCGAGGTGGGGGTGGTGGACATGGGGCGGGCCCGGCGTGCTCACCGCCGCGGATGCTCGCAGGCTCGGCATGTTCGTGGGCTTGCGCCACTGGCGACCGTGAAGCTGTACGCTTGTACGTGATGACGCACAACAGCGATGCGCGGCGCGAGTGGGACGCCCCGGCCTACGACACGCTCAACGCGCCCATGAACGACCGGGGCGACGACGCCGTCGCGCGGCTCGAGCTGCGCGGCGACGAGACGGTGCTCGACGCCGGCTGCGGCACCGGGCAGGTCACGGCGACGCTGCTGGAGCGGCTGCCGCGGGGTCGCGCGATCGCGCTCGACGGCTCCCGGCAGATGCTCGACGCGGCGCGCGAGCGCTTCGCCGGCGACCCGCGCGTCGCGTTCGTGCACGCCGACCTGGAGGCGCCGCTGGCGCTGCCGGCCGACGACCCGGTCGACGCGATCGTCTCGACCTCGACGTTCCACTGGGTCCGCGACCACGACGGCCTGTTCGCGCGGCTCGCCGCGGTGCTGAAGCCCGGCGGTCAGCTCGTCGTCGACTGCGGCGGGGACGGCAACATCGCGGCGATCCTCGTCGCGCTGCGGGATCTCGGCTTCCACGAGACGCCCTGGACCTACGCGGGCGTCGCGGAGACCCGTGCGCGCCTCCAGGCAGCCGGCTTCGCGGACGCGGACGTGCGGCTCGTGCCGCGCGTCTCCCGTTTCGAGGAGCCCGGCGAGCTGGAGCGCTTCCTGACGAGCGTCGTGCTGCGCACCTACGTGACCCAGCTCGGCGACGAGACGGGCGCGCAGCTCGTACGGGACGTCGCCGCCCGCCTGCCCGAGCGCGAGATCCACTGGGTGCGACTGGAGATCGTCGCCCGTCTCAGCGACGCGGACGCGCCGAGCCGAGTCTGAGCGTCGCCTGCTCGACGTAGGGCACCGAGCCGACGATCGTGTCGGTGCTGGACGCGTTCGAGATCGTGCGGCGGACGACCAGGCGCGTGTCCGGGACCACCCACGTGAACGTCGTGCCGGCGCCGCTCGTCTCGCCGCTCACCCGCGTCGTCGTGCGCACGAGCACGACGCGCGTGCGTCTGCCGTCGAGCGCGAGCGTGCGCGGGCCGAGCACGGTGCCGCGGTCGACGGTCGTCGTGCCGGCGATCGCGCAGCTGCTGTCCCAGGTCGCGCCGGTCTCCAGTCGCGCCGGCAGGTAGGTGGAGGCGGCGGTGCAGTCGTAGGTGCGCCGGTCGAGGTGGCCGGCGAACTGATGGCTCTCGCTCTGGGAGGCCAGGCGCCAGCTGCCGTCGGCGCGCGGGCACGTCAGCGCCGCGTCCCAGCGGGTCGCGAGCACGTCCCAGCGGATCCGCAGGCAGCCGGCCGCCGTCGCCGCGACCGTCATCGTCGTCTGCGGCGGATAGACGTGCCGGCGGGTGCCGAGCGCCTTGGACTGCTCGTAGCCCTGGGTCGCGTAGAGGTAGACGCCGGGCTCCGGGGCGCGGCCGCGCAGTGCGGCCGGCAGCGTGCGTGCGCTCGCGGGCAGCGCCTGGAAGCGGCGGACGGCGCCGGCGACCGACGCCGGCGTGGAGGACTCGCGCGTCAGCGCCCGGTAGACGGCGTAGCCGCCGAGCACGAGGGCGGCGAGGCCGAGCAGGACCAGCAGCCACGAGCGGCGGGGCGAGCGGGGGCGACGCGTGCGCACGCTCCCAACGCTAGCCCGGCCACCGGCCGCACCGGCGTGCGCCGCGTCGCGGTCAGGCGACGGCGCCCGGCACGCGCACGCGCTCGCCCGGCAGGGTCGCCGCGCGCGTGACGAGCTCGGCCGTCAGCAGCGCGCTCAGCAGCTGGACGAGCAGCAGCGTCAGGAGCACGGTCAGCTGCACGCGCGCGGCGGTGGCGGGGGAGGCGCCGCCGAGCACGAGGCCGACGAACGTGCCCGGCAGCGTGACCAGCCCGGCGCTGCGCGTCTGGTCGGTGAGCGGCACCATCGTGCCCGCGATCGCGCGACGCGTCAGCGGCACGAGCGCGTCGCGCGCCCGGTCGCCGAGCGCCAGGCGCGCCTCGATCTCGTCGGCGCCGGCGGCGAGGTCCTCGACGAGCCGGCGGCCGGTGAGCGTCGTGGCGAGCAGCGCGCCGCCGATCAGGATCCCCGCCGTCGGGATCGTCGCACGCGGCGTCGCGTCGAACGCGCCGACGAGCAGCAGCACGCCGGTGGCGCTCAGCGCGGGCAATGCGATCGCGGCGACCGCGATGCGCCTCGACCCGGGCAGCGCGCGCATCCGTGAGCCGGCCGTCAGGGAGGCCGTGAGGACCATCACGGCGACGAACGCGACCGCCAGCGCCGGCACGCGGAAGACGAGGGCGATCAGCGCGCCGACGATCGCCAGCTGCACGGCTGCGCGCAGCGCCGCGGTCAGCAGCGTGCGCGAGAGGCCGAGCCGCTGGCGGTAGGCGAGCGCCGCCGCGGCGAGGACGAACGCGGCGCTGGCGGCGAGCTGGGCGGCGGGCTGGCTCACGGCGCCGGCTCTCCGGCGGCGGTCCCGAGCAGCTCGCCGGGCGCGCCGCTGGTCGCCGTCCCGTCGTGCAGCGCCACGACGCGGTCGGCGACGTCGGCCGCGAAGGCGAGGTCGTGCGTGGCGACGACGAGTCCGAGCCCGTCCCGCGCGAGGGCGGTGACGGTCGCCGCGACGTGCCGCGCGGCGGCGCGGTCGAGCGCGGCGGTCGGCTCGTCGAGCAGCAGCAGCTCGGGTCCGCGGGTGAGCGCGCGGGCGAGGGCGACGCGCGCCCGCTCGCCGCCCGACAGCTCGGTGGCGGGCCGGTCGAGGAACGGGGCGGCGAGGCCGGCGTGCGCGAGCGCGTCGAGCAGGCGAGGCTCCGCGGCGGCCTCCGCGTCCCGGGCGAGCCCGTAGGCGAGGTTCTCGCGCACCGTCCCGGACAGCATCGTCGGCGTCTGGGCGACGAGTCCGACCCGCCGCCGCAGCTCGGTCGGCTCAAGCACGGCCGTGTCCGCCCCGTCGAGCAGCACGCCGCCCGCCTCCGGCACCAGCAGCCGGTTCAGGCAGCGCAACAGCGTGCTCTTGCCGCTGCCCGACGGCCCCACCAGCGCCGTCACGGTCCCCTTCGGCGCCTCGAACGACACGTCGTCCAGCACCACCCGCTCCCCGCGCGCGATCCGCAGGCCGCGGACGACGAGGCCGCCGGCCGGGAGGTCATCGGTGCGATCGTCGGCGCGCGCTGGCACGGCGCCACGGTAGCGGCCCGATGGGTAGGAGGCGCGCGCCGCTCAGCTTCGCGTCTGGCGATCAGTACGGCTGGTACGGGAGATCCCCCGCGACGATGCGGGCGTTCAGCGCGAACAGGCGCTGGTTGCGCTCGCGCATGTCGGCGAGCACCTCGGCCTCCCAGCCGTACGCGTCGACCACGGCGAGGTCGAGCTCACGGTGCAGTGCCCGCAGATCCTCGAAGGCGCCCTCGTCGAGGCGGTTGTACAGCGCGGTGAGTCCGATGCCCTGCTCGGCGCAGATCGCTGAGCGCCGGGCGAGCATCCGGCGCGTCGTGTCCGCGATCCGCTCGCGCTGCTCGTCCGACGGCTGGGGCCAGGGGAAGGTGTCGAAGGCGCTCGTGGGCGTATAGCGGATGCGGTCCTCCAACGTCGAACTGCCCTTCGCAGCCCAGTCGGTGTGAATACGACTCGTCAGGACGCCCATCGCGTAGTCGCTGTCGAGCGCGAAGACGTTCGTCGAGTTGCTCGGGCACCAATCGGGCTCACACCAGGTGAAGAGGATCCGTTTGCCGGTGGCTGTGCCAGCAATGAAGCGAGCGAGCCCGTCTGCCGCCCGCCGAAACTCTGGGCGCGGTCGCCAGAGTCTCCACCAGCAATCGATGTACACCGGGTCATCGTCACGTGCGGGCTTCACAAGCCGACG
>Ga0075318_1000066_pt1 | contig 9868 bp, 7 predicted proteins | sample MayberryNE_TuleB_2_FD_120050 | JGI IMG/M metagenome (GOLD analysis project Ga0075318, IMG submission 120050) | Natural and restored wetland microbial communities from the San Francisco Bay, California, USA, that impact long-term carbon... | ecosystem: Environmental > Terrestrial > Soil > Wetlands ...
CTGCTCGGCCACCGCGTCGGCGGGCTGCGACTGCCGATGGTGGAAGCCGACGAGCACGAGACGGCCGTCATCCGCGCGGCGCTCGAGCGACACGGACTGCTGGCGACGGCACAGGCGTGACGACGACGTGAGCGGCGGAACCCTCCGCGTCCTGCCGCTCGGCGGCCTGGGCGAGATCGGCAAGAACATGACGGTCGTCGAGTACGACGACCGCATCGTCGTCGTCGACACCGGCCTGCGCTTCCCGACGGCCGACATGCTCGGCATCGACCTCGTCCTGCCGGACTTCACCTACCTGCGCGAGCGCGCGGACGACATCGAGGCGATCGTCATCACGCACGGCCACGAGGACCACCTCGGCGCGCTGCCGTGGGTGCTGCGCGAGCTGGGCCTCAAGAGCGACCCGCCACCGATCTACGGCGGCCCGCTGCCGATGGCGATGGCGCGCTCGAAGCTCGACGAGCACCGCATGAAGAACGTCGAGCTGGAGGACGTCGCCGACGGCGAGACCGTCGAGGCCGGCCCGTTCGACGTCGAGCTCGTGCACATGACGCACTCGATCCCGGACTCCAACGCGGTCGCGCTCACGACCGAGCTGGGGACGATCCTCATCACCGGCGACTACAAGTTCGACCAGACGCCGGTCGACGGCCGTCCCGCCGACGTCTCGCGCCTCGCCGAGCTCGGCCGCGACGGCCTCCTGCTGCTCTGCGGCGACTCCACGAACGCCGACCGCGACGGCTTCTCGCCCTCCGAGGCCGGCATCGGCCCGCACCTCGAGGAGGCGTTCGGGCGCTGCGACGGGCGGATCGTCGTCACCAGCTTCGCCTCGAACATCCACCGCGTCCAGCAGGTCGTCGACGCCGCGGCCGCGCTCGGACGCAAGGTCGCGCTCGTCGGGCGCTCGATGCGCAAGAACGTGAACATCGGCCGCACGCTCGGCCACATCGACGTGCCGGACGGGATGCTCGTGCAGCCGCGCGAGATCGACGACTACCCCGACCACAAGCTGGTGATCGTCTCGACCGGGTCGCAGGGCGAGCCGCTCTCCGCGCTGCGGCGGATGGCGCACAACGACCACCGCCACATCAAGCTCCACGACGGCGACACCGTCGTCTTCAGCGCGACGCCGATCCCCGGCAACGAGCGCGCCGTCAACGACACGATCGACCGGCTCTACCACATCGGCTGCGACGTGATCACGACCGCCGACGCGCCGATCCACGCCTCCGGCCACGGCTACCGCGAGGAGCTGAAGCTGATGCTCAACCTCACGAAGCCCCGCTACGTGCTGCCGGTCCACGGCGACTTCAAGCGCATCCACCTGCACGCCCAGCTCGCCGAGGCGGTCGGGATCGATCCGGACTGCATCTTCCAGGGCGAGAACGGCCTGCCGCTGGAGATCACGCGCAGAGGCGCGCGCTTCGGCGCGAGAGAGCAGTCGGGGATGATCTTCGTCGACGGCGTCGACATCGGCGACCCGGCGGACGTCGCGCTGCGCGACCGGCGGATGCTGAGCGCGGACGGCATCTTCATCGTCGTCGCGACGATCTCCGAGCAGGACGGCCAGTCGGTCGCGCCGCCCGAGGTGATCTTCCGCGGCGTGCCGTTCGTCGAGCAGGCGGACGAGCTGGTCGAGGAGATCCGCGGCGCCGTCGAGGAGTCGCTCGCGCGCGCTGCGGAGGACGAGATCCGCGAGCCGGAGCTCGTCCAGCAGGAGCTGCACGACGACCTCGCCGCGTTCGTCTACGACAAGCTCAAGCGCCGCCCCATGGTGCTTCCGGTCGTCGTCGAGGTGTAGGCCGGGCGCCTGACACCGTCTCGCGGCGCCGGATCGCGCCGCGATGCCGTTCACGGGCAACCAGCCCGCTCACCGCATCGCCGCACGCCCGGCATCCACGATCCGGCGCCATCCGCCTCGGCCTACGACGCGGCTCAGGCTTCGCGCGCGGGCGCCGGCTCGGGCGACTCCGCGAGCGTGCGGGGGAGGCGGACGACGAAGCGGGCGCCGCCGCTGGCCGAGGACTCGGCGTCGACGGTGCCGCCGTGCGAGGCGGCGACCGCCCGCACGATCGAGAGGCCGAGGCCGGAGCCGCCGCCGGAGTCGCCGCGGCCGCGCACGAAGCGCTCGAACAGGCGCGGGCGCAGCTGCTCCGGGATGCCGGGCCCGTCGTCCTCGACCGTCAGGACCACGTCTTCGCCCTCGCGCGCGAGCGACGCGTGCACGTGCGTCCCGGGCGGGGTGTGGCGCAGCGCGTTCTCGATCAGGTTCAGCGCCATGCGGTGCAGCTCGTCGCGCGCGCCGTCGACGACGAGCGACTCGTGCGCGGCGATCGTCAGGCGGTGCTCGCCGGTCACGGGCTCCAGCTCCGCCGCGACCTCGACGAGCACCTGCGCGAGGTCGAGCGGGCGGTGGGGGACGGTGCGGCCGGCGTCGGCGCGGGCGAGCAGCAGCAGGTCGGCGACGAGCCGGCGCATGCGATGGGAGGAGCGCAGGGCGGAGGCGACCGTCTCGCGCGCGTCGTCGCCGTCGACGTGGTCGGCCAGCAGCTCCAGGTTCGCGAGCACGCTCGTGAGCGGCGTGCGCAGCTCGTGCGAGGCGTCGGCGACGAACTCGCGCTGGCGCACGAGCGAGGCCTCCGTCTCGGCCCGCGCGTCGTCGAGCGCCTGCCGCATGTCCTCCAGCGTGCGCGCCAGCTCGGCGACCTCGTCGTCGGCCTCCGGCTGGGGCACGTGGCGGCCGGGATCGCGCGTGCGCCCGATCTCGCGCGCGCTGGCCGTCAGCTCGGCGATCGGCGCCAGCGCGCGGCGCGCGACCATCAGGCCGGCGAGCAGCGCCAGGCCGCTGCCCGCCAGCACGCCGAGGATCAGGAAGAAGCGCACCTTCGCGACCGTGCGGTCGATCGCCGAGAGCGGACGCGCGTAGATGAGGATGCCCGAGCCGACCGGGTCGATGCGGATCGAGCGCACCTCGACGCGGTAGCCGAGCTGGTCGTTCGGGAAGGGGCTGTCGAGCGAGAAGCGCGGGGAGAGCGGGCGCGCGCCGCCGTAGGCGCACAGCAGCTGCGCCGGCGCGGCGAGGTACACGCGGACCTTCGCGCCCTCGCCGCTGGCGAGGTCGCCGAGCCGTCCGCAGCGCGGGTCGCCGGTCTGCAGGTCGAAGCTGACGCGGGCCCGCGACTGCAGGTAGTTCGCGGTGTCGCGCACCGAGTCGTCGAACTCGATGCGGATCTGGCGCGTGGTGAGCAGCCCGACGATCGCCGCGAAGCCGCAGAGGATCACGAACGTCAGCGCCGCCGAGCCGCCGGCCAGCCGCCAGCGCGTCGGCACGCGCCGGTAGGCGGCCCCGAGGCCGCCGAGCGCGCTACGCGCGGAGGACGTAGCCCGCGCCGCGGATCGTGTGGAGGAGCCGTGGCTCTCCACCGGCCTCCAGCTTTCGTCGCAGGTTGGAGACGAACACCTCGATCGTGTTGGTGATCGAGAACGGGTCATAGCCCCAGACCTCGTCGAGCAGCTTCTGGCGCGAGATCACGAGCCGCTCGTTGCGCATCAGGTACTCGAGCAGCTCGAACTCGCGCTGGGTCAGCTCGACCGAGCGCTCTCCGCGCTCGACCTCGTGCGTGTCGGGGTTCAGCTGCAGGTCGCCGCACACGAGCGGCGCGGCGCCGCGCGGCGGGCGGCGGCGGAGCAGCGCGCGCAGGCGGGCGAGCAGCTCCTGGCGCTCGAACGGCTTGACGAGGTAGTCGTCGGCGCCGGCGTCGAGCCCTTCGACGCGCGCTTCGAGCGCGTCGCGGGCCGTCAGCATCAGGATCGGCACGTCGTCGTTCTCGCGCAGCGTCTTCGCCACGTCGATGCCGTCGAGGCGGGGGAGGCCGAGGTCGAGCACGACGAGGTCGGGCAGGAACGCGTGGGCGTCGTCGAGCGCGCTGACGCCGTCGCTCGCCACGCGGACCTCGTAGCCCTCCATCCGCAGCGAGCGCTGGAGCGTCTGCGCGATTTCGTCGTCGTCCTCGACGACGAGGACCCGTGGCGGGCGCGAGATGTCGCTCATGCGCTGATCGTAGTCGTCGGTGCAGCCGGCATGGGTGCTTCTTACCGGGTCTTGATGTTCTCGGCGAGAGCGATCGCGTCCAGGCCCGGCAGGGGCGCGAGCGCGCGCGTCGAAGCAAGCGCCCAGATGGCCACGAAGACCCGTCGTCCCAGAGCCGCGCCGAGACGGTCGCGCTCGCGCTCCTCCGCGAGCGCGAGACCGCGCGCGCGCCGGGCGCCGGGCGCCGGGCTGCGCCGCCCGCACGCGCCGGAGCTCTCGCCGCACCAGCTCGACCTGCTCGGGCTCGGGCTCGCGGCGCTCGGCGTCTTCCTCGCCTTCGTGCTCTATCTCGGCGCCGCCGGCGGCTCCGCCGGGGGCGCGGCGAGCGACGGGCTCGAGCTGCTGCTCGGACGCGTCGCCTACGCCGTGCCGATCGCGCTCGTCGCGGGCGGCCTGCTGCTCGTGGCGCGGACGCTCGTCCCGACGCTGCGTCCCGTGCGCGCAGGCGTGACCTGCCTGTTCGCGGGCGTCGCGCTCGCCTTCGCCGCGGGCACGCTCGGGCTCGGGTCCGCGCCGGCCGGCGCCGGCACCTGGGCGTCCGCGACGCTGAAGGCCGACGGCGGCGCGGTCGGCGCCGCGCTCTACTGGACGACCTCGCACCTCTTCTCCGACGTCGGCTCGCACATCGTCGCGATCTTCCTCGTGCTCGCCGGCCTGCTGCTCGTCAGCGGCGCGACGATCGCGGGCCTCGTGCAGCGCGCGGCGCAGACGACGCGCAGCGCGGCGACCCTCGCGCCGCGGCGCCCGGCCCGCACCGCGGCGCCCGAGCGGACCGCCGCGCCCAAGCGCGCAGCGGACCCCGTCGTCCCGCCGGAGCCGGAGGACGAGCGCCTCGTCGTGCGGGCGACCCACGTGGAGGCGCCGTCGCTGGACGGCCGCGAGCGCTATCCCGACCTCTACGGCGAGGACGCGCCCGAGACCGACGACGCCTTCGCCGCCGAGATCGAGGACGACGCGCTCCCCGAGCCGCCCGCCGAGGCGCCGCAGGCGGTCGAGCAGCTCGAGCTGGAGGAGCCCGACGAGCCGGGCGTTGCGGCGACCGCGCCCGCGGGCGATCCGCTCGCGGAGGGGCCGACCGCCGGCCCGGCCCAGCCGGTCGACCCCGCCGACCTCACGCCGCAGGGCCGATACCGCGGATCGGTCACCGACGACCCGGCGTTCGTCTGGAGCGTGCCGGACGCGCGCTTCCTCAAGCGCTCGACCGCCGACCAGTCGCGCCCCGACACCGCCGGCCAGGAGAAGATCGCCGCGCAGCTGATCGAGGCCCTCGGCCACTTCGGCGTCGAGGCGAAGGTCGTCGGCATGACGGCCGGCCCGCACATCACCCGCTTCGAGATCCGCCTCGCGCCCGGCATCAAGGTCGGCAAGGTCGCGCAGCTCAAGGACGACCTCGCCTACGCGCTCGCGGCGACCGAGATCCGCATCCTCGCGCCGATCCCCGGCAAGCAGGCGGTCGGCGTCGAGGTGCCGAACGCCAAGCGACGGATCGTCCACCTCGGCGACGTCCTCCAGGAGGCGCCCAAGGACTGGTCGCCGCTGACCGTCTGGCTCGGCAAGGACGTCGCCGGCCGCGCGATCGGCGTCGACCTGGCGAAGATGCCGCACCTGCTCGTCGCCGGCACGACCGGCGCCGGCAAGTCCGGCTGCGTCAACGCGATGCTCTCGAGCATCCTGCTGCACGCCGACCCGCACCAGGTGAAGCTCGTGCTCGTCGACCCCAAGCAGGTCGAGCTCAACCACTACGAGTCGATCCCGCACCTGCTGACGCCGGTGATCACGAGCCCGCGCCTGGCCGCCAACGCGCTCCAGAACCTCGTCAAGGAGATGGAGGAGCGCTACGGGATCATGTCGCTGGCGCGCACCCGCTCGCTGCCGGAGCTCAACAGAGCGCGCGCGGCGCGCGGCGAGGCGCCGCTGCCCTACGTCCTCTGCGTGATCGACGAGCTCGCCGACCTGATGATGGTCGCGCCCGCCGACGTGGAGGACTCGATCATCCGCCTGGCGCAGAAGGCGCGCGCGGTCGGCATCCACCTCGTGCTCGCGACGCAGTCGCCGCGCGTCGACGTCATCACCGGGATGATCAAGGCGAACGTCCCGTCGCGGATCGCCTTCGCGGTGTCCTCGCAGACGGACTCGCGCGTGATCCTCGACCAGAACGGCGCCGAGTCGCTGCTCGGCCAGGGCGACATGCTGTTCAGCCCGGTCGGCTCCTCGAAGCTCCAGCGGATCCAGGGCGCCTACGTCGACGAAGCGCAGATCGCCGAGCTCACCGAGGCGTGGCGCACGCAGGGCGAGCCGGAGTTCCAGGAGGAGCTGCTCGAGGAGGTCGTCGACGAGTCGGAGGCCGCCGGCGGCGACGACGACGGCTTCGACCCCGACGAGGACCCGCTCCTGGAGGAGGCGATCGGCCTCGTCGCGCAGATGGGAACCGCCTCCACCTCGATGCTCCAGCGGCGCCTGCGGCTCGGCTACACGCGCGCCGGCCGCCTGATCGACATGCTCGAGCGGCGGGGGATCATCTCCGGCTACGAGGGCTCCAAGCCGCGCCAAGTCCTGATCGGCGAGGCGGACGTGCCGCGCATCCTCGTGGCCCTCAACGAGAGACCCGGAGCGGGCGCGACGGCGACCGCGACGGCCGAGGCGCCGGAGGACCCGCCCGCGGCGCCGCCGGACCCTCCGGCCGGCGCCGACGCGGAGCCGCTCGGCTGACGGGCGTGAACGCCCGCCGCGCCGCACGGAATCCGTCACCGTCCCCGCGGCCCGGGCGATAGCCTTCGCGTCCCCATGCCGGAGATCGGTGCCACCCTGCGCGAGGCGCGCATGCGCGCCAGGATCGACATCACCGAGGTCGAGCAGGCGACGAAGATCCGCGCCAAGTACCTGCGCGCGCTCGAGAACGAGGAGTGGAACCTGCTGCCGGGCTCCACCTTCATCAAGAGCTTCCTGCGCGAGTACGCCGACTTCCTGGGCCTCGACGCGCGTTCGCTGGTGGAGGAGTACAAGCTCCGCTACGACCGCCCGAGCGAGCACGAGCTGACGCCGATCAGCCCGAACCTCGGACGCGACCGGCGCGGCGGCGGATCCGGCGGGCCGCGCGGCCCGCGCGTCGCGCCGGGGTGGCTGATCGTCGGCGGCGCGATCGTGCTGCTGCTCGTGGTGCTCGGGCTCGTGGGATCGCTCGGCGGCTCCGACGGCGGCGGCTCCGGCGAGACCGGCGCGTCGTCCGCTCCGCCCGCGGGACGCACCGGGACGGCACGCACGACCCCGCGGACCACGCGGACCGCCCCCGCCGCGCCCGCGCGCGCGAGCGTGCGGATCGTCCCGACCGGCACCGTCTACGTCTGCCTCGTGGACGGCGCCGGCAGGGTGCTGATCCCCGGCAGCCAGTTCGCCGCCGGCCAGCAGGTTCCCGTGTACCGCGCGCGCAAGCTGCGGATCACGCTGGGGAACAACGCCGTGCAGCTGCGCGTGAACGGCAGACCGCTGTCGGTGCCGGCCTCCTCGACGGCGATCGCCTACGAGATCACCCCGGCCGGCGCGCGCTCGCTGCCGCCGAGCCAGGCGCCGACCTGCACGTGAGCGCGCGCGCCGGCATCGTCGTCACGGGGACCGAGGTCCTCAGCGGCATCGTCTCCGACCGCAACGGGCCGTGGCTGTCGGAGCGGCTGCGCGAGCTGGGCGTCGAGCTCGCGCACATCGCGATCGTCGGCGACCGCCGCGAGGACATGGCCGCGGCGCTGCGCTTTCTCGCCGAGGAGCGCGTCGACCTGATCGTGACCTCCGGCGGGCTCGGACCCACCGCCGACGACCTCACGACCGCCGTCGTGGCCGAGTTCGCGGGACGGCCGCTCGTGCGCGACGCGGCGCTCGAGCAGCGCATCGCCGCGATCGTCGCGCCGCTGATGGAGCGCTGGCCGAACGTCGACCGCGAGGCGATGGCGCGCGGGACGCGCAAGCAGGCGCACGTGCCGCAGGGCGCGACCGTGCTGGAGCCGGTGGGGACGGCGCCGGGCGTCGTGGTACCGCCGGCGCCGGAAGCCGATCCCGCCCGCTCGCCGACGGTGCTGGTGCTGCCCGGCCCGCCACGGGAGCTGCAGCCGATGTGGCGCGCCGCCCTCGAGACCGACGCGCTGCGCGCCGCGCTCGCCGGCGCGACCGTCTACGAGCAGGCGATCCTGCGCCTCACGGGCGTGCCCGAGTCGGAGATCGCCGAGACGCTGCTGGTCGCCGAGCAGTCGGGCCTCGACCTCGCGCCGCTGGAGATCACGACCTGCATGCGCCGCGGCGAGATCGAGATCGCGACGCTCTACGAGCCCGGCGGAGCGGCGGCGTACGCCGCGTTCGCCGACCTCGTGCGCACCCGCCATGCGCCGCAGCTGTTCTCCGAGGACGGCGCGACGATCGACGACCAGGTCGCGGCGCTGCTGAGCGGCCCGCCGTCGCGGACGGTCGCCGTCGCGGAGTCGTGCACGGGCGGACTGCTCGCGGGACGGCTGACCGACCGGCCGGGCTCGTCGGCCTACGTGCTCGGCGGGGTCGTCGTCTACTCGAACGAGGCGAAGACGGCACTGGCGGGCGTCGACCCGGCGCTGATCGCGCGCGCCGGGGCGGTGTCGGCCGAGGTCGCCGACGCGCTCGCCGACGGCGCGCTCGCGCGCTTCGGCTCGGACGTGGGGATCGGCGTGACCGGCGTCGCGGGCCCCGGTGGCGGGACGCCGGAGAAGCCGGTCGGGCGCGTGCACGTGAGCGTCGCGGACCGTGACGGACGGCGGATCGCACGCAAGCTCGACCTCCCGGGCTCGCGCCCGGACGTGCGCGACCGCACGACGACGGCGGCACTCCATCTGCTGCGCCGGCTGCTGCGGGACGAGGCCGACTGAGGCCGATGGCCGGCGACGCGGCGGGCGGCGAGGCGAAGGTCCGGCTGTTCGTCGCGCTCGACCTGCCCGGGGCCGTCGTCGAGGCGCTCGTCGCATGGCGGCGGCCGCTGCTGCGCGCGATGGACGGCCTGCGCCCGCTGGCGCCCGAGGCGCTGCACGTCACGTTGTCGTTCCTCGGCTGGCGCGCGGAGGCGGCGGTCGCGCCGCTGTCGGCGCTGGTGGAGGCGTGCACCGCCGGGCTCGGCGGCGTGCCCGGGCTCGCGCTCGGCGAGCCGCTGTGGCTGCCGCGCGGGCGTCCCCGCGTGCTGGCCGTCGCGCTGGAGGACCGCCACGGCGCGCTCGGGGCGCTGCAGGAGCGCCTCGTCGGCCGGCTGGCCGCCGACGGCTGGCAGGAGCGCGAGTCGCGGGGATACCTTCCGCACGTGACGGTCGCGCGCTCGCGCGAGCGCGGGGGGATGCGGGTCCCGCGCGGCGCCGTCCCGCCGCCGCTGCCGGCGCTCGCGTTCGACGGCGCGGCGGTGACGCTCTACCGCTCGCATCTGGCACGCGCCGGCGCCAGCTACGAGCCGCTGTTCGTGCGCAGACTCGCCTGAGAATCGTTGCCGTTCGGGTCTTGTGCCGTCACAGGAGACGGCCCTACCATCGGACGCGGCCCTGCGAACGGACGTTCGATCTCGTTCCGTCCGACAGGGGGCGTACCTTCGATCCCTCACGTGAGCACAAGGAGCTTCGAGCGATGAGCCAGGACGACAAGGCCGCGAAGGCCCGCGACGCCGCCCTGCAGGGCGCGCTGACGCAGATCGAGCGCCAGTTCGGCAAGGGCGCGGTCATGCGGATGGGGGACCCCGGCGCGCAGGTGCGCGTCAACGCGATCCCGACCGGGGCGCTCTCGCTCGAC
>Ga0075318_1000068_pt1 | contig 9852 bp, 8 predicted proteins | sample MayberryNE_TuleB_2_FD_120050 | JGI IMG/M metagenome (GOLD analysis project Ga0075318, IMG submission 120050) | Natural and restored wetland microbial communities from the San Francisco Bay, California, USA, that impact long-term carbon... | ecosystem: Environmental > Terrestrial > Soil > Wetlands ...
ATCTTCTCGTGTTCCTTCACCCATTTCAATTCTCTCAATTAGGCGATAAATCCACCCTGTTCCCTCACGGCATGGGGTACACTGCCCACAAGATTCATGCATATAAAATTTAGAAATACGCATTAACGCTTTTACCATACAAGTTGCTTCATTCATTACCATGACCCCACCTGAGCCCAACATGGACCCTACTTTCATCAGGCTATCGTAATCCATCTTCGTTTTCATAATAAGATCAGCGGGTAAAACAGGCATTGAACTGCCCCCCGGAATAACTGCTTTAAGATTACTCCCATTTAACCTGCCCCCTGCCATCTCTAAGAAATCCACAAAAGGAGTCCCCATTGGAATTTCATAATTTCCAGGTTTATTAATATGACCACTGACACTAAAAATTTTTGTACCACCATTTTTGGGTAACCCTAACTCAGAAAACCACCTTGCACCTTTTTCTAAAATCACAGGAACAGACGCATAAGTTTCAGTATTATTAATATTCGTTGGGCAACCATAAAGCCCGTAATTTGCAGGAAATGGGGGTTTAAAACGCGGCCATCCTCGCTTACCCTCTAAAGAGTTCATCAATGCAGTTTCCTCACCACAAATGTAAGCTCCTGCCGAATAGTGATTATAAATTTCAATATCGATATTAGAATTTAAGAGATTTTTGCCTACGTAACCTGCTCGCCGCGCTTCTTCCAAAGCATACTCACAGCGATGAAAAGGCTCCCAGAATTCACCCCTTAAAAAATTATAAGCAACTGTCGCCCCCATGGTATAACAAGCAATCAAAATACCTTCTAATACCTGGTGGGGATTATAACGAAGAATATCGCGATCTTTAAAAGTTCCAGGCTCACTTTCATCAGAATTGCAAATAACGTATTTTTGGCCAGGTAAATTGCGCGATAAAAAACTCCATTTTAATCCTGTTGGAAAGCCAGCACCTCCACGTCCACGCAACTCTGACTGCTTTATAATTTCAATAATTTCCTCAGGCGGGGTTTTCTCTTGCAGAATACGCTTAAACACTTTATAACCGCCTATACTTTCATATGTTTTTAAGCTCCATGGCTCTGGTAGCGACAAAGTTCGATAACAGACAGAGTTCAACATATTTCCATCACCCCTTCTGTTCCAGCTCATCAATAATTGAAATTATTTTTTCAGGAGTTAAGTATTCATAATACTCACGATTATTAATCTGACACATTGGCGCCATTCCACAAGCAGCCATACATTCTACTTCACGCAAAGTAAATAAATGATCCTTCGTTGTTTCACCAAGACCAATACCTAACCGCTTTGTTAAAGCACTTACAATCTCATCAGAGCCACGTAACATACACGATAAGTTAGTGCAAACACTAATTTTATATTTGCCAATAGGCTTGAGTTCGAACATATCATAGAAGGTGGCTACCTCATAGACTTCAATAGCAGACAATCCCAGATATTCAGCAACAGCATCCATCGCTGATTCACTCAACCATCCTTCATTTTGCTCCTGAACTTTTAACAATGCTGTTAATACAGCAGAACGTTTCTGATTAGGCGGATATTTAACTACCCAATCATCAATAACCTGTTTGACCTCATCACTAATAATGAACGTAGTCAACGGTCAACCTCCCCGAATACAACATCAATGCTTGAAATAATCGCCACAAGATCAGCGATCATATGGCCACGTGACATTTCATCCATTGCAGCCAAGTGTGCAAAACTAGCTGCTCTAACCTTTAGCCTATAGGGTTTATTAGCTCCATCAGAAATTAAGTAGATTCCAAACTCACCCTTAGGATGCTCAACAGCAGCATAGACCTCGCCTTCTGGAACACAATAACCCTCTGTAAATAATTTAAAATGATGAATTAAAGACTCCATCTTTTCCTTCATCATTTCACGTTTTGGAGGAGTAATTTTATAGTTTTCTAATATTACGGAGCCTGGGTTATTACGCAACCACTGAACACACTGCCGAATAATGTGATTAGATTGACGCATCTCTTCAATCCTAACCAAATAGCGATCATATGTGTCCCCATTAACGCCCACAGGCACTTTAAAATTCAATTGTTCATAGACACTATAAGGCTGTTTTTTTCGCAGATCCCATTCAATACCAGAACCACGTAACATAGGACCAGTGAAACCTAGCTGTAGTGCTCTCTCAGGGCTAACTGTTGCAATTCCTACTGTGCGTTGTTTCCATATACGATTATCAGTCAACAAGGTTTCATACTCATCAACCAACTTTGGAAAACGCTGGCTAAAGTCATCAATGAAATCGAGCAAGGAACCTTCACGGTTTTTATTTAGTTTTTTGATACGGCTTTCATTTTTCCATTTGGAAGGCTTGTACTGCGGCATCGTATCGGGCAAGTCACGATAAACCCCTCCAGGGCGATAATAGGTTGCATGCATACGAGTCCCTGACACAGCTTCATAACAATCTAATAAATCTTCTCGCTCTCTAAAACAGTAGAGAAAAACAGTCATTGCGCCAATGTCTAGGGCATGCGAACCCAACCACAACAAGTGATTTAAAATCCGAGTAATTTCATCAAACATTGTGCGAATATATTGAGCTCGAATAGGAGGGGTGATCGCCAACAGTTTTTCTATCGCCATGACATAAGCATGCTCATTACACATCATAGAGACATAATCTAAGCGATCCATATAACCAATACTCTGATTATAAGGCTTCGACTCTGCCAACTTTTCCGTTGCTCGATGTAATAAACCAATATGGGTATCAATGCCTTGTATCACTTCACCTTCTGTATCAATAATTAAGCGCAACACCCCATGAGCAGCAGGATGTTGAGGTCCAAAATTAAAGGTAAAGTTTTTAATTTCACTCATGATGCGACTCTTTTTCCTCTCTTAATTCGTTCAAGAAACGGTTATCCTTACGAATTACCTTAGGCACTAAAACTCGTGGTTGTATGTTGACGGGTTCATAGACACAACGTTGCTCAGCAGCATCGTATCGCATCTCGACTTCCCCAATAAGAGGGAAATCCTTACGGAAAGGATGTCCCTTAAACCCATAATCCGTCAATATCCTTCTAAGATTTGGATGGCCATCAAAAAAAATTCCGAACAGGTCAAAGGCTTCTCTCTCAAACCAATTTGCTGCCGCCCAAATATCAATAACGGAAGGCACTAAAGGTTCACTGCCTTCCAAACCGACCTTCAAACGAATACGATGATTGCCCTTGACAGACAACAAGTGATAGATAACCGCAAAACGTGATTTTTCCACCGGGATAGCGATAGCTCTTTTTTTCCTAGAAGTATCAACAGCACGATCAAATCCGCTTAAAGTAGTTTCCTCAGTCCGCCATTCACTGATACCATAATCAAGATAATCAACACCACAAAGATCCGTGAGTTGATCACAATAGAACGGCGCCTTATCTCTGAGAAACCTACAAAGAGGCAACAGTTGTTCTGTTGAAAGCTCTAGCGTCAACATATCCAATAGGAGCGCTTGATTTACAAGACCTGCCAATTGTTCTTGAAACGCGGACATTAAGATTTCTTTACTCGCCATCCCTCTCTCTCGATAATATTACGACGTCTAATTTTATTTTGTAGTTGAATTACCCCATAAGCCAAAGCCTCAGCGGTCGGCGGGCATCCTGGAACATAAATATCGACGGGCACAATACGATCACAGCCGCGAACTACAGAATAAGAATAATGATAATAACCACCGCCATTCGCGCAGGAACCCATAGAAATAACCCAACGGGGTTCAGCCATTTGATCATAAACCTTACGCAGTGCCGGGGCCATTTTATTACATAAAGTTCCAGCAACAATCATTAAATCTGATTGACGAGGACTGGGGCGATACAAAAGACCAAACCGATCTAAATCATATCGAGAAGCCGCACAATGCATCATTTCAACAGCGCAACAGGCTAATCCAAATGTCATCGGCCAAAGAGAACCACCTCTCGCCCAATTTACTAAGCGATCAAGACTAGTGACTAGATAGCCTTTGCCTTGCAACAGTTTATCTATTCCCATTCCAAAGCACCTTTTTTCCATTCATAAATAAAACCTACAATCAAGACAGTTAAAAATAACATCATCGCCGTAAAACCAAACCAGCCAATTTTTCTTAGCACAACGGCCCATGGAAGTAAAAAAGCGGTTTCAAGATCAAAAATAACAAACAAGATCGCAACAAGGTAAAAACGAACTTCAAAAGGCATTCGCGCATCGTCCAATGCATCAAACCCACATTCATAAGGTGATAATTTAGCCTTATTAGGTCGACGAGGCCCTAGAAATGACCCCAGTGAGAGGGCAATCACAGCGATAGCTAATGCTACAACAATAAACACAAGCACAGAGAAATAATTTGACAACATATTTTTCTCACAAAGAGAGCAAATAAATAAGGACTGCAAAAACTTCTATAACAAAGAACATGTACTAGAGTCTGTCTTCAGTTACTCCTTGACTCTAAGCACATTGGATTGGTTCATTGCTCCCCACCCCCTAAAAAAAGGGAATCCTTTGATTCAAGATCACAATAAGCTCTTGCTTCAACGCTGTTCCTATGCGCTTACTCCACAAGACATCATGACATGTCCTGCGCTAGATGACATTCCTAAGAAACAATCGCTGATCCGCCGATCCTAGGAATATCGGCGCTAGAATGTTTTTGCGCTTCAGATCAACATTCATCTCATGATGATAACGCAAAAAGGAAAATTACTCTTGCTGGTTGACTTCAATCATCAGCCCACCTCGCTAGTGCAAATATAAAAAACCACATTGGTGCCGAAGGTCGGACTCGAACCGACACGGCTTGCGCCACAGCCCCCTCAAGACTGCGTGTCTACCTGTTCCACCACTTCGGCTACTACCTGACATTCCTGGAATGTCACTTTTTAACTAAATTTCATTGGGATTTGACTCAGAATGCTTATTTATCACGACCCATCCGAATCCAACCTCAGAATCATTTTATGCACTTCCTAATCGACCCTATTTACACCATCTCCTTCTTCAACACAACCAGGCAAACAAAATTTTAGGAAGTCGGTATCAAGAAAACACTCATGCCTAGGAACGTGCACGAAATAACTTCCCCATTTGCTCCCTCCTCTTGGGCCAATCTGTCAACGTTCCTCAACCTAAAAACACTCGAAATAGAAAGGCTATTCCTTGTATTTTTCTCAATCAGAACGTTGTCATCTCAAACCCAACCTAAGGGTCAGATATCCAAGTCATTTCGTGCACGTTCCCTAAAATCACATTCCTTTATTTTTTCTTATCAGAATTTTGAAACTCTGATATAGATTTTGCTGGCAGCTGATCACCCTGATTCTTAGTTGTTTTTGGCACTGTCGTCAAGAAATCCTGTGTTTTTTGAGCATGAGAAGCCAAATAACTTAAGCTTAAACTTGTTACAAAGAATACGGCTGCTAGTAAAGTCGTTAATTTCATCAGGAAGGAAATATGTCCACGACTTCCGAACATAGTATTAGCTGAACCGCTTCCAAATGAAGCTCCGATATCTGCACCCTTACCATGCTGCACCAATACAAGTGAAACAATAGCAATTGATACCAAGACATGAATAATTAATAAGATCTGCTGCATAAACCAATCTCTATAAACTGATCAACCTGAAGAGATGCTCCACCTACCAAAACGCCATCAATCTCCTTCCTAGATAAAAAACCCTCGGCATTATCAGGTCTAACACTTCCACCATATAGAATACGTATATTTTGTAAATTTTTATCAACAGCAGCGCAATAATCTCGAATCATTCGATGGATCTCCTGTGCTTGATCAGTGGTTGCCTGTTTTCCCGTGCCTATTGCCCAAAGAGGCTCATAGGCAATGACAGCGTTTTCATAAGAAAGATTATCGTCATTATACCCAGAAAAAACTGCATCAAGCTGGTTTTTTATCACTTTAAATGTCTCTCCTGCCTGACGCTGTTGAAGAGATTCACCAACACAAAGAATAGGATGCAAATTAGACAAAAGAGCTTTTTTAAATTTTAAAGCAACCACTCCATCATTTTCATGAAATAAAGTACGTCTTTCAGAATGACCCACAATGACATAACGGCAGCCAAAATCTAGCAGCATTTCAGCTGATACTTCACCTGTAAAAGCACCATTTTGCTCATGGCTTAAATTTTGCGCTCCCCAAGTCACTAAACTATCTCGCAAAGTTTCTGCTGCTTGGGGCAAAAAAACAAAAGGGGGGAAAACGACCCATTCTACGTGGCTTACTTCAGCTGTTCGAATTACTAATAACTGAAGCAGATGGGCAACACTAGAACGAGTGCCGTTCATCTTCCAATTTCCAGCTATCAAAGTTCGTTGCATGAATCTCCCCAGTAAAAGAAATGAGTCTAAACTCCGCACCCCGTAATTTGAAAGATGTCATGAGAAGGGCAATAAATTGGAGAGAGGACTGGTTAGATTTCTTGACGTCACGTCAATCAAAAAATCTTATAAAATCAGCCCTCTCTCCTAACTTATTAGACCCTTACAGCGTCAGCTTCAACTACGGAATTTAGAGCTAGGAAGCCATTCTAGCTAACCCATTGGAAGAAATCAAAAAAACCTAATCCATAGAAGCAGGTTGCAATTCAACCACACAGTCAGTGCCCCCACCAGAACTCCTACGGTTATTGTTGAGCAGGATGAGGAAGAGTTTGAGCCGACATTCCTATGATGTCGCTTTTTAATCATAACTTCATTGCAATTCAACTCAAGATGCTCATTTATCACCAAATAAGCAAAAAAAAAGGGCTGTGTCCCTACAACCCTCTTTTAATAAAACTGTTTTGAGGCATCCCTGCCTCTTAGCGCATCCTTGCGTAACAGTTCCCTTAAGCTTCCCTACACCTGCAGCCCTTTAAAGCACCATATAGGCAAATGTGGTATTTGAATATTTGAATATTTGAATATTAAAAGGCATCCTTGCCTTATTTTGTCTTTCGAAATGACTCCCGACTTCCTAGTCAACCCTTCAAACATTCTCTTACCTAAGGGTCTCTAAAATTAACATACACAAAAAAATGAACAACTCACTCTACAAAATGATTTTTTTATCTGTAAGAGAAGTAAATGGCAAAATTAAAAATTTTATTATTAATAAACAAGGAAATAAGAAATTCAGACTGTAAAACTCTATCCTGCTTTAGTCAGTTTTCTGTATAAGAAAATATCAAATATCTCACACACATAAGAGCCACCCTTGCACAGAATGCAAAGGAAAGGTCGAACCAATTTGAAAAGTTCTCAATAGGAGTTTACGAATCTTATCACAACTTGAGAAGAACAAAAGAGGTAAAAGAAAAAAAATTCTTTTCCTGGGTTAAAAAGTTTATTTAATTAATAAATTTCCCAAAAATAGACTTTCTCAAGCCTCACAGCTGGGGTCTCTATGAGAATCTTAGCGGACTAAATCTAGATTATGCGGTCACTTCTTGGCCGCATAATCTAGACTCAACCTCTTCTGTAACTGAGACTCTTAAAATATCACTTTATTAATCGATCCCTCACCCGACGCGCTTCGTGCGTCGGCCTCTCCCACAAGAGGGGAGGTAAAGAGCTTAGCTAGCAATAGTATCCTCTACTTAAAAGACTTTGAACAAGTTCTAAGAATTAGCTGTAAACCCAGATGAGAGGCCTTTTTTATGATCAAAAAGAATTTTTATATTGCCATGATCAAGCACTGATTTTTGATACAGTTGATAATCCTGCTCTGCTTTGATTGCAGCTAATTCTTTCTTTAAGGTATCAATTTGCTTGGCAGAAGATTTCCCTAAATTTCCTAATTGATAAGAAAAAACTTTAAGAACAACATAGTCGCCATTATCAAGCGTCAAAGTATTAACCCCGGAACTCATGCCCGAATTCATAGGCAAGGTCGAAAAAGCTGTATTTAATATTAGTGCGGGGACTGTTTTATCATCAAAAGTAACCTTAGATTTCAAAATCCATTGAACCCCATATTTTTTTGAGATCCCTTCAGGTGTCATCTTGAGACTTTCAAGAGCACTACTTATTTTATAAGCCTGCAAACCTGCTCTCAACTCCAATTTATTTTTTAATAAAACCTGACGAACCTCATCAACAACATCGCTGAGAGGTTTTATCTCACTTGGCTGATGCGCAATAACCCGTAGCACCAATACCCCACCATTTTTTAGTGGGATAGGCCTGCTATTATTAGAATCTTTCAAGACATCACTACCAAAAGCGGAGTTGACCACTGCTGGATTTGATAATACTCCCGTTTTCTCCCCCTTCTTAGTAAACCAATCGCTTTTTTGTATTGTTAGATTCAATTGTTGCGCTGCAATATCCAGCGTATCAGGATTAGTATAAGTAAGGTTTGTCAACTGCTCTGTTTTCTGTGAAAGGATCTTTTCTACTTCCTGCCCTTGCAACAACTCTCTAACTTGTCCCTCTACTTCTGAATAAGGCTTTATCTTGGATGGCAGCACTGCAATCAACTTAACCACATTGAAGCCTCCCTTTGATCTAAAGGAATCAGAAACTTGATGAGGCTTCATTTTTTCAATCACACTTAATATTTCAGGACCAAGTTGCTCTTCAGCCAAAGTAATTGTTGATACTTTTACTCCAGGGATAGAATTTTTGCTTGAAATAGACTGTCCCTGCACTAACTTCATTTTTATTTCTTCTATCTGTCCCTTGACAGCAGCAAGCCGTTCAGATGAAGCAGTTGGCTTCAATGGAATAAAAACGTGCACAAATTTCCATTTCTTTGGAGTCAAATAAGAAGCTTTATTCTGGTCATAATACTCTCTTACTTGTACGGGGCTAATCATCACTTCTTTTTCAATGTCACCAGCCGACATCTGTAAGTAACTAATCTTAACTTGCTCTGACTTCCGATAATTCTCTTTATGCTGCTGGTAATAGCTGGTTATTTCTTTCTCAGTTATCCTAATTTCAGAACGAAACTTAGATAAAGGAAGTACAAAGTAACCAAAATCACGTTTTTGATGAATCAAAGCATAAGCTCGTTTCACCTCATTTGGGAGTATAAACGCACTTTCTTTGATACCAAGCATGACCTGACTAATTATAAAATTATCCTTGATTTGCTGTAAGAACTGTAGTTCAGGTGTTTTTATTTTATATAGAAATTGTTGGAATTTTTGCGGATCAAACTGGCCAGCACTTTGAAACTGAGGGACCTGCATTATTAACCGTTGCCCATCTTGATCACTCACTCTAAAACCAACCTTCTGAGCAGCAGTTAATAAAGAAGTTTCATCAATCAACTGCTGTAATACATAATCTTTGAGCTGCTCTTGCATGTGAGCTCTTAGGGTGGAATCTAATACTCCAAAATTAAAGCGAAGAGATAACTGATGATAAAGGCTATTGAACTGATTTTGGGTAATCACTTTCCCATCGACCTTGGCTAAGGCCTTCGAGCCATTTGGTCTTTGAACAAGATAATACTCAATACCCCATAAAACAAAAACAAAAGCGATAATAACAATCACACAACCTGCGACCCAACCCTGAATCCGATCACTGATTTTTTGCAGCATAGAGAAAGTCCTTAAGATGAGTAAGTCACTTCAGAAAACCAGAAATTCTAGGTGAACGAAAACATTCAACCGACATTCCTAGGAATACCGCCAAACGACAAATCCTTACTTCAACGCCACACTTATGCACCTGCTCCACAAACCATTACGACCTATGTCCTGCCACTAAAATATTCCTGCATTCTGATCCGCTTGTGGCAAATATACCTCATTCTCATTCCTACAGGAATGAAGAGGGCTTCTCGGCATTCTTTGAAAAT
>Ga0075318_1000069_pt1 | contig 9745 bp, 12 predicted proteins | sample MayberryNE_TuleB_2_FD_120050 | JGI IMG/M metagenome (GOLD analysis project Ga0075318, IMG submission 120050) | Natural and restored wetland microbial communities from the San Francisco Bay, California, USA, that impact long-term carbon... | ecosystem: Environmental > Terrestrial > Soil > Wetlands...
CGCTGGTTCGTGCCCATCGAAGACCTGGCGTCGGGCACGGGCCTGGCCGTGACCATCGACGGCACCGCGACGACCGCGTACACGCTGCGCCCGGCCCGGGCCGTGGACAAGGGCCTGGTCTACACCGAGCTCCTGTTCGACGATGGGGTGGCCGCGACCGGTGATCTCGATGCCATCGCCGTGACCTCCGACCAGTGGGGGTGGGCCTTGGTGCCGGGCGTGGTCGAGCAGGCCACGCTGCTGCAGGCCTCGCGGTTCCTGGCCCGGCGGGAATCGCCGTTCGGCATCGCCGGGTCGCCGGACGCCGGCAGTGAGATACGCCTGCTGGCCCGGCTGGACCCGGACGTGCGCATGATGCTGGCCGCGGCTGGCCTGGTGCGGCTGGTGTCGGCATGAACCTGGCCAACGTCATGGACGAGATTGCCGGCCGCCTGAGCACGATCGAGGGTCTGCGGGTGTTCGCCTGGCCGGTGGGCACACTGACCCCACCCGGTGCGGTCGTCGGCTACCCGGCCGACGGTCAGTACGACGAGACGTACGGGCGCGGCGCCGACAGCATGACGATCCCCGTGGTGATCGTGGTCGGTCGGGTCAGCGAGCGTGCATCACGTGATCTGCTGGCCGCGTATGTCGATGGGTCTGGTGCCCGCTCGATCAAGACGGTGCTCGAGACCGGCACGTACACCACGTTCGACACGATTCGGGTGCAGTGGCCCGACTTCGATGTCTACACCGTCGCCGGTACCGATTATCTGTCGGTAGTCTTTGACGTGTCAGTCTTCGGCAAGGGGAGCTCGTAATGACGTTCAAGCACTCCAAGGACACATACGTGTCGATCGATGACGTTGATATCTCTGCGTTCACCGACAGCAGCGAGATCGGCCGGAAGATCGATACGAGCGACGTGACGACCTACGGCAAGGCCTCGCATGTCTACTCGACCGGCCTGATGGACGGTACCGGGAAAATCTCGGGCACGTACGACGATTCCGAGGCCGGGCCGCGGGCGACCCTGACGGAGCTCCTGGCCGCCGGCGAGGCGGTCACGTTCATCCGCCGGCCGGAGGGCACCGGGGCTGGGCTGCCGCAGGACTCCGTGTCGGTGTTCGTGACCTCGTACACGGAGACCAACGCGGTGGCCGACATGATCAAGTGGTCGGTTGACCTGCAGTTCTCTGGCGACGTCGACACCACGGCGCAGGCAGGCTGAGATGAACAAGGGCGACCTTCTGGCCGTGGCGTGCCCGGCGGACACCGTGCTCATCCCGCTGGGCACCGCCGAGGACGGCACGCCCCTGCGGGGGCGGGTCGGGATCAGGGGTCTGCGCCGGGAGGAGTACTTCAACTTCGCGAAGATCTCCGGGCGGGATGGCGACATCGAACACCTGACACGCGGCCAGGCCTACGTGGTCGCGCAGGGCATGGTTGATCCGGTCATGACCTACGACGAGGCTCTTCAGTGGATTCGCCAGGCGCCGAACACCGTCACCGGGCCAGTGATCGAAGGCATCATGAATCTCAGTGGGCTACGCGACGATGCCCCCAAGGAGGCGTACAAAAGCCTTTGAGGCGGACAGTGACCTAGAATTCGACTTCTTCCTCGCGGAGAAACTCGGTATGACCGTGGCACTGCTGAGGGCTTCGGTGTCGGCACAGGAGTGGCTCGAATGGGCCATCTACTACGGGCGCAAGGCCCAGCGTCGGCAACTGGAAATGGAGGAAGCTCGTGGAAAGCGCCATTAGGATCGAGGGTCTCGCCCAGTTCTCGCGTGCGCTCCGCAAGCTCGACAACGACCTGCCGAAGCTGCTGCGCCTGGCAATGAACGACGCGGCCGCGGTGGTGGTGGACTACGGCCAGGCCAGGATGCCTCGGCGCACCGGCCGGGCCGTGTCCACGATCAAGGCCCGCTCCACCCGGACGTCGGTGCGGGTGGTTGAGGGCGGCCCCAAGGCGCCATACGTCCCATGGCTGGACTTCGGCGGTACGGTCGGCCGGGGCCGCCGGCGCATCCGCACCGGTCGCGGTATCCGCGGCGCCGCGCGATTCGCAGGCAGCGTGAAGCGGCCCTACTACAACGAGGGCCGTTACCTGTATCCGGCGCTGCACGACAAGCGCGACGAGATCCAAGCCGCGCTGGAGAACGCGCTCACCGGAGTGGCCACCGCGGCCGGGCTGGAGCTGAGCTGACATGCCAGGACAGAACGCAACCCTCACCTTCGGCGGTGACGCCAAGGCCCTGCTCAAGGCCTCCGAGCAGGTGACTAGGGCCACCGGCGCCGTCGACGACGCGGTCAAGAAGACCGGCGACGGCATGCGCGAGAGCGGCCAGGAGTCCAAGAACTTCGGCGATCGTCTGGGCAACCTCGGCGCGGCCGCCGCCGGCGCCAGCTCGGCCTTCGATGACGCGGCCGGCACCGTGCAGGCCCTGGCCGATATCCAGGACCGTGACCGACAGAAGGCCATGGCGCACGCCCGCGCCCTGGCCGATGTCGAGCAAGCCAGCCTCGACGCCGAGCAGGCCGCAGGTGACCTCGAACAGGCGAACGAGGATCTTGCCCAGTCGTTCGTCGACACCAGGCAGGGTGCGTCGGATGCCGCACGGGCGCAGACGGACATCAAGCGCGCGAACCTCGAGGTCGAGACGGCCACCAGGGACCTCAACACGGCGATCAGGGAGCACGGCAAGGGATCGCAGGAGGCGCGGGAGGCTGCCCTCGATCTTGAGGACGCTCAGCACGACGTTACCGACGCGACCATTCAGGCCGAGCAGGCCCAGCGGGACATCTCCCAGGCCACGCTCGACGGCGGCCAGGCCCAGCGGGACGCGGCACAGGCCAGCCGGGACGGCAAGGACGCCGTGCTGGACCTGGCCGAGGCTCAGCGTGAGGCCGACCCGCCCGACGCCCAGAAGTGGGCCGACGACATCGGCGCCTACGGTGGGGCGATCCAGGGCATCATCGGCACGGTGAGCCTGCTCGCCCTGGCCCACGAAGCTCTCAGCGTGTCGACGCTCAAGAGCGCTGCGGCGACGGCAGCGTCCAAGATCGCCACGGTCGCCAGCGCGGCAGCTACCGGCATCGCCACGGTCGCCCAGTGGCTCTGGAATGCCGCAATGTGGGCATTCCCAGTGCTGCTCATCGTTGCCGGCATCCTCGCTGTGATCGCTGCGATTGTGTGGATCGCCACCAAGACCACCTGGTTCCAGGACCTGTGGAAAGTCGTCTGGACGAACATCAAAGACTGGGCCGCCGCCGCATGGAACTGGATCAAGGGAGCGGCTGAGTCATCGCTGAACTTCCTGACCAGCATCCCCGGCAAGTTGAGGAACGCGTTCACCTCGATCGCCTCGTTCCTGCTGGCCCCGTTCCGGCAGGCCTTCAACGCGATCGCGGACGCGTGGAACCGGACGATTGGCAGCCTGCGCTGGACCGTACCGAGCTGGGTACCGGAGCTGGGCGGCAAGAGCATCAGCGCGCCACGGCTGCCACACTTCCACAACGGCGGCACGGTGCCCGGCGTGCCGGGGCAGGAAGTCCTGGCCGTGCTGCAGGCCGGCGAGACCGTCAACCGGCCAGGCCAGGGCGGGCAGGCGATCACGATCGAGCTGAAGGGCGACGGCACCAGGCTCGGCCAGGCCCTGCTCGACGTCCTGGCCGAAGCCATCGCAGACCGGGGCGGCCTCGACGTGGCCCTGGGAGGCCGAACATGACGCACACCGTCACCGCCGAGCTGCACTACTCGGGCACCTGGCACGACGTCACCTCGGATCTGCGCTTGAGCGCGCCGCTGACCTGGTCTCGCGGATACTCCCTGGCCAACCTGAAGACCGCGGCCGGGCAGCTCGTCGGCAGGATCACCAGCGTCGACGGAGCCTGGAATCCGATCAACCCCATGTCCGCGATCTACGGGCTGGTCGGGCGCAACACCCCGATCCGGCTGAGCGTCGAGGGTGATGTCCGCTGGTACGGCGAGGTGTCCTGGACTCCGATGATCCGCCCAGGTGGGGACGTCTACACCGACGTTGCCGCCGGAGGCCTGCTGCAACGCGTCCAGCGCGGCACAACGCCGCTCAAGGCTCCGCTGTACCGGTCCATCGTCGCCGATGCCCCCACGGCGTTCTGGCAGCTGACCGACCAGGCCACCGACGCGACCGGCCGCCCGGTCACTGCGGCGACCATGCCGCTGGCCGGCACCTCGACCGGGCAGGCCTGGGCACAACTGGACGGGCCCGGCGGCGCGCCGTCCAAGGCGTTGCAGCTGTGCGCGGCCAACGCGCTGACCGCCACCGTGTCGACCACGCTCGCACCGGCGAATACGGGTCGCTGGGAACTCGAGATTTGCGTACGCGCCGACATCGACACCTCGGACTCCGCGACGCACTTCATCATCGCGAACTGGACCACCAGCGGCACCTGCGACGACTGGTTCCTGACCTGCGACCGGCCGGACACCCCCGGCAACGGAAAGATCAAATTCGAGGTGTGGTACCGGCACGACCCGGGGGCCTACCGGGGCGTCGATGTCGACGTCGACGAGACCACTGACCACTGGTACCACGTCCGCGTCACGGCATACCAGTCCGGCTCGAACCAGTACACCTCGATCTACTGCAACGGTTCCTCCCTCGAAGACATCGACGACCCTTCGAGCACCACCGGATCGCCCACCCGGATCACCCTCGGTCCGCAACTGGAGGGGTCGCCGTACTTCACCTTCGCCACCGCCGGTGTCACCTCGGTGGGGGTGTCCCACCTGGCCGTGTACACCGCGGCGGCCGGCGACCACTACGCCGCCGCGACCGGGTACGCCGGTGAGACCGCCGGCGAGCGCATGCAACGGCTGGGCACCGAGGAGGGCATCACCGTCACGGTGGCTGGCACCGCGGCGGACACGACCACCATGGGGGCCCAGCCGTTGGCGGCCCTCCTCGACCTGCTGACCGAGGCGGCGGCCACCGACGGAGGGCTGCTGTTCGAGTCCGGCTCAACGCTCGGCCTGACCTACGTCCCCCTGGCCGAGCTGTACCGGCGCCCGGCGGACCTGACGATCTCGTGGGCGGACGACGTGATGCCGACGCTCCGGCCAGCGCTGGACATCGCTGCGGCCCGCAACGACGTCACCGCGACGTCGACGACGCTGGGCAGCCACCGGTACGCCATCGAGACCGGCCCCATGTCGACCGCCCTGCCGCCGGACGGAATCGGCCGGGTCGACACCACCGTCAACGTCAACCCGCAGACCTTCGCCCAGTTGGTCGACATCGCCTCCTGGGTTGCCTGGACCCTGTGCAGCGTCCGGCCCCGGTACCTGGAACTGGTGCTCGACCTCGATGCCGCACCGAGCCTCGACGTGACCGGCCTTGACATCGGATCGGTGATCGAGATCTCTGACATACCGACCACGGTCGACCCGGACACGCCGCGCCTGATCGTGACGACGATCGAAGAACAGGCCACCAACCACCGGCGCACGCTGCGGCTGGGGACCGTGCCCGCCGAACCCTACGACGTGGGCGCCCTGGGGTCTGCCGGGGCGGCCGGGTGGGCGGACTGCCGGGCCACCACCACCACCGAGGCCCTCGACGCCACCGAGACCGGCGTTGACGTGGCCGCTGCCGACCTCTGCGCCTGGACGCACGCCGATGGCGACTACGACATCGTCATCGGTGGTGAGCGCATGACGGTCACCGCGGTGACCGCGGCGGCCGGTGCCCCCGGCGCCTACACCCAGACCCTGACCGTGGTCCGCAGCGTCAACGGCGTGACGAAGACGCACGCCACCGGCGCCGAAGTCCACGTTGCCGACCCACTCATCATGGCCCGGAGGTAACACCATGGCGCTCGGACTCACCTTCTCCGCCGGGGCCAGGGTGTACGCCTCGGATCTGCAGGCCATCGCCGACCAGGTCGACGTCCTGACCCTCGGCGTGCCCGACATGGCCATCGCCACCAGGGCGGCCGCCCAGTCGTATACCAGCGCGCAGCAGGCGGCCCTGTCCCTCGACACCGAAGTGGTCGACACCGCGGCGATGTTCGCTGCGACGAGCACCAGGGTCTACTGCGCCACGACCGGCGTGCATCAGGCGACCGGGTATGTCAACATCGCCAGCCCCGGGTCGTCCGGCATGTTCATCGCCGAGCTCCGACTCAGCGGCACGTCGGTCGCCAGCATCGACCTACCGCTCAACAGCAACGGGACGGCCAGGGCCACCGTGTCGGTCGACAAGCTGATGACTGCTGGCCAGTACATGGAGCTGTTCCTCTACAACGGGACGGGCGGCACCCGCAACGTCACCGGCCAGCTCTCCGTCGTCAGGCTCGGGTCGACATCCTGACCGCCGCGACCGGGCGGAGGGGTGGATTCGCGAACTCCTCCGGGGCTTGAGCGGGTCCCGCCCTGGCCGGTGCCCCCGGTACGCAGTCGGCAGGCTGCCGCCCAGCATCGCGAGCGAAAGGCTACCGATCGCGATGCTGGAGAAGGGGGCATCCAGCGACAGGTGGCCAACTTCGAGCGCGTACCCGAGCACGAGCAGGGCGATCCCGATCGCCAGAACGAACGGCACCACCAGGGCCAACCAGAGGACCCGGCTGGCCCTACGGTATGCCCGGGACCGGTACAGCGTTCCTCCGCGTCCGTCGATCCTGTGCGCTGCCATCATCGAAACCTCGCGATCCTGTTGATGTGCTCCGGCCACCCCCTGGCCGAACGTTCGGCCAGGGGGTGCGCTCTACATTGCGATGTTGGTCCAGATCAATGCCCATGCGATGATGGCGACGCTAATCAGCGACAGGACAACCCATACCACGTTCCAGACCACGGTTACCCGTCGCCAGTAGTGCTGGCGCTCGCGCCAGTAGTCCAGTTCCCGCTGCTGCACCCGCAGCTGCACCCGAAGCTGCCACGCCTCAATGTCAGCGGTGTCCAGCCACAGTTCAGTGCGGTCGTCGTCGTCTGGTTGACGCCCCGCCGGAGCGTTCATCAGGCCAGCCAGCCCGGGATATGGGCGATCGTCCATCCGGCGAGAACGAGCAGGCTCACGGCCAGCAGGGCCAGGTCGCGCTTGATGTGTGTCATGGGAAGCACGCTAGGGCATACGCAAGACGACTGTCAACCGTGCTAGGCTGCCGTTATGGATGAAGCGGATGTCAGGCCGGGCGCGAAGGCACGCGCCGCAAGGCGGGAGAAGGCCAGGGGGCGCAGGCATGCGAACTGGTCCCGGGAGATGCGCGATCAGGGATGGGTCTGCCTGCCGGGTGCGCACATCGCCTCGACCACGCACGAGGGGGGGGGCATGACGTACGTCGTGGTCCAGCCCCCGGGGAGGGTGGGCGACACGAGCGGCTGACCGAACGGCCAGGGCGGGGTGGCCCGGCGGGTACCGAACGTCGCACAAGCAATCAGTCAGACAGTGTGCCCCAAGTCGCGAGCTTGGGGCGCACCAGCTACCAGCAAGGGATCTGATGATGACTATACAGAGCGTGGATGTCCAGTCAAGTCCACTGTCGGACGAGCATGTTTGCCGGATCGTCGCCGGGAGGGTCAGGGAGATCGTCCGCGAGTTCCTTGACAGCGAGGACGATGGCAACCCGAACGTGGTCTTCTCACCGAACCCCTGGAGGCCCGGCTTTCGGATCGTTATGCGATGCAACCGAATCATTACACCGGAGACGTCCGGCTCTTCCTGTGATGAGTGGATTACGGTCGAATACGGGTACTTCCAGTGGGAGCGGAAGGCCACACTGACGGTCGACGTCTCCCGCAATCGTGGCCTGGAAGCACATCGTTGCGGCCGGAGCCTCGACGGGATCAGGGCGGAAGTGACCGAATGGGTCGAGGATCGCGGGGTGCCGATCGGCCAGCTGGGCATCGACACCTTCCCATCTCCGTGGGACGAGCTGTGGGAAGAGGACGCCACCGTCAAGTGGCTGATCGAGGGCGTCATCGAGGAGGGCTGCCTGCACGCGCTGTTTGGGCCTCCGAAGTGTGGAAAGTCGTTGCTCGCGCTGGACTGGTCCCTCGATCTGATCGGCCAGGGGAAGAGGATCCTCTATCTGGACGAGGAGAATCCGCGAATCGAGGTGCGTCGTCGGATTCAGGACATGGGGCGCGGCCCGAAGGATCTCCGCCTGCTCGATCACCACTCGTTCGAGAGTCTGACGGTCGACACCGAGGAGGGGGCCGAGAAGATCGTCCAGCTTGCGAGCGATGGATACGACCTGATCGTGTTCGACTCATGGGCGCGGTTCTTCGCATCCGGCAACCAGTCCAGCGACGTCGGGGCCAACTTCGCGTACGCCAACGTGCTGAAGCCGCTCGCCTCCCAGGGCGTCGCCGTTCTGCGGCTGGATCACACGGGGCACGACGGGGCGCGACCATCCGGGACGATCGTCAAGCTGGCGGACATCACCCATGGCTGGCGAATCAACACCCGCGGCTCTGCGGTGACCCTCACCCACACCGAGAACCGCACAGGCCGGGGGGTCGAGCATGTGCGGTACGTCCGCGAGCTCGGCCCGCTCCGGCACGTCCGGCAGGGCCCCGCGCCCGTCGTCGACCTGCCGGAGGCGGGCCGGGACGACGCGTCGGTGGTCTCGGACGCCACCGAGCTGCTTGACAGCCTCTCGGTGCCTGTGGACTGGCCGCGGGAGCGCGTCGCGGACTTCTTGAGGAAGGCTGGGCACGGCATGCGGAGCGCCACCCTCGCCGCGGCCATCCGCGCCAGGCGTCAAGCCTGACCGCACCTCCGCCCGCACAAGGGCCGCATACCCCCGGGGGGTATGCGGCCCTTGTGCGGGCGGATGAAACTGTGGATAACCCCCTGACCTCCTGTTCCCGATTGTTCCCGGATCTAGGGAACAATCGGGAACAGGAGGTCAGGGCACATAATCGCTGGTCATCGGCCAGGGGGGGGTATGCGGCATGCCCCCGGGGGTATATCAAGATTGTTCCCGAAAGATCCGGGAACAATTGTCCTAGGAAGGCGTAAGAAAGTCCTGGTCATCGGCCAGTTGGTCTGTTCCCACAAGATCCGGGAACAGGATGGGAACAGTGGGAACAGCGCATCGTGTCTCTGTTCCCGTTCCCCCCTCTCTTTAGAGAGGGGAACTGGGAACAGAGGCGAGCGGGCGAAACGATCTTGAGACTGGTACCGGCGGGCGGTCCGGGAGAGAGAATAGGGATATGGCTACAACTACATAGAGCGACATGTGACAACATGGATTAACACCCGGCGACATCGGCCAGGAAGCGATATCCTGGTCATCGTGACCATCGACATCGGCCAGCCTGCCCCTGGCCGAACACAGCTCCACGTGTGGGTGGACGCGGACGTGGCAGAGTGGCTGCGCCTACGCGCGTTCATGGAGCGCAGGTCCAGGAACAAGATAGTCGAAGCCATCCTGCGCGATGAGCGTGCGAGGAAGGACACCCACCCGAACCCCCTGGCCGTCTGGCCGTGAGCAAGTCCTGGTCAGGAGGCAGCACCCGAGCATGGCGCAAGCTGCGCATGCGGGTGCTGGCACGTGATGGGTTCGCGTGCAGGCTGCGGCTGCCCGGCTGCACCGAGCGGGCAACCGACGTGCACCACGTCGCGGGCAAGGCACAGGGCGACGACCCGGCGCTACTGGTGGCCGCCTGCCACGCGTGCAACATGGTGGTAGGCGACCCGACGCGCTACAACCCGCCCGCGCGACCGGCGACGCGATGGTGACCGCCGATTTTCCCGGAGAGGGCCCTACAGGACAC
>Ga0075318_1000070_pt1 | contig 9737 bp, 7 predicted proteins | sample MayberryNE_TuleB_2_FD_120050 | JGI IMG/M metagenome (GOLD analysis project Ga0075318, IMG submission 120050) | Natural and restored wetland microbial communities from the San Francisco Bay, California, USA, that impact long-term carbon... | ecosystem: Environmental > Terrestrial > Soil > Wetlands ...
AGGGCATACAGGTTCTCGTCAAGTCGGTCGATGCAAAGCGGAAGATAAGGGGGATTTTCGATGACCACGGACTGTCTGACCCTGAGTATCCCCATCATCTCCATCTTCTGGAAAATTGAATGATATATGTCCACCTCACTTCACCAGGCCTGTTCTGTTCAGGACACTATGGAGAAAATCTCCCATAAACCTATCCTGTGAATTTCTGACCACCGGGCAGCCATGGAAATGGCCCGTCGTAGAATGGAACGGCAGAATGTGTCGACTGTGGATAATGTCGGGATTTAAAAAGGGTGCGTGGATTCAAAGATTCTCACTACAACTCTCTCCGCGCGGGTCTTACTGCGTCCCAATACAGGGCCCGCGGGGACGATCGTATCCTTATAGGGAGGTAATGAGGATCTGAAACCCGATGGCGATCAGTATGAGCCCTCCTGCTACCTCCATTGCGAAGCCAAAACGGCGAGCCAGCCTCGAGCCGAGTTCGACCCCCATCAGGGAGAATACAAACGAGGTCAGGCCTACGGCGAGGGCGGGGATGAGGATGTCGGATTCCAGCAGCCCGATCCCCAGGCCTGCTCCGAGCGCATCGATGCTGGTGGCAAGAGAGAGCAGGATGATCACTGTCCAGCGGGCATAGTAATCCTGCCGGGGACCTTCACCCCCGGATACCGCCTCGTAGATCATTTTGCTGCCGATCGCCACCAGCAGAGCAAACGCCACCCAATGGTCGAAACCGGAGATAAAACCCGCGAGGTAATAGCCTGCCCCCCATCCCAGAACCAGCATAGCGACCTGGAACCCCCCGAAGAACGAGGCGATAACCACCCCCGTCCTGACCCTGTCTTCCAGCTTCGCGGAACCCGCGGCCAGTGCGACCGCAAAACAGTCCATGGACAGGCCGACCGCGAACAGCAGGATGATTGCAGGATCCATTGGTACCCATGGGTTCGTCGTCTATGGTATTACCTGTAATCCTGCGAAACATCGGCCCGGAAATTATATCATTCGGGGGACGTGAGATCTCACGTAGAGGGGGTAATCGATTTGGCAACATACGAAGATGTGTACCGCCAGTCCATCGAAGATCCGGAACGGTTCTGGGCCGGAGCCGGCGACGCCGTAGAATGGATCCGCCGTTGGGACAGGGTTCTCGATCCCTCCGTACCTCAATTTTACCGCTGGTTTCCCGGCGGGGTGCTCAACACCTGTGATAATGTTCTTGACCGGCAGATCAGGGAGGGAAGAGGAGACCAGATCGCTCTCATCTACGACAGCCCGGTGACCAGGACCATCAGGAAGTACTCCTTTGAAGCGTTAACCAGAGAGGTAGCGAGGTGTGCGGGAGGCCTCTCCTCCCTCGGGGTGGTGAAAGGGGACCGGGTGGTGATTTATATGCCCATGGTCCCCGAGGCGGTCATCGCGATGCTCGCATGCGCACGCCTCGGGGCGATCCATTCCGTGGTATTCGGAGGTTTCGCAGCCAGGGAACTGGCGTCCCGGCTTGCCGACGCCACCCCGAAGGTGATCATATCCGCCTCGTGCGGGATAGAGATCAACCGGGTGATCCCCTACAAACCCCTGCTCGACCAGGCCATTGATCTCGCGAAGATCTCCCCCCGGGCCTGCGCAATCCTCCAGCGCCCGGAACTGGAGGCTTCCCTCACCGAGGGACGGGACATCGGCTGGGACACTCTCATGAATGCGGAACCAGTGGGATGCGTCCCCTGCATGGCGACCGATCCACTCTACATCCTCTACACCTCGGGGACGACGGGTGTCCCCAAAGGGGTGGTCAGAGATCACGGGGGCCACCTCGTGGCCCTGGTCTGGAGCATGAAAAATATCTACGCCATGAAACCGGGAGACACATTCTGGGCGGCGTCGGATATCGGGTGGGTGGTGGGTCATTCCTACATTGTCTACGCACCCCTGGCCTACGGGTGTACGAGTATACTCTACGAAGGGAAATCGGTGGGAACACCGGATCCGGGGGCATTCTGGAGGGTGGCCTCAGATCACGGGGTAAACGCCCTGTTCACCGCACCCACTGCAATCCGGGCGATCAAGAGGGAGGATCCCAACGGTGTCTACAGGGAAAACTACGACCTTTCCTGTTTGAGGATGCTCTTCCTTGCCGGGGAACGATGCGATCCGGATACCCTTGGATGGGCCGGGCAGATGCTGAAGATACCGGTGATCGACCATTGGTGGCAGACCGAGTCCGGGTGGCCCATGGCGGCAAATCCCGCCGGGATTGAACTTCTCCAGGTGAAGCCCGGGTCCTGTACACGTCCGGTCCCGGGCTACGATATCCGCGTGCTCGATGATCAGGGGGGGGAACTCCCCCCGGGATCATCCGGGAATGTGATGGTGAAACTTCCCCTCCCCCCGGGGTGCCTGACAACGCTTTGGCAGAATGACGCGGGGTTTTTGGGTACCTATCTGTCCAGGAACCCCGGATATTACCTCACCGGCGATGCCGGGTTCATCGACCCGGACGGGTACCTTTGGATCATGGGAAGAACGGACGATATCATCAACACCGCGGGCCACAGACTTTCCACCGGGTCGATGGAAGGAGTGATCTCGTCGCACCCCGATGTGGCGGAGTGTGCAGTGACCGGGGTGAACGATCCGGTGAAAGGAGAGGTGCCGCTCGGGTTCGTGGTGCTGAAATCAGGGGTGACCACGGACAGCGGCCGGATCGAGAGGGAACTCATCTCCATGGTCCGGGAGAAGATCGGCCCCATCGCGTCGTTCAAACGTGCGGTCGTCGTCCCCCGCCTCCCCAAGACACGCTCGGGAAAGATCCTTCGCCGGACCCTGAAGAGCATCGCTGACGGGGAGGAGTTCCGGATACCGTCTACCATCGAGGACCCTTCCGTTCTCGAGGAGATCGCGAAGGTATTGAAAAGAGAAGGATATCCCCGGGCTGCGTGACCCGGCACCCCTCTCATTTTTCAGCAGGCCGTAGCGTCTGCGTTCTCTCCAAACTCTTCAGGGGATCAGGGGTTTAGCACGAAGATATAGTAGTTCAGGAACGTCGCAATCGTCACCCAGGCGAGGTATGGTAAGAGGAGTATGGCCGCGAGCATCCGTATCCTCCAGAACCAGACCATGGTCGCGAGTATCGCGATCCAGAGCACGATGATCTCCACAAGGCCGTAAACCGGAGATTGAAGCCCGAAGAACAGGTACGACCAGGCCACGTTCAGTGCCAGCTGGATTCCGAATAAGATCAGGCCGACCCGGGCGTAAGGGTTCTTCTCTCTCCATGCCCCCCACACCAGGGCCAGGGAAATCCCCATCAGGATATACAGCACGGTCCATACCGGTCCAAAGACCCAGTTCGGCGGGGTAAACCATGGTTTGTTCAGAAATGCGAACCAGGAATTGATGCCGGTCACCGTCACAACCGAACCTGCCGCGGCCGCAAGGAGGCAGAGAATGATTGAGGTGGCGTACCGGATGATCGCCCCTGTCCGGGGATTCCACCGAACCCATGCCATAGGGTCCGTTATGCCGCACTGTCTGATAAGCCTTCACATCCGAAGGAGACCCGGGACATCTTTATTGCCTGGCTGCGATACTCCACTTCATGTGACAAGGGACGTTGAAGCGGGTCTCCCTGATCGTTCATCCGGCTTTGCGTGATACCGGTTATCGCACAGGGGAGATCGATATCCCTATCGGAACCGGCATCATCATGATCCGGGACCGATCGGGGTCCCGGGACGGGAATTCTTTTTTCCCGGGAGACCTGGGTTGCACCCGGGATACTGATCGGGCGCCAAATAAAAATAGAGGGATAAAATGCTGACGGGAGTGGATATCGGGGGGACAAATACCGATATAGTCTGTATCAGCGATACCATCAGCTCCCTGAAGGTCCCCAATGCGCAGGGTCTTGGAGCCCTGGCCGGTGCACTGAAAAAGGGAGGACGCCTCGCGGTCAGCACCTCGCAACCGTTGAACCTCGTGCTCGCCGGCGAGCCGCCGCGGGTAACCACCCTCGCGGTCCCGGGCCCGGGGCTCTTCTTCCCGGGGGGAATTGCAGGAGCGGTGAACCACCGGGGGGAGGTGCTCGAGCCCCTGGACCGGGACAGTGCGGGAGATCTTATCCGGTCGGGAAAGGGGAATGTGCTCGCGGTGGCGACGAAATTTTCCGTGCGGAATCCGGCCCTGGAACTGGAGATCCGGGATCTCGCCCTGAATACCCATCCGGATGAGAAGATCGCGCTCTCCCATCATCTGGGCGTGCTCAATTTTCCCGCCCGGGTGGCCACCACGAAGCTCAACGCACAGATAAAAGAGACCGTTTCGGAAATATCTGCGCTGGTTGGAAGAATACATCCAGGTTTTTTGTTCTTCAAGGGCGACGGGGGCCTTGGGCCACCCGGAATGGTACGGGAGAACCCATCGCTCCTCTATCAGTCCAGCAATGCTGCCGTGGCACTGGGGGCGTATTATCTCACCAGGGTCAGTGACTGCCTGGTGGTGGATATCGGAGGGACCACTACGGACCTGGTGGTAGTCAGGGGGGGAAAGCCCGTGATGAAACCCCTGGTGACTGAAGGAGCGACCACCCTCGCCAGGGTTGTGGAAGGTCTTTCCATCCCGTTCGGGGGAGATTCACAGGTGATACAGGGAGATCTCGGAAAGAGAGCCGGCAATGCTCGTGCGTTCGGGGGGGATCGCCCCACGCTCACCGATGCGCTCAATCGCCTCGGGGCCGGTATCGGAGACTCCTCCCGTTCGATGGTGTGTGAGACGAAGGGGGCGGAAAAGGCCCTGGACAGGTATACCTCCCTGGTAGCGTCAGCCGTCAGGGAGATTGGCTGCCCCACTCTGATCGGCACCGGATACCTCGGCCCCTGGCTCCTCCCCCGGATCGCCGAAGAAGCCGGTGCCCGGGCGATAATCCCCGAACATGGTGCCTGTGCCAACGCGGTCGGGGTCGCGGTCTCCAGGATCAGTCTCACCCTCTCGTTCCGTCTGGATACCGGGAAGAGGACTCTTACCGTGAACGGCGAACCGGCGGCATTCCCCGGGATCATGGACGATGACGGGATGATCGCCTATTGCACCGGCGAGGCCCGGGAGCGGGCGCTCCGGGAGGGCGCGGACCCGCGCGATGTACGTGAGGTGGAGCTGCTCGGTTTCGATTCTTATAATGTGGTCCGGGGCGGTTACCGGATGGAATATATCTCGGACTGCGTGGTCCAGGTGGAACCGGGAATCTCCGCGGAGGCCGGATGACAACCGGGATCGTGTATCACCGGGCATACCTGCTCCACGAGCAGAGCCCCACTCACCCGGAACGGCGTGAGCGGCTGGCCTATACCCTCGACCAGTTCGAGGAAGAGGGCATCTGGGACCTCCCTGAGATCATCCGGCTGGACCCGTATCCCGCACCTGAAGATGCGGTACGTGAGGTGCACATACCGGAATATATCAGTTTCTTACGAGAGTCCAGCAGAAGGGGTGGCTTCATCGATTTCGATACCAGTATCCCCCCCGGGCTCTGGGACGCTGCGCTCCTGGCCGCCGGAGGTGCGATGCGGGCGGCCGATGCGGTGATGGACAGGGAGGCCGGGAACGCGTTCGCCCTCGTGCGCCCGCCGGGTCACCATGCCCGCATGGGCACCGGGGCAGGATTCTGCTACCTGAACAACATGGCAATCATGGTCCGGCACCTGCAGCGCCGGGGGGTTCGCAGGGTGATGATCCTCGACTGGGACGCACACCACGGGGACGGGACCCAGTCGATCTTCTACGGGGACCCGACGGTCCTGTTCTGCTCGATACATCAGTCTCCCTTCTACCCCGGCTCTGGCATGATCGAGGAGACCGGCACCGGTCCGGGGACGGGATACACGGTCAACATGCCGGTCCCTGCCGGGACGGGAGACGATTCATATGCATTCCTGTTCAGGGAGATTATTACTCCGCTGGCCAGGGAATTCTCACCTGATTTCATCGCGGTCTCGGCCGGGCAGGATAACCATTTCACCGATCCGCTCACCGGTCTCGCCCTGACCGCACGGGGGTACGCGGACCTGATGGCTGCCACGAAGCGACTTACCGGAGAACTCTGCGGGGGGAGACTGGCCGCCGTGCTCGAAGGGGGGTACAGCGTGGAGGGAGGGCTCCCCTACACAAACCTGGGCGTGATCGCGGCGATGGCCGGCCTGGACCTCACTGGTATCCGGGAGCCGCTCGCGCTCCGGGAACAACTACTACAGGCGGAAGATCCCCTGGCCATGAACAGGGTCGAAGAAATGGCCCGATCGTTAAAACGCAGGCTCGCCCAGTACTGGAAGGCATTCCGGTGAGGAGGAACACGAATAGTATCCCATATACTCGTTTTTTGACCAACTGCATGTTTTTTGCGTCATGAGCCCCCGGGGGCAATTTTCCCGGATATTACTCCGGGCCTGTTGAGATAGACGCAATTCCGCATCCCGAGGACACTCCCGGGCCGCACCCAGGCACTGTGGCGGGGGCTACGGGATATGCCCGGACATCCGAGGGTCAGGAAAGCCGTTCCTGCCATTGGAATCGATGATTACACCGTCCTCCTGAAATTCAGAATCTCACTCCCGGGATCTCTACGCCACGGGTCCGGGTCGTATGCGGCAATTCCCTGGTTCGCGAACCTATATGTAACCGGTTCCGCCATAAGGATAAGAGAAGCATGGAGAACCGCACCGTCAGGATCGGGTTGATACAGACCTCCGTTTCGGAGGATACCGCCCTGAATCTGGATCATACCAGGGACCTCGTGATCAGGGCCGCCGGGAAAGGGGCCACCCTTATCTGCCTACAGGAACTTTTCAGGACCCCCTACTTCCCCCGACATGAGCAGGTCGATGCCTCGGCATATGCCGAGACCATCCCTGGCGAGACCACCGATCTTTTCAGCGGTCTGGCGCGGGACCTCGGCGTCAACATTGTGGTCCCGCTCTACGAGCTGAGCGGTTCGGGCAGCTACCACAATACCGCGGTGATGATCGACCAACACGGTGCGGTCCTGCCGCCATATCGCAAGATCCACATCCCGTTTGACCCTTACTTCTACGAAAAGAACTATTTCCGCCCTGGTCACGAATACCGGGTTTATCCCACCCCTGTGGGGAAGGTGGGGGTGCTGATCTGCTATGATCAGTGGTTCCCCGAAGCGGCCCGCATGCTCGCGCTCATGGGAGCCGATCTCATCCTCTATCCCACCGCCATCGGCAGGATAAGGGGGATGGAAGAGCCAGAAGAGGGTGACTGGAGGAATGCCTGGGAGACGGTGCAGAGGGGACACGCCATCGCAAACGGGGTTCACGTGGCAGCGGTGAACCGGACAGGGACGGAGGGAAAACTCGAATTCTTCGGAAGTTCGTTCGTCTGCGATGCGTTTGGGAACGTGATCGCCCGGGCCGCCGAGGACCGGGAGGAGGTCCTCCTCTGCGATATCGACCTCTCCATGAACACTCGCGTGAGGGAGGGCTGGGGGTTTATGCGTAACCGTCGCCCGGAGACGTACCGGTTGTTAGGCCTGCCACTCGGGGAAGAGGTCATATCCTGCCCCACCTGCCAGATCACCCCCGTAAAAGAGCCTGCTGCACTGATGATGCCCGCGGAATGGGAGGAGCACGAAGGGGTGTGGCTCGCCTGGCCCTATGACCAGACCACCTTCCCCCATCTCACCGATGTGGAGATGACCTACGGGGAGATCATCCGGGCGCTCCAGGGACACGAACGGGTCAACCTCCTGGTACTCAATCCAGGGATGGAAGATCTCGCCCGGAAGGTCATATCATCGGCAGGGGGGGACCCCGATAATGTCACGTATCACCGGACACGGTATACCGACGTATGGTTCCGGGACTACGGGCCACTCTTCGTGGTGAACAACACCTCTGGCATCATGGAGATGGTGCACTGGGTCTTCAATGCATGGGGAGGAAAGTACCCCGACCTGATGGAAGATACCAGGGTGCCGGAGTACCTCGCAAAGGCGCTGGAAATCCCCAAATATTCCCCGGGGATCGTCATGGAAGGAGGTTCTATCGACCTGAACGGATCAGGGACCGTCCTCACCACCGAACAGTGCCTTCTCAACCGGAACCGCAATCCTGAGCTCTCCCGTAAGGAGATCGAGGGATATCTCCGCCGTTACCTGGGAGCGCGCCATGTCGTATGGCTGAAGCGGGGCATCGCGGGGGATGATACCGACGGGCACGTCGATGATATCGCCCGGTTCGTGGATGAGCGTACAGTGGTCTGTGCCCTGGAGGAAGACCCGGGAGACCCCAATTTCGAACCGCTCATGGAGAACTACCGAATCCTGAAGGAATCGACAGACCAGGATGGCAACCCGCTCCAGGTGATCCCGCTCCCCATGCCGAAGCCGGTCACAGACGAGGAGATGCGGTACCCGGCGAGTTATCTCAATTTTTATATTGGAAACGGGGTCGTGCTCGTTCCGGTCTTCGGAGACCCGCACGACGGGCTCGCACTGATGGTCCTGGAAGAGCTGTTCCCCGGACGGAAGGTGGTGGGGATACCTTCGCGCCGCCTCGTTGAGGGGATGGGCGCGATCCACTGCATCACCCAGCAGCAGCCCGTCGGCTGAACCCGCCAGGAGGGCAAAGATCCCATCGGTACCTCACCCGCCTCCCATCACGCAGATGAAAACCCAATTTTTTTTCTCCGCGAGAGCGATGAAAATGATAATCCGAACTGCAGATGACGGGCTTTATCGAACTCCGTTCGCCATAGACATTCTCTGAGTGTTCTCCCCCTCCACTGCGCCAGCCCGGGTGGGTACTGAAAGAGGTTACAACCGGGCTTCGGTATCGGAATAAAATTTCGGATTTCGACAGAGTCGGGTACCTCTGTAATTCCAGTCACCAGGAAAATTCCCCGGGCGCACGACCCTCCGCGCCAGTCCTGACGGGGTACTGAAAAAAGGTTACAACCGGCCATCGGTTATCGGAATAAGATCCGGATTTCGACAGAGTCAGGTATCTCTGTAATTCCAGTCACCAGGAAAACTCCCCGGGCGCACGACCCTCGGCGCCGGTCCTGCCAGGGTGGTATCGCGGAGGGGACCCGATGAGCATGGTTTACGTTAATCCGACCAGCTTCAACCGGCACCCGGGAGGACTTTTACAGAAAAATTTTCCTCTCAGGAACGGGGGCCGGCCGGTGAGAGATGAAACATCGCAAACAGCCAGGCATGCCCGGTTCCTCTCAAAACCGTAGAGAACCGGGTTATATGTTCAATGCGTTCATTATTCCGGGTGCATTCCGAGCGGCATAAACCGGTGATCCAGACGATCGTCCCTTCCGCACCAATCAAAATATCTTCAAAGGATATCCTGATATCGTCGCGCCCCTCCAGGGCCCTGTCCAGGTGGCCGGAAAAACTCTCCCTGCCTTCCACCCTCTCTCCTTCCCTGAAGAACCCGAAAAATTCAGGATGAACGAGTAAACTCGCCTCTTCCACCTCTTTCCTGGAGCAATACAGGACAAAACGGTCCATCACGTCCAGTACCTGGAGTCTCGTCTGCTGACTGACCATCATCCATATGGGGTCGTGTTGACCGTTCATTTACATTTCTCCTTGAACCGGGACATTCTGGGATGCATCACCCGGCACGATGTCAGCCCCGGTGTGATATCCTCAGAAAGGTTTCAACACGGGTAGAGTTCCCGGGGGTTAATTCTGGAGTTCAAGA
>Ga0075318_1000071_pt1 | contig 9697 bp, 9 predicted proteins | sample MayberryNE_TuleB_2_FD_120050 | JGI IMG/M metagenome (GOLD analysis project Ga0075318, IMG submission 120050) | Natural and restored wetland microbial communities from the San Francisco Bay, California, USA, that impact long-term carbon... | ecosystem: Environmental > Terrestrial > Soil > Wetlands ...
TACAACTTTAACCTTAACTGGATTAGTAAATGGATCTGAAGGTAATATAATCGTATCCAATGATTTAGCAGATTATAGTTTAGCAATAATTCCAACTCCTTTTGTAATGAATGATGGAGAGGGTACAACTGATATTACATATGGTCAAGATACAGTTACTATTCTATCATATACATATGATGGCGAAGAATTATATATAAATGTAGGTTCTAATTATACTAAAGTTGCTTAATTATGGGGATATTCTTTGGTCAAAATAGGAATTCAGAATTACCTGTACCAACTACTTCCAATATAAAATATGGTAGGTTATATAATTGGTATGCAGCAAGTAATCCTTTATTTGCTCCTGTTGGATGGCATTTAGCATCTAATACTGAGTGGAATACTTTATTTGCTACTATAGGAGGTAATCCAGACGAGCTTCATTATAAAATGAAAGAAATAGGATTGACTTACTGGCAAAATACAACTATAAACGTAACTAATGAAAGTAATTTTTCTATGCGCGGTTCTGGATGGAGAAGTATTACACAATTTGAAAATTTAAAAATAACAGGAATATTATGGAGGTCAACTCCATCTAGTCCGATACCTTACCCACCAACTTATACTACTAATTATCCAGGAGCATATTATACAATTTTTGGAACAGATGGTTCTGGTGCAAATGAAGGTTATATGAGTTCATTTTATTATATAAATGCTGGAATTGGCGCTAGATTTGTTAAAGATGATCCAATTGATCCAAATGGATTAATAGATATAGATGGTAATACCTATAGAACTGTTAAATATGGCGATCAAGTTTGGATGATTGACAATTGGGCTTGTACAAAGTTAAATAATGGAGATCCAATTCCAAATGTAACAGATAATACAGCATGGGCAGCATTAATAACTGGTGCTTACTGTGATTATAATAATGATGTGAATAATGTTTTTTTATAAGATAATATGAATATAGATTTCATAACAATATTAGAAGATGATTATACGATAAAAGTTTATGATGTAACTCCAATTAATGAAGAGTTACCTCAGAATATTTATTCTATGACATTGGATATAATTAGTTCTAAAATACCGAATGGTCAATTATCTAATAAATTAGATATAATTGCTTATTTGGAAAATCAAAGAATTCAACAAGAATTATATACTATTACAAGTCAAGTATTAGGATTTTCTAATAGTCAGGTTATTCCAGATGGAGTATATCATTTCTATTATAATATCAATAATACGATCAGTAGAGAAAGAGTATTCTTAGTATATAATACAGTTGAAAAAGCAGTTACCGAAATGCTGACTAATGTGAATTATAATGTTACAATTGGAGATTATAATGTAACATATGTTGGTGAAACTTGTAATGCAGATATAGAACAAGTTAGATTAGCTGTTACATTATTAGATAGTTTAAAGGCTCAAACTCAAACTCCTAATGAAGTTGCAGTCAATGATACTTTGGATAAATTGACAAGATTATTAACAATTATAAATACAAATATTTAATCATAATAAAATGAATGGAATACTTCAATCATATAATGGCTTAATTAGGTTCTATGATGGAACTATTATTGCTATAGAAGACCAGGAGTACTCTTCTGATGGTAAATATAATTGGGAAAAGGTATTTAATCCTTATGCCCATATAAGTACATTAGATGGAGTTACTACCATACAAGGTCATGAATATAAACGTGTTAAACATAGTGGAGATACTTCCTTCCAATTACCTTATAGAATTGTACCAGATGAACCAGTATTCAGAGTTTTAAATGGAGAATTACAATATAAATTACATGATGCAGATGATTCTACATATGTAACTTTATTTGATTTAACTACTCTTCAGGGACAAGACGGCGCTAAAGGAGATAAAGGTTTACAGGGAGAAGGTTGGCATATTGATACAGTAGGATATATTTCTACAAGACCTAATTGTTGTGGATCTGGTGTTACTAGTACCTGTCAAACTTGCAATCAGGGTAATGGAACCAATTATGAATATACTACATTTTTATCTTTAGGAGATGGTGCTTTAATACTTACTCAAGCATTAATAACTGCTGGTACAGTTACAGTAGATTCAGTTGCATATACACATTTCAGTAATGATTTAATTACATGGACTGCTTTGACTAGTGGGATAGTAGATTTCCAAGTTAGATATTTAGCTACTAATAGTACTGGTGCAGTATATACTGATATGCATACTGAGAATTATTATACTTCTCGTGGAGTTGTATATGTATGTGCAGATGGATTATGGGTTGTTTTAACCAACGTAGCTACTCCAACTTATCAAGTTAAAGAAAGAGATGGAAGTTCTAATATAGGATTTTTAAATAATTTCTTAGATGAAGGTGACTTTGATGTAATTGATCAAACTATTACTATATCAGATGGCATATTAAAACTTATTCAAGGAAGCATTGACAACACAGCATTTGATGCAAATGTAGTTGGATATGGATTAGATTATGTTTTAGGTAGTCCAATAGAAGTTGCTCCTGGAGATTTTAACGGATTTGGAATAGGTACTTATACTGCTGATTCGGATAGTGAAACTAAATTACAAGTTCTTGTAGACATATTAATTGGAGATGGAACAAGAGTTCAATCAGCAGTTAGTGTAGATGGCGAAACTAGAAATTTAATAGGTGTTGATGTAAATGATGTAGTCAATAATGATTCAGGTCTTATTGCAACTGCACAAGTAGACACATTCTATGATTTATCAGTTAATTTAGGAGATGGTTTAGTATTAGATGGTGGAACTCCACAAGCTATTACAATAGATACAGATGATCTATCATTAATAGTAGATGCGGAAAGTATTAGGGTTAAACCTTATGCATCAGGTAATGATGGAGTAATGAAAGTTCATTTAAATCCAGACATTGTTTATGCTAATCACGGTCTTGCATTTGATAATTTAAATGGTTTATCAGCAAGAATTGATGGTGCTACAATAGGATACACTGGTTCAGGTTTACTTGAAGTACCTTTAAATGGTATTACTGGTGATAGATTAAACGATAATGTTGCAAATGAATTAGCAGGTATTGAAGTATTAAATGATACTTTAAACATTAAAGTAGATAGTACTACAATAGATTTCAATGGTTCAGGTGAATTAACTTATATAGGTAATGCTGGACAATTTGTGGCAAGTATTACTGCTGGTGGTGCAACTATGCGTGATGATATATCCGTAACATTTGGTTCAACTACAGGAAGTATTGATATTACTCCAATTGGAACAGTTAATGCTGGTACAGATACTTTAGCAATAAATATAGTTGTTGATGAAGCTTGGTTAGCAGGTTATTTAATAGCCCATCCAAGTTCAAGTACAGTTGCCTGGGGAAGTATTACAGGAACACTTACAGCACAAACTGATTTAGTGTCATATATAACAGGTAGGTTAACTCCATATGTACTTTTGGATACTTGGTATGAGGATACACAAATTAGTTCGACAGAGGGCTTAATTTTGAGGTCTGTTGGTGGAGTAACATTTAAAGTTATAGTAGATGATCAAGGTAATTTAGATACTCAAGAAGTAACCTTAACATAATGGAAATATTATTGAAAAAAGGTAGTGGTGTAAATGCCACTACCAATATAAAAGAATTATCGGAGTTATTAGAAATAACTTCTATTAGACAGCAATTAACTTATTTAAAATCTGTCATAGAGGAAGTTAAGAAATTACCACAAGTAAATAAAGAAAATATTCTTCCTATTTTAAAAGATGATTTTATAAATAAGGGAGAAATCATACATATTACATTTCCAGCATCTATAGAAAAAGATGAATCTATTAAAGTTGGAAGTATCTATTATAATAAAGTAACAGATACAATTAGAATTAAGAAAAAGAATGGTTGGATTAACTTATAAATACTCATGTCAGGAACATACAGAGATAATTACCCAAATAATATTGAAGCTCCACAAAGAGTATATGTCCAATATTCTCAAGATATTAATTTTGATTATTCCAATGGTCAATATCCTTTAGGAGAATCTTTTGAAGGATTCATATGGGAAACTGTATATATCCCTATATCTCATTATATTGGTACTACTTTAATTGGTAGACATGTATGGATGAGATGGCGTATTGGTGAAAAAGAAAATTGGACTCTTCCAATGAGAATGACTGATTCTATTTTAAACATAGAATCCTCAGAAATAGTTTATTCAAATACACCTTCGCAAGTTAAATTCAAATTTAAATATACTCTTGAAACAGGAGAAATTATTTATTCTGAATATATTATAATTAATATTCCCCAAGATGGTGTAGGAATACAATCATCTGAAATTATAAATAACAATTTAATTTTACATTATACAGATGGAACATCTGAAAATATAGGTAGAGTTGTTGGTTATGATGGTACAGGAATACCTGTTGGAACTACTGATTATAACATTTTAATTAGTTTAAATAATGAACCTCGATGGATAGATTTATTATCACAATTGAATAATAATTTGTCTGGAACATTACCTATTATATATAATGATGGAGATTATTCTCATTCTAATGCAAATGGGTATAGGCATATTCCAATTGGAGGAAGTTTAGATAATTCATTAACAACTGATGGAAATGGAAATTATACTTGGAAAAGTATGATTCCATTTACTGCTATAGATGATACATCTGGAGTTGGAGATACAGAATTATTATGGAGTGCTGATAAATTGGCTACTACATTTAATACTTTAAGTACATTTGGTATAAAATATTCAGTTGCATTATATACTGATTTAGCTGGATTAACTGAATTAGATGAAGGAGATTTAGCTGTAGTTACATCGGATCCTTTATATCCTAATAGACCAGTATACAAATATATATCTGGAGTTTGGGTTAGTTTCTTTGATTTAGATGCATCTCACAATCATGATAATCTATATTATAGAAAATTAGAGTTAAATGTTTCTGGTGGTGGAGGATTGGTTCATTGGGATAATATTACTAACAAACCTCCAGCATTAAATGGATGGAATATAACAGATGGAATAACTACTACTGAAATATCTGAAGGAGAAACTTTAACTATAACTACTGGTGAAGGAATATTAGCAACATTAACTGGAAATACTTTAGAATTAATTACTTCTTATATAGAAGGAGATGGTATTACAATAGTAGACAATATAATATCTCATGAAGATACTTCCACAGTTACAAATACATCAAATACATTAGGCCAGGTATTACAGAATTTAGAATTTGATACATTTGGTCATATTATAACAAGAAGTTCTATTAATTTAGATACAAGATATTCATTATTAAATCATTCACATAGTACTTTAACAAGAGGTCTTGGACTAACAGGTGGTAATTATAATGGTTCATCTCCTACAACATGGAATATAGATTTTGCTGGAACTGGTTCATTAAATACCGTAGCAAGAAGTGATCATTCACATGCAAATGTATTAACGACATCTTATACTACTTTTACATTATCACCATTTTCATATAGTAGTTGTAAAGCTTCTAAAGTAACGTATTCTAATTTTAGTATTATTACATTAAGTTTTTATGCCTCTGGGACTTTTTCATTTGGATATAATACTTTCTTTGGAGCAATTCCTTCTGGTTATACCCCATCAAACACTGTAGTAGTACCATTTTGGTATTATGGAACAAATAGTCAAGATTACACAGGTCAATTAAGAATTGATTATTATGGGAATATATATGTTGGTAGAAATACAACTACTGGAGCATTAAGTCAATGGAGTGCTTCGTATAGTTTCATAATTTAAATATATAAATCATGACAATATATAGAGATAATTATTCAAATAATATTGAAAGTCCTCAAAAACTTTACATTCAATATTCACATGATATTCCATTTGATTATTCAACTGGTAAATATCCTGATGGTACCGAATCATTATGGCATTGGGAAAATACTTATATTCCAATTGAACATAAAATAAATGGATTATCTGTAGGTAGGCATGAATGGATGCGTATTAAAGTAGGTGAACCTTCTTTTTGGACATATCCAATTAGAATGTCTGCTAATGTAACTAATATTCAAACTGTTGAAAGTGTAATTGAAGATGAAACAAATTCATTTAGTTTTACTATTAAATTAACATTTGAAGATGGTTCTACTAAAGAATCTGAACCTATCATAGTTAAGAATGGTAAAGATGGAATAGAAATAACATCTGCTTTAATTAATGATGCTGGATATTTAATAATAACTTATTCAGATGGCACTATAGAAAATGCAGGTAAAGCTAAGGGAGAAGATGCTTCAAGTATTCCTTTAACTGGAGCAGATGATTCTATATTATCTATAAGTGGAAATATACCAGTATGGATACTTCCATTGCAAGTTTTAAATGCGGCATTAAGTACAATATCTCCATTAGAATATGATATTAATACTGGAGAATTATCTATTACAAAAGCAAATACTACTACAGATGGTTATCTTTCTAAAGAAGATTGGAATACTTTTTATAATAAACAAATTGCTTTAGTATCTGGTACTAATATAAAAACTGTAAATTCACAATCTTTATTAGGTAGTGGAGATATAGTTATTACTGCTGGTAAAAGTAGAACTTATCAAAGTTTAGTTAGTGCATCTACTATAACGATGGATACTAATTCTGGAGTTAATGCAATATTAACTTTAGGACATGATGTAACTTTAACCTTATCTAATCTTGCTTCTGGAGACGAAGGTAATATAGAGGTTACTCAAGGAACTCCTGATCATACAATAACTATTATACCAACCCCATATATATTAAATGATGGTGGAAGTACAATAGAATTATTAACAGGAGTTGGAAGTAAGACAATATTATCATATTCATATGATGGAACAATATTGTTAGTAACTTATAATAAATTATTTGAAGAAACTGACCCTATATTTTCTCAATGGCTATCAGATACACCACCGGCATACCCAGAAGATATTCCTGCTGCGTTTGATTTGCCAGCAGCAATTCACGAAGCAACTGCCGAAACAGAGATACTTGACAATGATGAAACTCCATTTTGGAAATCACTAGGAACAGTACTAAGGAAAATTACTTTTGCTAATTTAAAAGCTACACTGAAAACATACTTTGACACATTATATTTTGATACATATGATTTCGCATGTTCTGATGAGACAACAGTAATCACAACTGGAACAGAGAAATTTAAAGACCATTGGCCTTATAATTTTGATGCGACAGGAGTATTTGTTGGGTTAAATGTAGTTTCATCAAGTGGAAATCCTACTTTTGATTTTAATGATAAAGATGGGAATTCAATATTTTCAACACGTCCTGCGATTGTTGCAACAGAAGAAACATCATTAACCAATGGTACTCAACCAGTCTTTGCAACAACACATTTTGCGAAAGGAGATAAATTCACAATTGACTTCGATATTGCAGGAACCGGAGCGGTTGGAGTTAAATTTCATTTTATAGGAATAAAAAGTTAAATAAATTTAAAATTAAAAATATGGAAACATTTTTTGTAATAGTAGGGAAGACTTCAAAGCTGGCGGAGTATTTCCCAAACACATCAGGGTTAACAACAGAGGCACAAAAGCTTCAATGGATTGATGACATGGTAAATAATGGGGGCATGGGACCAAATCAGGAACTTGTTGCAAGTTATGAACCTGATGCACGTCCAACTGTATCGGATGCTTTATTTATAGTTTCAGAGGAAAGAACTTATAATAGCGAAACACACCCTGTTTATACTATGCTTAAACAGTATAGGATAACTTATCCGTTAATCGAAACAACTTTGGATTATAGATTAGAAGCTATTGATAACAAAGAGAGTGAGGCCAATGAGTCCACAATGCCGTCGCAAAAAAGATTAAGAAATCTTATTTTGGCATTTGATAATGCTTTAAAAGCTTTGGGTTATGATAAGAATACCACTCTTATCAATAATAAAAAGAAGGAGGAAATAAAACTTGTTCAAGATATTGCTGATAAAATAAGAGCAAACAAAGCAACAAAGGATGATAAAGTTGCCAAAGCCAATGCCAACCTCCCATTTGACATAAAATCTGATTGGTTGTATGATAACTATGATGAAAATGTTACGTTATGATAAATAATGTTGTATTATGGAATATAGTGGGGAATTACCCTTTATCATTTGATAATGAAGTATCTGAAACGGTATATCCTGAAAGAACTGGTAGTGAATTAAAATATTTCATTCCCTACGAACCTGAGGCAAAGAAAAACTATGATTCAAGACTACTTGATTACAAGAAAGTCGAAACACCTTTAAGCACATCGCATCCATTATACCCTATTTATGGGCAATGGTTAATTGCACATCAATATATCAAGCGTTCACAAACAGATGTTTTCTTGTCTATTGAAAATGCCAGATGTGTAGCTAATGCAAGTTTGATTGACAATGATTTATATGCAATGGCATTGGGAATTACAATCAAGAAGCAGAATAATGAGATTTTGACACCTGATGAGATTAACATTTCATTAATGGCTGTGAATGTTCATAACAGACTGATGCAGAACTATCAGAATGAGACTAACTTAAAGGCTGCGTGGCTGGCAAATGAAGTAATTAATATTGACTCAGGATGGGAAAAAAATTAATCAATCCACTCTTAGAAGTGGTTAATAAACAAAGAGATATGATAAATCCTTATATGTTTGGTGGTAGCAATATTCCCAGGAATGGATTAATAGCCGAATGGCTTTTTGATGGAAATGCCAATGATTCTAGTGGCAATGGAAATAACCTAACAGTATCAGGGGCCACGTTATACACTGGGAGAAAGGGTGCCTCCAATTCTGCTTATAGGAGCACATCAACGGCTAATTCTTTATCTAAGACAATAAGTTATGCGAGTTTCAAGACATTTTCATTTTGGTTTTATGATGAATCTAGTTCCGGGAACGTAAAGATAGCATCTGTATTTAGGTCTATTTATAAGTACTACTCTACCCAAAATAGATTTCTATTAAATATGGGAGTTTCTAATTATAGATATTTCGATAACACAAATATAAGGGGAGAATGGCAACATTTTGTAGTACTAATAGCGGGGACTGATATTAATGACATTGATAATTCCAAATTATATATTAATGGCAGTTTGGTGGCCAATTATATCACATTAAAAACATCATCCGCAGATTCTACTAATTTTACAGCACTTACTGGTTATATTGGAATTATTGATGACGTAAGGATATACGATAGATTATTGTCAAGTGATGAAATAATTGCTCTGTACAACGAATAAATGTATGAAAAGTTAATAAAATAATAAAATGGAATTATCATATTATATATCAGAGATAAGACAATCTCTACCAGAAGATTGGCCAGATTTAGATGATAGGATTATCATAAGATTAATTAATCAGTTTCGTACTATTTATATAAAACAATTATATAATAAAAATGAAACTATTGATAGAGGTTTAACTCAAACAATTAATATTGCAGTTGGTCCAGTAGATCAATCTACAATGTCTTATTTGAAAACTCCATTCAGAATACTTAAATCTTATCAAACTATTCCTAAGTTAATTAATTTAACACATAGAGATATTGTTACAGCAGTTAGAAATACTAAAATATTATCTGAAAATTATAATTATATAACTAAAGATGAAGCTA
>Ga0075318_1000072_pt1 | contig 9592 bp, 10 predicted proteins | sample MayberryNE_TuleB_2_FD_120050 | JGI IMG/M metagenome (GOLD analysis project Ga0075318, IMG submission 120050) | Natural and restored wetland microbial communities from the San Francisco Bay, California, USA, that impact long-term carbon... | ecosystem: Environmental > Terrestrial > Soil > Wetlands...
CCGAATGGGGTTATGAGCATAAGTTTGTTTGTCATAGTTCTGGAGAATATGCGAGAGATGAAGACGGTGATGGATTTTGTGAAGTTCATGTGAATACAATGAAAGGGTTTTGGTCGTTGTTGCGATCTTGGCTCAGACCACATCGGGGCATTTCTCAGGAAAGATTGCCTTTATATTTAGGCTTTTTTGAATTTTTTTACAATGCAAGAAAAAGAGGGAAAGCATTGTTGCGGTCCTTGGTGGAGTTGTTAGTGAAATAAGACCCTGGAATCCATAAAGAGCCAAAATCGTGAAGATCGATTGGTAGTACTCAATTATGAGGCGCGTAAGGTCATTGAGGCAGTTCGTGGCGAGCATCCGCAGTTTGTGTTTGCTTATCAACACGAGCCAATGACTCGAATGAATAATACGGCATGGCGAACAACGTGTCGCAAATCGGGGCTGCCAATACGAGTGCATGATCTAAAGCATACGTTTGGCCGGCGCTTGCGTGCAGCAGGAGTGAGTTTTGAAGATCGTCAAGATTTACTGGGACATAAGTCAGGTCGCATCACAACCCACTATTCAGCAGTAAAAGCTACGCAACTAATTGCAGCTGCAAATAAAGTGTGCAATTTACAAAACAGTGCTCCGACATTAACACTGTTAAGATGTTTGGGTACTAAAACCCCCACCATTTCCCCACCGCGGGAAAATGTGAGGATGATAAAGTCGTTATAAGGAATTGATTTTATGGTGGCCAGACCCAGAATCGAACTGGGGACACAAGGATTTTCAGTCCTTTGCTCTACCGACTGAGCTATCTGGCCAAACATCAACTTTTCCCTAAAATTAATTTGATATAGAGGAGATTAAACCGATTTGTGGAAAGTGAGTCAAGTCCTTAAGTAGTTTTTAGAGCGATAAACATCAATCTTCTTCTGTGTATTTTGGTGGTTTTTTGCTGATTCCTTCAAATAGAAATTTCTTCATTTCGGACTCAAGAAATTCACGAGATTTTTTGTCGATTAAACTAAGACGGTATTCATTAATTAACATAGTTTGTTGCTGGAGCCAACTTTCCCAAGCTGCTCTAGAAATACTATTGTATATTTTTAAGCCGTTTTCTCCTGGGTAGGGGGGTTCTTCTAGCCCTTCAGCTTCTTTTCCTAGTTTTTTGCAAAATACAGTGCGAACCATCATTTTCCTCAAGGTGTTTAAGCAGTCTACCAACAGGTGTTGAAACCCCTCCGGGAAAGGAGGTTCCTAGTTTATACCAAACTCTTGCGGCAGAGTCCATGAGTTGTGGGTTCGTTATTGTAATATCAAGCAGTACGGGGTTAATTTCTAGATTGAAATGACTAAATGAGTGTATCCATTTGTCCCAAATTTGTTGAGTCAGTGGGCTTACCCCATAAAATTGTTGGCAAAATTTAGTGATATTTTCATTAAGTGGGCATTCTGGAAATGTCCAAAGTCCTCCCCAAATTCCAGTTGGCGGGCGGCGTTCTAAGAGAACGCTTTGGGAATTTCTGGTTTTTAGTAAAAGAGTATAAACTTGTTTGGTCAATTTTTTTCTTGCTTTTTTTGCAGTCGGAAAATCAGACACTTTATTTGTTAGGTAAGCTTTGCAGGTTGTCGAGAGCGGGCAAAATGAGCACTTAGGATGGGTTCTCGTGCAAATCAGAGCACCCAGATCCATAATGGCTTGATTATATTGTTCTGTTTTGCACGAGGGAGTGTGGCGCTCTGCAACCTGCCATAATTGTTGTTTCACTGAGGAATGTTCTGGCCAGCCTGAAATAGCATAATAACGCGTTAATACGCGTTTCACATTACCGTCTAAAATAGGGGCCGGTATTTTCATAGAAAAAGAGGCAATAGCACCTGCAGTAGAACGTCCAATTCCAGGTAGCATTGACAATGCTTCTACGCTTTTAGGAAAACGGTTTTTAAATTCTTGATGTAGTATGATTGCTGTCTTATGAAGATTTCTAGCACGAGCATAGTATCCTAAGCCAGTCCAATGTCTTAAAACTTCATCCAGATTTGCTAGAGCGAGTGATTTTAAATTTGGAAAAGTTTTCATGAAACGCTGATAGTAAGGAATGACAATTCCCACCTGGGTTTGCTGTAACATAATTTCGGAAACCCATACTCTATAAGGAGTTCGGTTTTTTTGCCATGGGAAATCTTGACGACCGTATTTGATATACCAACGTAATAGTTGATCAGTAAAGTTCATGGGTAAGCAATCTCTTTGCTATCTTAAAAAGAGTTTCGCTAGTTTTTTCTGGTGGAGTTTTAATAAATTCATTAGTAATTCCTGATGTATTAGCTTTAATGATAGGGGAGGAGAGATGCCCTGTAATACTAATAGGGATGCTCCATTTAGGATTGTCATCATAGACGGTAACCAAGTCTATGTTAATAGTTGAATCTGGAAAATAGATTGTTCCAGACCCTTGTATTTTCATTTTTTTGCTGTCAATTAAGAAACTTTTAAAGTTTAACAATCCATTTTCCAGAGTATAATCTGCTGAAGCTTGGGAGAATGAGGTAAGCGTGTTTTCTTTTATTTCTACCAGCTTTGTGGAGGGATTAATTACCCGATTAACAGCGTTAGAGGTTATTGCGATTAAGTTAATTCCCTTTATTTTTCCTTTAGAAATATTCAATGTTCCTGATCCGGAAAGATTGTTGCTCCATTCTTTGAAGTCTTTCCCTTTTGTAGTAAATGAGGCCTTGGCGTTGAGAACACCATCCGTTAAGTATTTATGAGTTAATAACGCAATAGCGGACATAATTGAGACATTTTTCATCTCAACCCCGCCCTTTATTAATGAGTTTTCTTTTGAGGCTTGGATTAGAATGTTTCCTTCACTTTCTGCAAAGCCTCCATGCAAATCGGCATTAAAATTATATTCCTTTAAAGAAAAATCACCAAATAGAATAATGCTAACAGGATGTTGAAGTTTATAAACAATTTGATACCATCTGGTCATCATATGGATTTCTTCAAAACTTATTGCTAACTTGGAAAAGTCGAAATCTACTTTGGCAACAAGATGTAGACCTAAGTTAATTTTAGGGTGATTGTGCTCTATTTCGCCTGAGACTATAATTTTGTATTTTTCAGGTTTTTGAGTTGTTGGGCATCTCATGGCTAAGTTTGTGAGATCAGTTCGCCTGTTAGTTTTTAAATTTATGATATGAATGCTTGCTTCATTGATTTGAACAAGTGGTAGCTCTTTCATATCTTTCATATTTAGAGGTTGGCTTTGAGCTGCAGGAGAATCATTGGAGTTAGACTGAGAGCTATCTGCCGGAGTCGTTGAGAGGGCGGTTGTTTTTTTTTCAGTTGTGCTTGTTGGTTGTTTTGGTTGCCAGTTGGTTTTCCCATTCATCAAAGTGATTAAATTGATATCTACCCCATTAATGAAGATGCTTGTAGGATGTATTTCTTTTCGCAGTAAGTCAATAATTTTGAGTCGAGCTTTAACTCGTTTGATGTGGGCTAAGTTGTTTAAGTTTTCGGGTGCTATAAAACCCTTTGGGTTTTCAATCGTTAGGTTTGTAGCGTTAATGCTGGGCCAAGGAAATAATTTGAGTTTAATTTCGCCATCAATCTTAAAGGTGGTGTGAGTACTTTCCTCAAAGGTTTTAAGAACCATAGGCTTAATATTTTTTGACTTAACGAAAGTAAACAGTAATAACATTATAATAAGGTACAATATAAGCAATAATGTGACCATTTGAGCGACAATCTTTAAAAATCGAATCATAGCCTTTGAGTCCTTTTTGGAGTTTTTGTTCCTGCAAGTTTATCCTAACGGATCGCTGAAAAAGATGCTATAGATCAGTTATCCTCGATTAAGTTGTCCAGCTGCACTGCAATGTTCTAATTTAAGAATAGCCTGCTTACATAGTGCAGGTATGGTTGTCATTATGACCTAAGGAATAATGTTTGTGTTTTTATAAACTAGAATAATCTTTTGAAAGTATGAACATAGAAAAAAAACACCTTTCATTGAGAAGTTTTGTATCTCGGCAAAGAGGTTTTACGAAAGCACAAGAAAGAGTTTTAAAAGAAGGTTGGACAGTTTATGGCTTAGAATTTAGTTCTAAGCCGTTAAATTTTTATGAAATTTTTTCAAGAGATGCCAATCGCATCTTAGAAATTGGTTTTGGTAACGGAGAAAGTTTGCTAGCACAAGCTTTAGCATCTCCAGAAACTGATTTTATTGGGATTGAGGTTTATCGACCCGGCATTGTTTCTTTATTAAAAGAAGCTTTGGCAAAGGGTGTGAAAAATCTTCGTGTCTTACAAGCGGATGCTGTGCAATTATTCCGACATGCTTTATGTGATGAGTCACTGATGGGGGTCCAAATTTTTTTTCCAGACCCTTGGCCTAAAAAAAGGCACCGTAAGCGTCGTCTATTTCAACCTCAGTTTTTTCATTTCGTTTTTCGTACTCTTAAAGTGGGGGGGCGTGTACATTGTGCAACTGATTGTGAAGATTATGCCCAAACCATGTTAAAAATTCTTTCTGAAAATGACAGGATGTTAAATCTAGCTCGAGAAGGACGGTATTATCCTACGCCTTATTTATTGCGCCCAGAAACTAAGTTTGAGCGTCGCGGGCGACGCTTAGGAAATGTTGTAAATGATATAGTCTTTGAAAAAGTAAAGTAAGCACGCGGCCGATACACCTTAAAAAATGATCAATGTTTAATCACAACTTTTGAGCTTCGTTTTCTTGCGGAATTTTATTGGAATTCGACTATTAAGATACCCATTTATTACCAAACAGACTCCGTTTCCTCATCTAACCCACCTCATTCTATTCAAAAAAACCGATTTTAGAAATATTGGTCGAGGAAAATAGAGTCCCTATTTTTTCATTTTGAAAAACATTTAACTTTAAGAAATATCTACATCACCCTGAATTTAAAAAAATATTTTCAACTTGAAGTAACACTAAAAAAATAATTCATAACTACATGATTTTTCCTTGACACTATCTTGCTGATGTGAAAAAATTTTCAAGAAATTTTGTTAATTAACTAATTCAAAAAGAGAAAAAATTATGAATAAACTCATTACTGGACTGCTCACTGTTACTGCTGTTGCAGCAAGTACTTTTGCCATGGCTGATGAATTACCTTTAGCTCAAAATGCAGATAATTCAGTGATCAAATCCTCAGGCTTTTACATAAATACGAATACTGGTTATGGAAAATCAGATGCTGATATTAGCAAAATGACTAACGATTCTTATAGTGATATAAAGAAGAAAAGCTTTGCTTGGTCTGCTAATATTGGTTATCAATTCAACCCCTATGTTGCAGCTGAGATTGGCTACCTAGATTTGCCTAAAGTTAAAGGAACTAGTGAATCTGTGCTGTTTAATGATGTGAAGTTCTCTACCGATGCTTATGTATTAGCGGCAAAGGCGATTTACCCGATTAATGCAAGTTTTGATGTCTTTGGTAAAGCGGGTATAGCCTATCAATCACAAAAAATAAGCGTTACAAGCGACAGTGGCTACATTACTACAGCAACAAACTCACATCACCATGTAACTCCATTATTTGCTTTAGGTGCTGAGTACAATGTGAATCAAAGCTGGGCCATTGGTTTGCAAGGAGTAACTACTGTAAAAGGTGGTGACCAATACCCTGCTTCCTATACTGCCTTAGCTGGTTTGACTTATAAATTTAGTTAAATTTTAGGTCAAAAATTGATTAAAAGGCAGCTTTCAAGCTGCCTTTTTTAATTTCTCTTTACTTCTGCGCATGGCTTTCCTAAAATTTTTCATTTGCATCCAAATTAAGGTATTTTTATGCAACTGGGTAACCCTACTTTATTGCTCATCTCCATTCTAGTTATTCTTGCTATTTTAGGAGGACTGTTTCTATTTTTTGTTCGTTCAAGAAAGCTAGGTGGCGGTGGTGCTTCTAGCAATCGGCAAATATATATTGGTAACCTGCCCTATAAAACAACTGAAAAGGAATTGTACGACCAGTTTGCACAATATGGGAAAATTGAATCAGTGCGAATTGTTAAGGACCACCGAACAAGCCGCTCGAAAGGCTATGCCTTCATTACTTATGTTAATATGCGCGACGCTAAGAAATCGCTTGTTAACCATGGGAAGAAGTTGTCCGGCCGCAGTCTTGTCGTCTATATTGCTAAACCACGAGATGAAACTTGATTTGCTGGCTTTAGTGAGAAATGAAACATGGTAGTGATAGTTACTAGGGACATTAGAATCGATATTACTAGGATCGACGATTTTTGAGCGGAATAGGTGAAGTTCGATCAGGAAAAGCGATCCCTAGGAATGTCAATTAGGACGCTGAAGCTATTGAATAAATACTAGAGGTGCTGTTTAGTCGCAGTTAAGAATATACGCTGGGTAGTTGTCCTATGGAAGCATTGGTTATCCAAAACCTTTCTAAAACCTATAAAAGTGGTGTCCCTGCCTTACAGTCGGTTAGTTTTGAGGTGGAGCAGGGCGATTTCTTTGCATTACTAGGGCCAAATGGCGCTGGCAAGTCAACTTTAATTGGCATCCTTACTTCTCTTGTTTTGAAGACAGCAGGGAAAGTATTTATTAACGGCATTGATATTGACAAAGATTTTAGCAAGGCAAAGTCATTTGTTGGTGTAGTTCCTCAAGACTTTAATTTCGGCACATTTGACAAAGTGATTAATATTGTAGTTGATCAGGCTGGTTATTACGGCATCCCCCGCGGCATTGCTTTAAAAAGAGCAGAGAAATACCTCAAGCAACTAGAGTTATGGGATAAGAGAAATACGGTATCACGGTTTTTATCTGGGGGAATGAAGCGACGCTTAATGATTGCTAGAGCTATGATGCATCATCCCAAGATTTTGATTCTTGATGAGCCGACTGCTGGGGTAGATATACAAATACGACGGGCTATGTGGCGCTTTCTGCAAAAGATCAATGCCCAGGAAGGAGTCACTATCATTTTGACAACTCATTATCTTGAGGAGGCGGAGCAGTTGTGTCGTCATATCGCTATTATTGATCATGGCACTATTATAGAACATACCACAATGAACAATCTGCTTGCCCAGCTTAATACAGAAAGTTTTATCTTGTACTTAACTCAACCCGTAAAAGAACTAATAAATATTCCTAAATATCCAATACAGCTTCTAGATCCTTATACGCTTGAGGTGAAAATTTCTAAGTCGCAAGATATTACTGACTTGTTTGATGTTTTAAAAAAACAAGGTGTTTTTGTTTCTCGTTTACGTAACAAGTCAAATCGGCTGGAAGAAATCTTTATTCAGATGACGAAGAACAAAGATGAACATTAAAATCTAAATTTCTTGGTTATTCGGTATTTCTAGGATTGGGGTTTTTTTGAGAAGAATGAGATAAAATTAAAAGAGCAGAATTTGTTGTTATAGTAGATAATGAGTATTCCGACTGACATTTACAGAAATGTCAGGAGCAAGTTAAAATCTTAAAATTGATTATTCGGTTAAAGAGGAATGTAGATGATATTCTGGGGTCAGATGATTGGTCTTTATACTATTGTCCGCAAAGAAATAGCAAGGACGCTTCGTTTGTGGGGACAAACTTTATTGCCTCCTACTATAACCACTATTTTATATTTTGTTATTTTCGGTCGAATTATTGGTCATCGAGTTGGTAACATGGCCGGGTATCCTTATATTGAATTTATTGCTCCTGGCCTAATAATGATGCAAGTTATCATGAGTGCTTATAATGCAGCGGTAGCTTCCTTTTTTATTGCTAAGTTTCAGCGTAATATTGAAGAGCTTCTTGTTTCTCCTATGAGTAATATTGTGATGTTGATTGGGTATATGTTAGCAGGAGTATTTAGGGGTTTGTTGGTTGGTGTAATTGTGTCGATTGTTACTTTATTTTTTACTCATTTAAGAGTTTATTCAATTTCGTTAATCTGTTTGTCAGCATTGTTGACGGCTGCTATTTTTTCTATAGCTGGGTTGATTAATGGGATTTTTGCAAAAAGTTTTGATGATATTTCTATTATACCTACTTTTGTATTAACCCCATTAACTTATCTGGGAGGAGTCTTTTACTCCCTTACATTGTTGCCTGAATTTTGGCAACGATTTTCTTATGCTAATCCAATTGTTTATATGGTAAGCACCTTCAGATATGGTTTTTTTAAGATTACCTACAGTCACTTAATAATGTCTTATTTTTTGATGATGTTGCTTGTTGTTGTTTTGTTTTTTTGGGCGTTGTATTTATTTAAAAATGCTTCTGGTCTAAGATATTAAGTGGTATGTGGAATAAAAATAAATCCACCATTTTCTATTTTTTCAGTTTAGAGCATTTTATTGGCCTTATTTTATTTGAGTCATCCTGTTGTGTTTCAGATAAGCAATTGACAATAGGCACAATTTTCTCTTTTTTTATAGATCTTATTTTAAAAGTGACAAGAGTTAAAACTATTCTTAACTTGTTGATTTATTGGTTTGATCTTCGTGGTGCTACTAGCAAAAAAATGAAATTTGTACTATATTGACAGTAAGGGCGTTCATTCCTGAGTCAACAGTTTTGATCGAGGGAATAAACATGCTGACGATGTGTGCAAGCCCATCGATGAATGGGAAGCCTAAATTGTCACTGTTATTTACCATACTAGAGAGGATAGAGCTCAGAGAATGAAAGCCCTAAAAATTATTAAAGGTGGCTGCAAGACCAAATAATTTGAATCGATGGTTAATTTTGGAATTTCTCCAAAATTAACCTTTTTTTTTAACTTTAACATCTTATATTTTCGCTTTTCTCGTAACCACTCTTCCTAGAATATTTCTTTTTAATCATAGTTTCGTTGAAATCCGATTCAAAATACTCATTCATTACCAAATAAACTCCGCTTTCTCATCGAATTTCTCCTCATTTTATTTAAAAAATGTCGACTCTAGGGAGGTCGGTTGCTCTATACCAATCAGAGAAATCTCCACCATCTTAATGTCGGACTGATACTTCGGAGACTTATCCCGTTTAGGGCTAATTAATTAGTTATAAGATTTCTTGCTCAAGAGTTTCTTCAGTAAAAAGCTTACTATTTTGATATCTTGATTTTTCCTTTATTTTTCCCTGCCCCGTTTCTTTTATAAAATAAGTTAGGGCCAAACAAATAAAAAGGGATAATGGGATAATTGAAAACGCGATACTAAAATTATTAGAAGTGTAGCTTTTTACTGCTCCCAATGCATGAACAGTGTGATGACTTAAGTCAAGTAAGTAGCCAACAAAAGGTTGGAAAATTAACCCTCCTAGCATCGTTAGCGTGTTTATTACAGCAACAACAGTGCCTGCAATGCGGTCAGGAAAGTTTTCTTTTGCAAGAACAAACACAAGCGGATGTGTTCCTGTAGAGGCGCCAATGAATAAAAAGAAAGTAAACAATAACCAAGTAGGAAGTAAGATATGAAAAATAGCAGGAATAAAGATAATAATAGAGAGTAAGGTGGCGTCAATTGCAATCGTTAATTTCATTGGTAGACATCTTAGGTCGATTTGATCGGAAAGAGCGCCAAGAAAAGGGCCCGCGATAACCCACCCTAAGA
>Ga0075318_1000074_pt1 | contig 9556 bp, 7 predicted proteins | sample MayberryNE_TuleB_2_FD_120050 | JGI IMG/M metagenome (GOLD analysis project Ga0075318, IMG submission 120050) | Natural and restored wetland microbial communities from the San Francisco Bay, California, USA, that impact long-term carbon... | ecosystem: Environmental > Terrestrial > Soil > Wetlands ...
CGGTATACACCGACTAACAGGAAATTACCGCCCAGTCGGCCACGAAAAGTTTTGGAGCCGGGTTCGGTCCGAAGATCCAGTTCGTGGTCACGAGAGAGCCTGCTACGGTCCATGCCGGAGGACAGGACGTTATCAGGGTAACCTACCGCAATACCGGGAAAACCACGGCATACAATGCTCAGGCGAACATCAATATCGTTGACCCGTTCAGCAGCGAGGACGATCAGTCCTATCTCGGCACCATCGCGGCAGGAGAGTCGGCCACCGCAGAATTCAAGTTGACCACCACAAGCGGCTCAACGGCCAAGGAATACGCCCTTGATTCCGAGATACGTTACACGGACAGCGAACAGACCGAATACGTATCGGACCCCATCAAAGTCCCGGTCGTGGTCCAGGCATCGTCGGGAATCTCACCGGTCATTGTCGGGGGGGTAATCCTCATAATCGCGATAGTTGCGGGCATTCTACTCTACAGGAGACACAAACGGGGTTGAAAGGTGGAGGAGAGTTCCCAAATGTCCGGCGCCACCCTGAAGGAAGTGAGGTCCACACAGACCATCGAACGGGCATGGCACCCGTTTTTTTTACTCCTGGTGCTCTGCGGGCTGGCACTCCTCTTCATCACTCCCGTCCAGTCCGCATCTGTTTACCCGTTCGGCGAACCATCGCTCTCGGCTACGGTGGAGGGAGACAGCCGGCTTGACCCGGGAACCTCATACGACCTGACCATCGTGATGGAAAATACGGCGCTCGATCCCGAACAGATCCAGGAGACCGGGATCTATATTTACAACCCGGTCTCTGCGCTCGGCACCACGGTCACCCTTTTTCCAGGCGGTGCACCCGTCGATATCACCAACACTCCCCTGGTCGTGGGATATCTTCCCCCCGAGGTGCGCGTTCCGGTAAAATTTTCAATGATTGTCCCGGAAGACGCCCCTGCCGGGAATTATACCCTGGACCTGCAGGTCTCCTATGTGTTCGTGGAAACCGAGACCCAGGGTTCGAACCCCCAATACATCTATCGTTCGGGTGATGCGACCATACCGATCCCCATCCAGATAAGACCCCGGGTCCGGGTAGAAGCACGGGGAGTCTCTGCCAGCAATGTGGTCCCCGGCCAGGAGGGTTCGGTCACGGTAACGCTGCAGAACATGGGGTACGAAACCGGTACCCACGCATCCGCACAGCTCTATACCGATTCCATAAATCCGATCACCCCTTACCAGGGTAGTGCGTACCTGGGGACGTTCCCGCCGGGTGAAACCCGCACGGTATCATGGCGGGTGAGCGTGGCGGACAGGATCAATGTCACGGTCCTCCCTGCCGTGGTGATCATTAATTACCAGGACAATGACGGGATAATCACAAGTTCGCGGCCTCTTACAATAGGGATACCGGTAAGCCAGGGGCCGAAGTTTGTCGTGCGATATGCCCCGGTGATGCTTTACCCGGGGGGCTCGTCCGAACTACACGTTACGTATGTCAACACAGGAGATGTCCCGGCATATGATGCTGATGCGAAAATTACCCTTGTTTCACCCCTTGTATCGGGAGACTCCATCGTTGCACTGGGTGATATTCTTCCGGGTGGGGAGGCGAACGCGAGCTTTTCCGTCAGCCTGGATTCGAATGCGATTGTGAAACCGTACGCCATCCTGACCGATATCCGCTACCGGGACGAGAATGGGGTTCTCCAACTTTCGGATCTTCTCAAGATTAATGTCGAGACCAAAAAGCCAGGCATCTTAGGGTACCTGCTCACTCCCCCGGTGATCATCGCCATCATCGGGGTGATCCTGATCGCGTTCTACTATCTCTCGAACAGGCGCAGGCAAAAGGGCGGGCAATGAAGGTCATGATTCCGGGGAGGTTCACACGGTGACCGGCCTGGTAGACCGGTTCTTCACCGGTGCAGGGCACCTCGTGGTGGCTAGGCCACGGCAGGTCCTGCTGCTCATGGCGCTCCTCTTCCTGGCATCCCTGGCGATGCTTGGAAACATCACCATGGAAAGCGGGGCCTCGACCTATCTCCGGGCCGATGACCCCTCGCTGATTGTGTACGATACGTTCTCCAAGGATTTTGCCCAGGAAGACACGATCATCCTGTTCATTTCCACGCCCGACCCTCTGGACCCCGACTTTCTCCACTCGCTCATGATCTTCGAGGAGGAGCTCAACCGGATCCCGGGGGTCGAGAGCACCCTCACCATCGCCGATCTTCTTTCCGAAGCGAACGGGGGAACACTTCCCTCCAGCTCGGCCCAGATCGATCAGGCCCTCGCACGGATACCTGAAAAAACCGCGAGCGAACTCGTCCCCGACCCGCTGCATACCCTGGGAACCGTTACCACGAGCGACGACGCCACCTCGCTTCTCGCCCCGGTGAACACACTGATCAACCAGGCGGCATTCCCCCCGGGGGTGACCATCCAGGCCTCCGGCAACTCAGCGTTCAATCAGGAGTTCCAGAGCGAGATGACGAGCCAGATGGGGATCCTGATCAGCGCCGCCTTCGTCCTGATGTTCGTGGCCCTTTTCTTCCTTTTCGCCTCGGTCCGTTACCGTTTTCTTCCCCTTCTCTTCGTGATGCTCGGGCTGACCTACTCGTTTGGATTTCTCGGCGCGACCCGCATCCCGATCAATATCGGTGCAATTGGTGCGTTTCCCGTCCTGCTCGGGCTGGGGATCGATTATGCGGTGCAGTTCCACTCCCGGCTGGACGATGAAATGCGGAAGTCGGGGATCGAGGAAGCGGTCATGACCACGGTGAGAAATACCGGTCCTGCGGTCCTGAACGCCATGGTAGCGACCACGGTGGGATTTGCGGTACTCTTCATCACTCCCATACCCATCCTTGGGGGGTTCGCCATCACCGCCATCACGGGGATAGTGTGCTCCTACCTGGCAACCCTCTTCGGGTTTCCGGCCATCGCCATCCTGATGCATTACACTCCGAAAGAGAAGAAAACCAGATCCGGTTTCGGTTTGCACGACAAGTATAACCGGGTCCTTTCCCGATCCGCAGGTATCATCGCCAGAAATCCGATCATTATCCTGGTCATCGCCCTGGTGATTGCCGGGGCGGGAATGTCTATCGACGGCAATATACCCATCGATACCTCCGAGAACTCACTGGTCCCCCCGGACATGCCGGCAAAGGTGGTGCTTGACCAGGTCAACATCCTGCTGGGGTCCCAGACCCCGGCAGATATGCTGGTCACCGGCCCTGACCTCACGTCCGTCGAATCGGTGACCTGGGTCGACCAGTATGGTGCATATATCCAGGAGGTGTTCCGGAACGAGATTACGGGGGTGAACAGCATCGCCACCCTGGTGAGGGAGTATAACGGGGGCAAAATCCCCGACTCCGATGCCAGGATGAGTGAAGTGATCGCCTCCATCCCTCCTGCGACTTTGAGCCGGTATCTCTACGATACCTCCACCGGCCGGATAACATTCCAGACCACGACCCTCTCCGCGGAGCAGATGAGTGATATGCGCACGGTGATCCTGGAGAGCATCCCCTGGCTTGCACCTCCTCCGGGACTCACCGCTCACACCGCAGGGCAGTTCGAGTTAAGTGCGGTTACTCTTGATTATATCAAGACCTACAAACCCGAGATGACGACGCTTGCGTTCATCATGATCTTCATATTCCTCCTGGTGGTGTACCGTCATTTCGTCTCCATCGGACCCCTCGTGCCGATCATCTGCGTGGTAGGTTGGAATTCCGTGGTAATGACGGCATTTTCCATCGATTATACGTTCATTACCGCTTCGCTTGGGGCGATCACCATCGGGGTTTCTTCCGAGTATACGATCCTGATGATGGAACGATATCTCGAGGAGAGAAAAGGGTCATCCGACCGGATCGATGCGATCCGCACCGGGGTCCAGAAGATCGGGGCCGCGGTGACGGTATCGGGGCTCGTCACCGTGTTCGGCTTTGCGGCCCTTATGCTCTCTTCATTTCCCATCATCTCGAATTTCGGCCTGATGACGGTCATCGCGGTCCTCTTTTCTCTCATAGGTGCCATCGCCATCATGCCTGCCATCCTCTCGGTCCTGATCAGGGTGGAGAAGATATTCGAGCGATGAATATTCCGTAACTAAGCGTAATCAGAGGCCGGATTCAATTTGGTGTTACCAGAAGTGACGGTTTTCCGGATACCAATGATATCGATGCCTTTGAGTCGTATACTGCTGTGCCGAACAGCGACTCCCAAAAAGGATCCGGAATTTTTCTTCACTCTCAAACAGCCTGACACACTGGCGATGGAAATGGACGCAACGGGAAATGGAATATGGATGCTTTTCGGCTACATCGAAATCACTCATCGGCATTGGGGGTATTTCAGGACCATGTTTTATTCACGCAGGACATGGTGCGATATCAGGCAAATGGCAGATTTTCACTTGACAGCAAGATAAATTGGTCGTCATTCGTCTGGCGACAATCAAGGACGGGAAAAACAAACTGAAAAACGAAATATTTGATACATAGTTGAGAGAATAGAGATATGTCTCATCTGCGCAGAAGGGCACAAAGGGAGCCAGAGGAGACGTCCAGTCTCTTCACACAGAATCACTCCAGGTCAATTTGGAAAAGCAGGATTGCCCTCCAGCCTGGATGAAGGAAACGATAGCCCGGTTCAAAAATGAAACGGGAAAATTGCCATCTCAAACCTTTTTCGATAACAGCGAACAAATTGTGAGATTATTTTTATCATTACGGACATAAAAAATTGATTTCAAGAACCGCCAGATTCCCGGCAGGCGTTTTGAAATGTTTAATCCGGTTCAAACTGTTTTCGTCTCTAACAGGGCGAACCCCTGACACCAGGACGGCAATTGATTACTGCCTGTAGTAGTCCTGAGCAAACACGATTTCATCATACTTGCGGTACAGCCCTGGCTATTAATCTGGCACACCTGGACTCCCTGGAGAGTCGGTGACAACTGACAGGATTGGCTGAGTTGCGGAGTACATACCTGGTCACAAGCTGACGAAATAAACGAGCACTGGCCTGATGTTCCCACATAGGGATACGTCAATGCTGCCATTGCCCCTACGGGTAAAAGTGCCAGGAGTAAAAGCCCAAGGCAGATAAATTTCTTCAATAGATCAACTCCTTCATGATGGCGGGAATTTCAGTTCATCTGAACCCGCCCTACCCAGTTACTTGGCACCGGATTGATAAACCTCTTCTCACACTGCTCTCTAATCCTCGCGTTCGCATTAATATCGGTTCATATTGGGCCGGCAATATCTGGGGTACGATCAGGTATTTCTGTTAGTTAAGGAAAAGAGTGCCCACACCAAAAAAAAATAGCCTAATCAGAATACTATTGTGTATGAAAATGCGGAAGCCTGTGATAATATATCTCATGGTAATCCTTGTTGCTGCAACCATGCTTCCTCTCGCATATCCCGTTTCTTCAACCTGTATGCAAAGTCCTTCTGCACTCCACAACACACAGGGGGAACTTATGGGCAAGACGTGCCCGAAAATGAATACCCCACAATGTCCTAGGGCTGCTCCGACAGGTGACACTGCAGAGCGGTCGCTGCCGTCCTGTTGCAGCTCCGTATTTCAAGGGGACATTATGAGAAGCCTGCAGGGGGTCCAGACGGGTGTACGTCGACGTGTCTCAGGTATTAAACAATTATCCAGCCGCAATGTCCTCGAAAATAAAAACAGGAAGGCCATCCACGATCTCATTCTCACCAATCCAGGCATCGATTACACAGAAATATCGAAGATAACTGGCCTGAATAAACAAACGCTCCGATATCACCTTGGCATCCTTGCTTCCTTCCATAAGGTCGCAGTGGTCCGGGACGGGAGAGTTTTCCACTATTTCGAGAATGATAGTGCATTCCAGGCAATGGAGAAGAAGATCGCGATCTACATGAGAAGTGGTACAACACGAGGCATTCTCGAAATCATCGAAGAAAATCCGGGTATTCATCAGGCGGAAATTGCCAGATTTCTCGATATCGCCGCACCGACAGTTATCTGGCATATCCGGAAACTGATACGAGATGGTCTCGTCCACGAAGAGCGGCGGGGAAAAACCATCCATTACATCCTAACCCCAGATGGGACCGTCGGATTTGGGAAGTTTATGAATCAGGTCCCTGAAACGTGAGTATCGCCCAAGTTATCTCCAAACCACACAAATTATATCAAATCGAGACATCATCCTCATTTGAGTGGAGTTGAAAATGATGATTACCAGAGCAGGGCACTGCCTGAGGGGCAGGTCAATCATGAACATGAATGCCGGTTCAATTAAAGTTTTTAGAGCCCGGGGCTGAAAATTCATGACCCAATTCGATCCTTTTTTTATTGCCATCGGCTCTTTGGGCGTGCTGATATTTATTATTACCAGCATGATTGGTATGGGTTTTGGCTTGACCATCCCTCAGATCCTGACCCCACTAAAGAATCGACGGCTGGTCCTCATGTCTCTGGTGGCCAACTTCGTGCTAGTGCCTATACTGGCATTATTGATAGTGAGGATCATTCCGCTCTCCGAGGGACTGCAGATCGGCCTGATCCTGGTGGGTTTCGCTGCGGGGGCGCCGTTCCTGCCCAAATTGGTACAGCTGGCCAAAGGCGATATGGCATTCACCGCCGGGCTGATGGTCCTCCTGATGGTGATAACCATTGCCTTCCTGCCCATAGTTCTGCCATTTGTGCTGACCGGAGTGCAGGTTAATCCCTGGGAGATCGCCCAGAGCCTAATCGTGTTGATGCTGATTCCGCTCGCTATTGCCCTTTTCATTCGGGCCAGGTATGAAGAAGTGGCGAAGGGCCTGATCCCGACGATGAACATGGCTGCCAACCTGTCTCTGGCAGCAATGTTCATCGGATATTTTGTGGGTTATTGGGATGTAACCTATGGGGTTCTTGGAACAGGCGGAATTTTGGTGTCCATCCTCCTGGTTGTTGGAGCTGTTATCATAGGTTATCTGCTGGGCGGGCCGGACAAGGATAATAAAAAGGTTCTTGGACTCGGAACAGGTCAACGAAATTTAGCCGCCGCGTTTGCTGTCGCCTCCAGCAATTTTGCCACCAATCCCGAAGTCCTGATAGAAGTAATGGACGTGGCAGTGATTGGATTTATCATCCTGATGATCATTGCCGGAGAGCTTGGCAGGCGCAGTGCACGGGGAGCTGGGAAGAGCGGTACGGCAAACATGATATGAAGGAACGGAAAAAATCCTCTAATGGCATTAAAATTAGATAATAAACATTTTTTATAAAGTTTTAAAAGATGCCTCAGCCCGGATTTGAACCGGGGACAACCAGATCTTCAGTCTGGCGCTCTCCCGAACTGAGCTACTAAGGCAGGGTAACAGTATTGAACGTACAGGTTGATAAATGATCTGGTTTTTGGGAAAGGCACATGACAGGAATAATTTTTTTCCCGGATAGGCGGTGGGTTTTCTGAAACGAAATTCGCAGAATACGGCGATAGGAACCGGCAAAGGCGGACTTTACGAGATGGTCGCATCAAGAGATCTCAACGTGGTGCATGTGACCCATAATGACCTCGATGCGGTGGGGGCGGATGCCATCCACAGAATGAAATACGGAAAAATTATCAGCATATTCTGCTCGGTGGGGAAATTTCCCTCAATAATCGAACAGATCTGCAATGTCCCCGGAAACGGGGACCTGATCAGCATCAGTGATCTGGGGTTCCAGCAGCAGGCGGTTGCGCCTCTGAAAAACCTCAAGAAAAACGGATGGAGGATAGAATGGCGGGACCATCACCGGTGGAAAGATGTCGAGATCCAGGCTGCCGGGGAAATCGTTGACAGTCTCTCGGTGGATGTCTCCACCTGCGGGTGCGGGTTATGTGCCCGGGATCTCATGCCGGACGACCCGCAGGCCGCGGAGGTCGCACGGGTCGTGTGCGACTATGACCTGTGGAAACACGAAGATCCCCGGTCAGCAGTCCTTGGCCTCGTGCTCCAGAAGAGAAAGAACCGGGACTATGTCAGGGATGCGCTGGTAAAAGGGGTATTGTCCGATGAGACGATCGAGCGCGAGTACCGGGAGATCAGGGATGATATGGAGACGATGATGGAAAAGAGCGAGAAGGCAGCAGTCGTCATGGGAACTAAATACCGAATTGTGCTCGCCCCGCTCTACGGATACCCGAGCGAGACAGCGGCCCGGCTCCGAAAGGATCTCTCTTCCGATATGGAAGTCCTGGTATCGCCAGGGGGAAGATTTTCCCTGCGGTCTGTCCCGCCGATAAGCCACCTTATCGCAAGGGAGTTTAACGGCGGAGGGCATCCCAACGCGGCCGGAGGATCGTTTGAATTTACGCTGTGGGAGAAATTTCTTTTCTGGCTATTCGGGAAAAATTCGAAATTTGATCGTTTTGTTTCGGTCGCCGAATCTATAGAGTAAACACTGCCGATTCGACCAGGGATTTCCAGTAGGCCGGGCATTCTTCCCTGCAGTAGCCCCCTGCCACCACCTGGTCACGGTCTCTCCATTCCATCAGGCGCTTCAGAGAATCAGGATCGGGATCGCAGAGGGCTACGGTTCCTATCCTGAACTCATCCGAAAGGCCTGCGATAATGTCAAGGTCACCGGGCTGCACGGCAACGTCTCTCTGGTTTTCGAGCAGTATCGAGAGAGAATTTTCATCGTTATTTGTGAGATAGAAAAATGTTTTTCGCCCGGAAAGCCGCTCTATCTCCAGAACATCCGCCTTATCCGCCAGCAGGACGTGTCCCGCGATTCCCTGGTCCCTCATCTCCCTCATTAGCCCCTGGTAGTGGGAACAGAGGGCATGGAAGGCATCCTCATCATCGCCGTAATACCGGTTCTTGAGGTTAAGGAGTGAAGGTGCCGGCATGGCACACCAGGTCCCGGCCGCGAGCGTTCGCAGGCTTTTGCCGTCCCCCTGCACCAGACCGGGGTCGAGCCAGAGTTCTCCCGTGATTAACCCTTCCTGAACTCCCCTGGTACACTCAAGGATCCTTTCTTCGTAGAACGGCCCCCCCGCACAGGTAATTCCAATGCCAGAATCGATCTGAGGGGCCAGAGTCTTTTCCAGATGGAAAAGGAGGAGATCTCCTCCCTTGCCGGACCTTGATCCCGCCCATGCGGACAACTCCGCCATCTCCGTGGTGGGGGTGTCAGATCCGAACGATCTGGTGGGAAATATCAGTTTTTTGGCCATCTCATTATCTTATTTATATCATCATCATCAAAATCATACTGATGAGTGATCAACCGCTGCTGGTGACCTGCGGGCTCCCTTATACCAACGGTCCGTGCCATATAGGGCACCTCAGGACCTATGTACCGGCCGATTTTTATGTGCGCTACATGCGGCGGTGCGGAGAGCGGGTCGTTTTCGTATGTGGATCGGATAACCATGGGACCCCGATAGTGGTCAGCGCGGAGATGGAGGGGATCTCCCCCAGGGAAATGTCAGAACGGTACCATGATCACTTCGACCGGACTTTTTCGCGTATGCAGGTCTGTTTCGATCACTTCGGAATGACCGACGACCC
>Ga0075318_1000075_pt1 | contig 9519 bp, 8 predicted proteins | sample MayberryNE_TuleB_2_FD_120050 | JGI IMG/M metagenome (GOLD analysis project Ga0075318, IMG submission 120050) | Natural and restored wetland microbial communities from the San Francisco Bay, California, USA, that impact long-term carbon... | ecosystem: Environmental > Terrestrial > Soil > Wetlands ...
GCCGGGCGCGGTCGCGGCGGCGCGGCGCAGGTCCTCGTCGAGCGTCCTCATCGCCGCCGCGCGACGAACGCGACGAGCGCGTCGATCGAGCCGAAGTGCTCCTCGGTGATCTCGAGCGCGTCGACGGCGATCCCGTAGCGCGCCTGCACCTCCTCGACCAGCTCGACGAAGCCGAGCGAGTCGATCACGCCCAGCTCCAGGAAGCGGTCCTCGTCGCGCAGCTCGACGTCCGGGTGCAGGTACAGGAACGCCTCCTCGACGTAGGCGCGCAGCTCCGCGCGCAGTCCCGTCGCGACCTGCTCGGTCTCCCCCATCCGATCCCCCTAGCGGTTCGTGATCCCCTCGGCGTCGAGCGCCACGCGCGGCTCCCCCGGCTCCGCGGCCCGCGCGGCCGCGGCGTGCGCGCCGGCGCCGCAGAAGCGCTCGTGCCACACCTGCGTGGACAGTATGCCGACGAGCGCCATCCCCTCGCGGAAGCCGGTCGCCTTTCCGGCGCGACAGCGGCGCAGCAGGCCCGCGACGCGCGCCGGCTCGAAGATCCCGACGGCGTCGAGCGCGCGCGCTTCGAGCCGCTCCTCGACCCAGCCGGGCGCGTGCGCGCCGAAGAACGGCGCGACCTCGGGCGCGCGGTAGGGCTGCTTCGTGCGCTGCGCGACCGCCGCCGGCAGGAGCCGCCCGGCGAGCGCGCGCAGCTCGGCCTTCTCGCGCAGGCCGGGGCCGAGCTTGCGCTCCGGCGGCAGGCGCGCGGCGAGCGCGAAGACGCGGTGGTCGAGGAACGGGAAGCGCCCCTCGACGCCGTGCGCCATCGCGACGCGGTCGCCCTGCGCGGCGAGCAGGTTGGGCGCCAGCAGGGTGGTCAGCTCCAGGTACGCGGCGCGCTCCAGGGCGCTCCAGCGGGCGAAGGCGGGCGGGAGGTCGGCGCGCAGGCGCTCGGCCGCAGCCGCGGCGACCCGCTCGCGCGGCGTCCCGGCGCCGGCCGCGGGAGCCGACCCGTCCGCCGCGAGCGCCGCGACGACCTCCGGCCGGTAGAACGCCTTCACGACCCCCGTCGCCGCGATCCGCGGCTGGTGGGAGAACAGCGGGTCGCCGGCCGGGCCGGCCTCGAAGAAGGAGCGCGCCCACGCCGGACCGCGGCGCGCGGCCGGGACGTCGAGGTAGGGGTAGAGCGTGTCGAGCAGCGCCTCGGCGCGCGCCGGGTCGCGCCCGTGCAGCTCGCGCACGGCCGTCTCCTTGAAGAGGTCGTAGCCCCAGAACAGCTCGTCGGCGCCCTCGCCGGTCGCCACGACCGTGATGCCGTGCGCGCGGGTGGCGCGCGCGAGCAGCATCAGCGGCACGGGCGCGGTGCGGACCAGCGGCGTCTCGGCGTGCGCGACCGCGGCGCGGAAGCCGTCGGCGATCTCGCGCGGGCCGACCTCGACGACGTGGTGGCGCGTGCCGAGCGCCTGCGCCACCTGCCGCTGGTAGGCGCGCTCGTCGTAGCGCGCGTCGTGGAAGGCGACCGAGAACGTGCGCAGCTCGTGGTCGCTGGCGCGCTGGGCGAGCGCGGCGATGAGGCTGGAGTCGAGCCCGCCGGAGAGGTAGGTCCCGACCGGCACGTCGGCGCGCAGGCGCAGGCGCACGGCGTCGGCGAGCAGCTCGTCCAGCTCGCCGGGCGCCGGGGCCGCGGCGCCGGCGGCGGCCTCGGCGCCGGCGTCCCCCGCGCCGGGGCCGACGTCCGGCTCCCACCACGTCCGCCGTGCGACGAGCGCGCCGTCCTCCCAGACGAGCAGCCCGCCGGGCGGCAGCTGCGCGACGCCGCGGAAGGCGCTGCGCGGCGCGCGCGGGCCCCAGGTCGTGAAGACGTCGTCGATCCCGGCGAGGTCCGGCTCGGCGCGCAGCTCGCCGCTCGCGAACAGCGCGGACGCCTCGGAGGCGAAGGCGATCCCGCCGTCGGGCAGCGCGGCCCAGTGCAGCGGGCGGACGCCGAAGCGGTCGCGCACGAGCGTCAGCCGGCGCGCCGCCGGCTCCCACCAGGCGAACGCGAACTGGCCGTCGAGGCGGTCGAGCGCCGCGAGGCCGTCGCGCTCGAGCAGCCGGTGGACGACCTCGGTGTCGCTCGTCGTCGCGAAGCCGGCGGCGCCGCCCGGCGCGTCGCGCAGCCCGCCCAGCTCGCGCCGCAGCTCCGGGTGGTCGTAGACCTCGCCGTTGTAGACGAGCAGCGTCCCGCGCCCGCCGCGCATCGGCTGCCAGCCGCCCGGCACGTCGAAGATCGCCAGCCGCGTCGAGACCAGCCCCGCGCCCGCCTCGCGCGCGTATCCCCAGCCGTCCGGCCCGCGGTGGGCCAGCGCGCCGGCCATCCGCCGCAGCGCGTCGGCGTCCACCGGCGCGGCCGGGTCGGCCCGGACGATGCCGGCGATCCCGCACACGTCAGTCGAGCACCACCGCGGGCGCGTGCAGGTAGCGGGTCGCGACGCGGCGGCGGTCGATCTCCCAGTAGGCGGCCTCGACGGCGCCGGGGTCGAGGCCGGCCCGGGGCGCCAGCTCCTCCGCCGGGACGCCCGCGTCGCGCGCCCACACGAGCAGGTCCATCCGCTCGCAGGGATGGCCGAAGTAGAACTCCTCCTGCGTCTGCGGCAACGAGAAGGTCTCGGTCGTCGGCGCGCGGCGGGCGATCGCGTCCGGCAGGCCGAGCGCCCGCGCGAGCGCGTAGACCTGCGTCTTGTAGAGGTGCGCGATCGGCTTGACGTCGGCGAGGCCGTCGCCGCCCTTGACGAAGAAGCCCTGGTCGAACTCGAGCAGGTTCGGCGTGCCGATCACCGCGTAGCCGAGCTGGTCGGCCCAGGTGTACTCGATCAGCTTGCGCACGCGCTGCTTCATGTTCGTCGCGGCGATCAGCGCGCGGTAGGCGGCGGACGGCAGGACGCGCGCCTCGGTGCTCCCGTCGGGGCGCTCGACGACGAGCGAGAAGACGATGATCCCGCCGCTCGGCGCCGAGCGCACGAGCTTGTGGCGCCAGTCCGGCTCGTAGTCGGGGAAGACCGCGCGGATCGCCGCGTCGCGGCGGCGATAGCAGCCGAGGCCCTCGAGCGCCGCCGTGATCGGCTCCTCCTCCGTCGGCGCGCCGAGCGCCCGCGCCAGCTCCAGCCCCAGGCCGGACGCCTCGCCGCCGACGTCGCGCTCCGGCAGCCGCAGCAGCAGCACGCGCCGCGGCCCGAGCGCGCGCACCGCGAGCGCCGCGCAGACACCCGAGTCGACGCCGCCGGAGACGGCCACGACCGCGCCGCGCCGGCCCAGGTCGCGCACCGCCTCGCGCATGCGCTCGCCGATCTCCGCGACCGTCTGCTCGGCGTCGAGCGCGAGCGGATCCCCCGATCCGTCATCCCCCATGTTCCGGACCATAGCGGGCGGCGAGCCCGCCGTGGGCGCTACGCGCGCGCCAGCTCGCGGCGGGAGCGGACGCCGAGCTTGCGGTAGATCGCGCGCGCGTGGGTGCGGACGGTCTCGACGCCGATGTGGAGCTGGGCGGCGATCTCGCCGTTGGAGCGGCCGGCCTGCAGCAGCTCCAGGACGGCCGCCTCGCGCGGGGTGAGCAGCTCGGGACCGCGCTGGAGCGCCGGCTCGCCGCCGTCGGGCTCGGTCTGCCGCACCACCTGCAGCCCGCGCGAGGCGAGGTGGATCGCGCTGAGCACGTCGCGCGCCTGGGTCTCCTTCGACAGGCAGGCGGTGGCGCCGAACGCGAGCATCTGGCTGCACTCGCGCGGGCTCGGGCGGTTCGCGAGCACGACGAGGTGCGCGTCCGGGTGCGCCGCCACCAGCTCGCGCACCTCCAGCGGCGTGCGCAGCGAGCCGTAGTTCAGCAGCGCGACCTGCGGGCGGTGCTGCGCGATCGCGGCCGCGATCCGCTCCTGCGGGACGCCTGCGGCCAGCAGCTCGAGGTGCTCGTCCTCCGCCAGCAGCGCGCGCAGGCCGCGGTCGACGAGGTCCTCGAAGCGGGCGAGGACGACGCCGACCGGTGCGCGCACGAGAGGCACGACGGCGATGCTACCGCCGCACGGGTGACGCGCGCCTCACCCGCACCTCCCCCGGTCGCTCCCCCGAAGATCACCCGGCGCAGGGGAAGACGGCGGGGGTGCGGCAGGGCAAGATGCAATCCACGGCGGGCAGGGGTGCAGCACTCCCGCCGTGACCGCCCCGGAGGAGGCTGGTCCCCCCTCCCTCCCCACCGGGGCGCGTATCGCCCGGGCGGCCGTGCGTCCGCGTTTCGCGCGGTCGCCCGGGCACCCCCCGGGTCCGGCCGACTCCCCCTCGGCCGGGCCCGGGACCCCCGCCGCGCCGGCGCGGCCAGGCCGGCCGCGGCGGGCCGGGCGCAGGCGCGGCGTGGCCCGGCGCGACGAGCGGCGCTCAGGCCGGGACGGGGGCGCCGACGACGGCGGCCGACCAGTCGATCACCGCGGTCGGCTTGACGACGTGCTTGCTCATGCCGAGCTGCTTGGGATCGAGCCCGAGCGCGAGGCCGAGCAGCTGCGGCAGGTGCAGCACCGGCATCGCGAGGTCGCGGCCGACGACCTTCGAGGCGCCCGGCTGCTGCAGGTCGAGGTTGAGGTGGCACAGCGGGCACGGCACGACGAGGCAGTCGGCCTCGGCGTCCATCGCGTCGCCCAGATGACGGCCGGCCTGCTTGAGCGAGGCCTCCTTGTTCATCGTGACGATCGGGAAGCCGCAGCACTTGTGCACGCCGGCGTAGTCGATCACGGTGCCGCCGAGCGCCTCGATCACCCAGTGCAGGTAGTGGTCGCGCTGGTGCTCGGCGTCGATCCCGAGGCGCTCCTTCGGCCGCACGATGTAGCAGCCGTAGAAGGGGCCGACCTTCAGGTTCGTGAGCGGGCGCTTGACCTTCTTCTTGAGGTTCTCGAGCCCGATCTCCTCGACCAGCAGCCACAGCAGGTTCTTGTTCGTCAGGCCCTTCTCGTAGGAGAGGCCCTCGGCCGCGAGCGTGCCGTTGATCGCGTCGCGGTACTCGCTGTTCGCGTCGAGGCGCTCCTGCGACTCGCTGTGCGCGCCCTGGCACGTCGAGCAGATGTTCATCATCAGGTCGGCGCCCTGCACCGCCTGCGCGAGCGCGAACGTGCGCGCGTTGAGCGTGTCGGCCAGCTCCTGGTTGTGCTCGGCGATCACGCCGGCGCCGGAGCAGCAGGCGCGGTCGAGCTCGACGAGCTCGATGTCCAGCAGCGGCGCGACCGCCGCCATCGAGCCGTGCAGCTCGGGGGTGAAGCCGCGGCTCACGCAGCCGGGCCAGTACGCGACCTTCATGCGGACTCGCTTTCGCTCGTGCTGGTGGCGGCGGCGACGGGCTCGTCGTCGTCCTCGACGCCGGAGATGTAGAGGTTCAGCTCGTAGCGTCTGCCCTTCGACTCGATCTTGTCGAAGATCCCCTGGACCGCCTTGAGGTCGGCCTTCGGGATTCTGTGGCCGAGCATCGCGCCTCTGATGCTGACCTTTCTGCGCGCGACCGCCTTCGCGATCGAGGGCAGCGAGTCGAGCAGCTCTCTGCCGGCGGCCGGGTGGAACTTGCCGAACCACGAGTCGCCGCCCCAGGAGCGCGGCAGCAGCTCGGCCTCGTGCAGCAGGCCGTAGCCGCGGATCAGCGAGACGAACGCGCGCTCGTGGCGCTCGCCGTTGTTGCGGTCGACGATGTGGTGGTCGCCGGTCGCGACGCGGCGCAGGCGCATGATCTGGCTCATCGGCGCGACGCCCTTCGGACAGGCGTCGATGCACGTGAAGCAGTGCGTGCAGTCGAAGATGCCGTGGGGATCCTCGGCGAGGTCCTTGAGGCGCTCGAACTGCTCGGCGTCGCGCGGGTCGCCGACGAAGCGGTAGGCCTTCGCGGAGGCGGCCGGGCCGACGAACAGCGGGTCGACCTCCATCGAGAGGCAGTCCGAGACGCAGGCGCCGCACTGGATGCAGGCCATCGTCTGCGTGACGTCGACCATGTTCGCGTGCGGGACGACGTACTCGCGCTCGGGCACCGGCTGCTTGGGCAGCAGCCACGGCGTCACGCGCTGGATCTTCTTCCAGTGGACCGCGTCCATGTCGACGATCAGGTCCTTGATGACGGGCATGTTGCCCATCGGCTCGACGAGGATCGTCACCCCGTCGGCGTTGACGCCCGTGCGCGCGGCGTCGGAGAGGTGCGTGTGGCAGGCGAGGCCCGGTCTGCCGTTGATCCGCACCCCGCAGGAGCCGCAGATCGCGGCGCGGCAGGAGCAGCGGATCCCGACCGACCCGTCCTGCTCGTTCTTCACCTTCAGGATCGCCTCGAGCACCGAGCGGTGCGGCTCGAGCTCGACTCTGTACTCCTCGACGTAGGGCGCCTCGCCCGACTGGGGGTCGTAGCGCCGCAGCTTCAGCGTGTACTCGGCCATGGTCAGCTCATCTCCCTAGTACGTCCGCTCCTGCGGCTCCCACTTGGTGATCGTCACCGGTGCGGTGCCCAGCTTCGGGTTGCCGTCGGCGTCGCGCGAGATCGTGATGTGGTGCAGCCACTCCTCGTCGTTGCGCTCCGGGTAGTCGGTGCGGTACTGCGCGCCGCGCGACTCTCTGCGCTCCTGCGCGCCCATCACGATCGCCTCGGCCGTGTCGAGCATGTACCCGAGCTCGATCGCCGCGAGCACGTCCTGGTTGAAGACGGTGCCCTTGTCGTCGATCGCGGCGTTCGGCGCCTCCTCCTTGAGCCGCTGGACGGTCTCGCGCGCGGTGGCGAGGCCCTCGGCGTCGCGGTAGACGGCGACGTATCTGTTCATCGTCTCGCCGAGCTCGTTCTTGATCTCGGAGATGCGGCGGCCGCCGGTCGGGCGGTTCAAGATCGCGTCGATCTCGCCCTGCGCGTCGTTCAGCACGCTCGGCGCGGTCTTCGGCATCGCGACCGTGCGCGCGCGCTTGGCGGCGTGCTCGCCGGAGCGGCGGCCGAAGATCAGCGTGTCGAGCAGCGAGTTCGCGCCGAGGCGGTTGCCGCCGTGGACCGAGACGCAGGCGACCTCGCCGGCGGCATAGAGGCCGGGGACCGGGGTCTGGCCGTCGTAGTCGGTCTTGACGCCGCCCATGATGTAGTGGCAGCCCGGGCGGATGTGGATCGGCTCGCGCGTGATGTCGACGCCGGCGAAGTCCTTGCCGATGTTGACGATCTCGCGCAGCGCCTCGAGCGTGCGCTTGCGCGGCACCTTCGTGATGTCGAGCGCGATCGTGCCGTCGGGGAAGCCGCGGCCCTCGTTGATCTCCGTCTGCTCGGCGCGCGAGACGACGTCGCGCGAGGCGAGCTCGAGCTTGTTCGGCGCGTACTTCTCCATGAAGCGCTCGCCGAGCGCGTTGTAGAGATGGGCGCCCTCGCCGCGCGCGCCCTCGGTGATGAGGAAGCCGTTCTCCGCGAGCGTCGTCGGGTGGTACTGGATCATCTCCATGTCCATCAGCGGCGCGCCGGCGCGGTAGGCCTGCGCGATGCCGTCGCCCGTGCAGATGAGCGCGTTCGTCGTCGGCTTGAACGCCTGCCCGGCGCCGCCGGAGGCGAGGATCACGCTCTTGGCGTCGAAGACCTCGAGCGCGCCGGTGCGGATGTCGCGCGCGACGCAGCCGACGACGGCGCCGTCGTCGTCCTGCAGCAGCGTGGTCGTGAACCACTCCTCGTAGCGGGCGACCCGGTCGCTGTGCTTCATCAGCTGCTCGTAGAGCACGTGCAGGATCGCCTGGCCGGTGATGTCGGCGACGTAGTAGGTGCGCGCCTGCGAGGCGCCGCCGAACGCGCGCGTGCCGAGGTGGCCGGTGTCGTTGCGGTGGAAGGTGACGCCGGCGTGCTCGAGCCAGAGGATCTCGTCGGGCGCCTCGCGGCACATGATCTCGATCGCGTCCTGGTCGCCGAGGTAGTCGGAGCCCTTGACGGTGTCGTACGCGTGCGACTCCCACGAGTCCTCGGGGTTGAGGGCGGCGTTGATGCCGCCGGCGGCGGCGACCGAGTGGGATCGAACGGGGTGAACCTTGCTGATGATCGCGACCGACGCCCCGGCGTCGGCGGCCGCAAGAGCGGCGCGCTGGCCGGCGAGGCCCGCGCCGATGATGAGGACGTCGTGAGCTGGCATGGCTCGCGATCCTATCGCCGCGCCTGCCGGCTTGATCTCCGAGCGCCGCGGGTGGAATTGGCGTTCCGTTCGCGCCGCGCGGCGGGCGTGCGGCGGGCGCCGCTCAGTGGCCGCCGGCGTTCAGCGGCGCGCGACCAGCGCGCGCAGCGGCGGGCGCTCCTCCACCGCGACCTCCGCGCGCGCGAGCGAGCCGTCGGCGGCCGGGCGCAGCAGCGGACCGGGTGCGTCGAGCGCGCCGCCCGCCGTGCCGGCGGCGTCGCGGACGCCGTCGATGCGCCGCTCGGCCGCGATCAGCACCGCGTACGCCATCGCGCTGAGCGCGTGCAGCGGCTGATGGGCGTTGCGGCGCGTGCCGAGGTCGACCTGCGCGAGCGCGTCGAGGCCGGCGTGGCGCAGCGCGTCGATCAGCAGGCCGATCTCGACGCCGTAGCCGACCGGGAAGGGCAGCGCCTCCAGCAGCGTGCGGCGCGCGGCGCATTCGCCCGCGAGCGGCTGCACGACGCCCGCCAGCTCGGGCACGCGGAGGTTGAGCAGCGGGCGCGCGAGCAGCTCGGTCACGCGGCCGCCGCCCTCCGGCACGACCTCGGCGCCGACCGTCAGCGGACGGCGGTAGGCGCCCTTCACGAACGCGACCGCGGGGTCGGTGAGCAGCGGGCCGAGCAGGCCGAGCGCGAAGCCGGCCTGGAAGTCCGCCGAGTCGGCGTCGAGGAACGCGACGACGTCACCGCGCGTGACGCGCAGCGCGCGCCACATCGCGTCGCCCTTGCCGCGCACGGGCCCGTGCTCCGGCAGGACCTCGGCCTCCTGCACGACCGTCGCGCCCGCGCGCGCGGCGATCGCGGCGGTGCCGTCCTGCGACGCCGCGTCGACCACGACCAGCTCGTCGAGCAGGCCCGCGTCGCGCAGCGGGACGAGCGCCGCGACCGTCGGGCCGACCGTCTCCGCGACCTCGCGCGCCGGCAGCACGACGCTCACGGTGGTCGCGCCCTTCGCCGCCAGCAGCCGCTCGAGCGGGAAGTCGGCCGCCGCGTAGGTGCGGCGCGCGAGCCAGTCGGCGACGTCGGTCACGCCGCGGAGGATCGCAGACGGTGCCCCGGGGGCCGCGCCGTGCGACCGCTCGCCGCCGCGCTCCGGACCGGTACCCTTCCGTCCAGCGCCAGCAGCGCACTCGGAGAGGTGCCGGAGCGGTTGAACGGGCGCGACTGGAAATCGCGTAACGGGGGTTGACCTCGTTCGAGGGTTCGAATCCCTCCCTCTCCGTGCCGGCCTTTACGCTAGAGTAAAGGTCGTGCCGAAGATCTCCGCCAAGCACCAGATCACGCTGCCGGTCGAGGCGCTCGCCAGCGCGGGCTTCGCCGCCGGCGACGAGGTGACGATCGAGGCCGAGGGGCCCGACGCGATCGTGGTGCGGCGC